>ERZ809472.5-NODE-5-length-51919-cov-15.008677_pt1 | contig 51919 bp, 80 predicted proteins | sample MGYA00521274_ERZ809472 | MGnify/ENA primary metagenome ERZ809472 (study PRJEB31581, sample SAMEA3312791) | metagenome | study: EMG produced TPA metagenomics assembly of the PRJEB8939 data set (Metagenomic analyses of Rumen microbiomes reveals... | reverse complement strand
CTTCCTCGCAAACTCATGCCATGCCTTTTCGTGAGGAACGTGAAGTTTGAGCAACTTGTTGTCGATAATCACATATCTGTCACCTCTGCGATAGGCTGTCTGCAAGTAGAGTCTGTACGCTGCGATGAGGTCTATGACACCTATCTTGATGACCGACAGTGCCAGTGCATTGAGTCCTTCATCGTACTTCATGTGTTCTTTGATGTACTCTTTGGAGTCCGGCAGATACATCGGACACTCTTTGACGAGATATGCGTGTTTTCCGTGGGCGATGGAATCTGCCCCTATCTCATTTCTGTGAAGATGATCCGTACAGATTGCTTCCCAACCTTCGACCTCATCAAAGTCTCTTGACCAAGGACATCCTGTGACATCTGACGGTACTGCATTCGCACAGTACCAACACAGTGATGATGGTCTTCTTGCTTTTTCGTGATTCATTGTTCCCCTACTTTCTCTCTGCTTCAGAACGGAAGGCTATTTTCGTCCAGTGATTCAAACCCTTCAGGAATGCTTGTCTGCTTCGGTGCGGAATTGTTATTTCCACCCTTGCTACCGCTTGGCAGAAATTCTACTTCTTCTGCGAGGATGTCAGTGGTGTTCACCTTGTTGCCATCCTTGTTGGTGTATGAGTCTGTCTTCAGACTTCCACGGATACATACCTTGCTGCCTTTGGACAGATACTTCTCACACGTTTCTGCCCTGTTGCCAAAGGCTACGACATGGAAGAAGTCTGTTCTCTTGTTGTCACCGAAGCCGGAATTGACCGCTATCCGCAGAGTGCAGACCTTCGTTCCACTCTGTGCTACCTTTACTGACGGATCAGCCGTAAGATTTCCAATCATGATTACCTGATTCATTATTTCTTTCCTTTCTTTGCGTTAATCTGACGCTTTCTCTCAATCATTTCCATAGCACTTTCGTACTGTGTTTCGTACATCTCATCCACGGATGCGACTTGGAATATTGATAAGAATGCACTCACGTTGGAGTCTGTTTCCTGAAGACCGTCCTTGATTTCCTTTGCGTGTTCATCTGAAATAGTCACTGACATTGGTGGTTCTTCGACAGGAACTGGCTCTTCCTTTTTCGGAGTTTCCTTCTTCTGTGCCTTGCTACGCTTCACTCCGAATGAGTAAGCGATCTCATCATCCGCATCCTCGATGACCAGTTTCTTGATGGTGCGTTTCTCTGTGTACTCAATCGCACTGACCTTCAGACCGTTGACATACTTTGGCTCTGCCTTGTAGCCACTTCTCGCTCTTGCATCCGGCTCAACATGACCGCTTATCCAAACAAAAGGCGATGAATACAACTCACGACCAATTCCGACATTGAAGCAAGCACGTTTGAACGAGTCGGAGAACTGCCCCTTGTCTTTCTCTGTCTGTGACTCTGTACCTACATCCTGTTTGCTGACCCAACATTGTTTTTCAGCATCGTAGATGGATACTGTACAACAGAGTCTTCCATCGACCACTTCATGGCTTCTCTGCCAGTTCATGCAGCCGACAGTTTCATCAAGCAACTGCATATCAATCCTTGCGTTCTTAAACAGGAGAAGCGAGAACCCTTTGTCATTCGCCATACCTACACGCAGTTCCACCTCGTCAGGTTGTAATGTTCTGAACTCCATGTTTGCCCCCTTTCTATTTCACTTGCATATTCTTCCGTTCAACGAGGACAGCACCATTGACTTCCTTGCCGGACTTCAGTAACTTCTTGATGTCTGCCTTGGATGGCTTACGTTCCGTCTTGTAGACGCACAGTTCGTCAGGAATCAGTTCTTCGTTAAGAATCTCAACCGCCTGTGATGTTCTGTAACTGACAGCACACTTGTCTGTCTCGAACTTTTCACCGCCCAGGCACATCTCTACATACTTCAATGTGTTCTCTGCCCTGTTCAACTTGCTCATTGCTCTCTTTTTCAGAGCATCGGCTTCTCTCTGAATCGCTTCGTAATCTGCTTTCATGCTCTTGGCATAGAGGATGCAGTTCTCGATTTTCTCTTTGCGATCTACGTTCAACTGGTTCAGTTCGTCCAGTTTTTCTTCATCGACTTCGCCTGTTTCCTCGTCAACGAGGTTTTCCAATAGTTCCTCGATGCTCTTGTTGATTTCATACAATGTTGCCATGTCTGCCCCCTATTCTTCTTCCTGTTCGTTTTCCAATTTCCACAGCTTGTAGGAGTCAAGGCACTTTTCTACAACGAACTCCTTGTACTGTTTCAGCGATTCAACTTCCTTCTTCAACTTGTCGATTTCCCAGTAGCGATCACTGGACTCTTTTCTGTATTCTCTCGCTTCATTTTCTGCTTCTTTCACGGCTTCAATCAGGTCACGGTACTCATCTGTGCCGATAGTCACCTGACCTACGATGGAATACTCTTTTCTTTCTTCGTTCATCCGATGCTCCTTTCTGTTTCGTTAAAATCGTCTGTGAACTCACGACACAAGTTCCTTTTTTTGAACGCATCAATAGCACTCTTTATCAACTGCAATTTAGCGTCCGAAACTATGCGTTTATCCATTTCTGTGTAATACTTGTCTGCCATCGGATCGTTCGTATCCCATACCTCTGCATCCTTGTTCTGATATGCAAGAATCGTTTCGAGGTCTGCGACGAACAGTTCCGACTTAACTCTCCATTCAAGACTCGTCATCGTCTGCTCCTTCCAATATCATGTCGAAATCATGCTCCGAAATCTCTGCCCCTTCCGGCTTTGGAGCATCGTCAGGGATGCTCCATACCAAGTCGAGTTCGTTCCATTGTTCTCTGAAATCCACTACGAATATCTCCTTTCTGCTGAATCAATAGCTGTGAAGATGCTCGACAGTTCCACAAGGTGGTTGTACTTCTTCTCAACAGCCTTGAACTCTGCCAACGCATTCCGAATGACATTCATCCGAAGTTCTTCATCTGCCATAGCCACATCCAGTGACTTGTACTTGGCTGACTCCGTAGATGTCTTCTTGATTACATTCACAAATGCTGACGAACGAGATCCACTCTCTGCTTCTGTCACTGTTACTTCCAAATCGAGAATCACATGGTAGGCTTGGTTCAATCTGTAGAGTTCCGCAGCCTGTGAATCATCCCATTCAAAACAGTTGTGCGTTGGTGAATCTTCAGGTCTTGACGCTTCGAGGAACGCTTCTTTCGTGACCTCTCCATCCCTTGCTTCGATTTCTTCCATCACCTTTCCGGCAACATCTGCCGATACTCCGTGACTTACTCTCCATGAGTATTTACGTTCATATACCATTTCCTCATCTCCTTTCAGGCATCCATGCCTGCCGTACATCACCTTGGCTTACCATGACAGGACGCACCTAACCTGACATTACCGCACCGTGACACACCTCGCCTGCCACAACCAACCTTGACATACCTCACATCACCTCGCCGTACCCAACAACACCAAGCCATACATCACCTCGCCTGCCATGCCAAACCTCACCATGACGCACCTAACAGTACCTGACCTAACCTCTCCTGGACGGACATCACCTATCCTTACCATGCCTGCCGTAACTGACCTTGCGATACCTATCCTTGATATGCCCCAACATACCTTGCCTGCCTTACTGCACCTTGCCTAAACAAACCTCGTCTCGCCTTTCCTGAACATGCCTGCCTTGCCGTACCATACACGACCACGCACCGACTCACCGCACAGTACCATACCTCGCCTGCCTTACCTCGGCTCGCCGTAACCCACCACGACCTGACGCAACCTAACATACCTGAACTAGCAGAAACGTGCCTGCCAAGGCTATTTGGTTTTGATCCTATACATTCCGAACTGACCGTCCTTTTCAGGTCTCCACTCTCCGATACCGACTACGAAACCGCCATAGTTGACAAAGTTCAGAATCTGTTCAAGCGTGTATTTTCCGTTCTTGTGATATGTCAGTTTCAGAGGAATCTCCCAATCAGTGAACTCTGCTCTGTATCTGATGTCTGCGGACTTGCTGATGCCACCGACACGAACCATGTCTTCTCTCGGTTCAGGTGTGCTACCGATGATTTCAGCGATGTCAGATGTGGACGCTTCTGTTGCTCCTGACAGGAAGAAAGTTCCTCGCAGTTCCGTCTGCTTTACATCGAGTCCGGCTCTGTATGCTCCTGTGATGATGCTCTGTTTGATGCCAGTAACAGGGAATCCGAACTTCGCTCCACCTTCAACGGCTTCTGTCCAAATGCGTTCCGCATCTTCATCATCCACACCTTCTTCCGGCATCTCTGTCAGCCAGTACATGGAAGACATGAAGTCGTTAAACGGAATCTTGATGTCATGTTTCTTCATCTTCTTGCCTGTCTGTGTATCAAGAATCTGACGTTTTGCCTTAACACTCCATGCGTGTACGATCAGTGGAGATGTTCCTACGATTGAAATGTCTACTGTCTCCAGTTCCATCGGTTTTACTTCGATTGTTGCTGTTGCCTTTTTTGCCATGTCTTTACTCCTCTCTTAATGTGTAAACTGCAAAACTCCTTGTTGCTCCACGCTCTGATGTGAGCGTTCTCCTTCCTGTGTTGATGCGGACTCCCTTCTTGCGTAGATCACATATTCTCGCCCCTAAACGAAGTGACCCTATGTTCCTGTCGAAGAAAGCGTCACTTGGTGTAATCTCTCCATATCGACAGAGGTACAATAGAACCTGATAAGTCTGTGACTCCTTGTTCATCGACTTGAAGAACGAGCCGTATTTGTCCTGTGCATCTTGCGGAAGAATCTTGTAGGTTGGATATTCCCACTTCATGTCTTCACCTTTCTCGCCCATTCCTCTGATTTCATCCACTCATTGAATGCACTGATTGGAATCTTCCATCGTGTGTTGAGTTTCAGAGCCGGAATAGTACCGTTTTCCAATAGTGCGTAAACAGTCTGCGGTCTGATATGCAGAAGTTTGGCTACCTCTGACGGTGTGTAAACTATCTTTTCCATGCCTTTTCCTCTCTCCGTAGCATCTCTGTGATACCGACCACTGACCTACTACTGACCCTGTTTCGCTCCTTCGCTACAACTTGAATCTATTTGGTCGGCATCAAACAGATGCCACGGATATTCATTTGTCAATCAATCAACTCGTCTGTGCTGACTTTTAGCTTTTCTGCGACAGCCTTGACGGTAGTTGCCTTTGGTGAGACTCGACCATTGAACCAATCGTATAGGGTGTTGGTAGGTATCTGCGTCTTCTCATGTAGCCACGGAACATTGACGTTCTGCTTCTTCATGACCTGACGAAGTTTCTCGCCCTGTCGCTTGTTTTTCAATATGTACCACTCCTTTCTTAGTATTCCCACTAAATGCAGTGGGTTGACTCGGTGTGCGAAATCTCGTATAATTTAGTTGGTTAGAAAAGTGTTATGCGAGTTTTCGCATTTCGTGAGTCCAGTATAATGCGAGAACTCATATTTGTCAAGCACGTTTTTATGATTTCTCGCATTTTTTTTATTGGAGTGGAAAAATGGTTAGATATGATGTATTTGACAGGCTACTCAAAGAGAAAGGATATAAAGTGATTGATGTAGCCGAGGCAACAGGCATTCCGCAAAGCACATTCACTGATTGGAAAAAGGGCAGAGTCAAGAGCATGAAGGCTGAAGCCATGCTTGCCATAGCTGAGTTCCTTCATGTGTCCGTCAACTATCTGATGACAGGTGAAGAATCAAAGTATTACAAGTTCGACTATGTATTCGATGATCCGAAAGTAAAAGCTGTCATCGAAACCGACAAAGGAAATGGTGAACCGATAGATAGAACATTTGTCTATGAAAAGATGATGACGCTGAAGGATGCCGACAAGAAGATGATTGAGGACATGATAGAAAGGCTTTCTGATGGCTACGAAGACTAACACGACAATCAATGGCAAAGACTATTACCGCCTTTCAAGAACCATTGACGGTAAACGAAAACAGTTCTATGGCAGAAGCAAGAGCGAAGCAGAGAGGAAGTATCGTGAATACCTGGAGCGTCATTATAGTGAGAAGGACGCACAAAGGTACTACCATGACAATGCTCTGTTCTCCGAAAGAGCGAATGAGTACATCGAGGATGTCCTGTCACATAGTCAGAGGTATGCGTCAGCTACGAAAGAGAAATACGAAGAAGCATACAGATGCCATATCAAAGGTTCTGATCTTGACAGGATGCGGATGCGTGATGTAAAACCATCTGATGTCCAAAGGTTCTACAATGGGTTGAAAGTGTCAAAGCAGACCATACAGAATGTAAACAAGTTCATGTCCGGCTTCGGCAGATGGCTCATGCTCAATGACTATGCGGAAGACATCATCACCGCAGTTGAGATTCCTGTGAAACCCGATAACAAGAAAAGTGAAACGATAGTAGTGTGGTCAGATGACGAGGTGCGGTGCATCATAGATGGGTGTACAAGGCTCTCACAGCGTTTTAGAGCATGGTTTATGCCGATAGTGATGATTTATACTGGATTGCGTCTTGGAGAGGTTCTATCATTACGCTATTCTGACTTTGACAATGGGATGCTGAACGTCAGAAGGCAGTACACTCATGGCGAAGTCAAAGACCCAAAGTACAAATCATTCAGAAGCATACCGATCCATGACGAACTGAAGGACGCTTTGAAGAAGCACATGATGATGCACACACTTGAAATGAAAAAGAATGGCTACGAAACAGAATATCTGTTTACAACTGAAACTGGTCATCTGTATGATGGCGCAAACATCAGACGAGCGTTAAGACGATTCTACAAACGCATAGGGGTGGAATACAAAGAGCCACACACATATAGAAGGACATTCTGCACAAGGCTCTGCAAAGCCGGAGTACCTATCCAAACTGCGAGTGAATTGATGGGTCACAAGAACATCTCTGTTACGGCAAAATTCTATGCGAATATCAGCAACGAAGAAAAGGCATCTGCAATCAACAAATTATCATGGTGTTAAAAGTGTGTTAAATCGTTAATAAATGTTGAAATTACTGCATCTGTTGGAATGTGAAGGTCGGGGGTTCAAGTCCCTTCGGGCGCGCCATGTTTCAACGAAAAGCCTTGCAATCCCAATGGTTGTGAGGTTTTTTATTTGTTCTTCGGAACAGTTGGGAATAAACTGGATTTGTACGGATTTGACACCAAATGTGTTAAAACTGTGTTAAATTGGCTATTGATTCCAAGAAAAAAGACCGCTTTGTGCGGTCTTCTTCATGAGGAAGTATGAACGTAAAGTCAGGACAGACCCTAAACTTCTTTGATGACAACGTGAACTGGCTTTTCAAGAACCAGTTGGTGCATTCTGTCACCAGTTCCGTTCAGACCCTGTGAGTGATATGCCTTGTACAGATACTGGTGATTTTCAAGTTCTTCTTCTGTTATTTCATCCTTGGCAAGTATTCTCCGACAATGACGGAAATACGCATCATGGCTCAACGCTGCGAGTGCGCCCTTCATGATTTCCAGGTCTTCCACCGCCTTGTCCTGTTTGGAGTAGTGCCTGTTGATAAGTAAGACTATGACGCTGAAAAGTCCGTTCGATCCGAATATAGCTACTAAAATTGTGATTATCGTTGTACTCATGATGTCGTTCTCTTTGTTGTCTTCGCCCTTGCAAGGCTTTTCTTACCAAAGCAACCATCGACTTCAAGACCTTCACATTCTTGGAAGTTTCTTACTGCTTCTAATGTTTTACTACCACAAACGGAGTCCACCGTCAAGGAATTATTTAGATACCATTTGAGAAATCTTTGCAACTTGCCGACTTCTTCTCCCTTGTCACCACTGGTGAACCATCCTCGGTGTGGCAACTTGGGTAGTTCATACGGATATTTCTTTCCGTTGTCAGGTGTGGAAACCGCACTCTGACCATAGACGATGTTCATGTCCACTCTGCCACTGATGCCACTGACATGACCACTGGATGTGTATTGCCATGCGTATGCTTGGTGACGATAATCACACCGACTATTGTACTGTGCTACCCATATCAGCCAATCTTTGTAGATGTTATCTGCGATGTAGCCGTTCAGTGTGGACAGGTTAGCATAGACCATCGGCACATATCCGGCATTTCTGATGACCTTGCAGAACGCATCAATTATCTGCTTGCATCTCTGCTTACCCATCTTCCTTGCCACGGACGAGTTCAGCCTACCACCGAACTCAAAATCCAGTGTTACTGGCTGTTTGATCTTTTCCTTGTACGGCTTGATGGTCTTCAGGACGAACTTGGCTTCTTTGATTGCTTCGGTTTCACTGATTGCCTGTGAGTAGTGATACACACCGATGCTCATTCCGGCTTTGATCGCTGTCTTGATGTTGCTCTCAAATACCTTGTCTTCGTGCATGGCAAACTGTTTCCACTCGGTATAGGAACACCGAAGGAAGACGATGGGAATGTCAGCCTTGTTCTTTTCCCATGTCTTCGTACTGATCTTGCCTTGATACGCACTTACGTCTATCGCTTTCTTCGGCATATCACTTTCTCCTTATGACGTAAAACTGTCTGCAATCCTTGGCATCCTTAACGATGTTACTGTACGCTTGGATGATTGGGTAGGTGTTCTTCACATAGTGAGCATTGGCTATACGATTGTATGCTTTCATCTTGATGCAGATGTGTCCGGCTCCACTCTTGTAGATTTGGTAGATGATGTCTCCACTCTCAATGTCACCACGCTTGGGGTTCTTTATTAACTTCCACTTCTTCGGATGGTTCTTCACATACGGAATGACTTCATCCAAACCTCTTGGGAAGTTGGGGTCAGCACCACTGTCTCTGACTACTGTGCCTACGAAGACATCACATGAGCGTCCGTGTCTCGGTCTGAATCCCCAATGGCTTCTGTCAGGGTATGCTCTGTCCAAAGCCTGTTTGTATTCCTTCTTCGGCTTGCCTGTCGGCATGGCATACTTCTCTTTCTTGGTTCCGTATGCGTAGGAGCATTCCTTCGCTTTGGCTACAATCTTCTCTGCATAGGTTTTCTTCTTTGGTTTGTCCTCGACAACTTCTGCTTCAGAGATGGGTGTAGAACCCCCTTCATTGCCTGTTGTAGCGTCTTTTTCGTCTTCAGTGGGTAAATCCTCGACTTGCTCATTAACTCTGTATTTTTCTACGAGCCAAGTGAGTTTCGTCATGCACTGATGTCCGAACTCACCGTCAGGGATGAGGTCATAGTCGATTTGGAATCTGAAGACACAAGCCAAGGTGCAGTTGCCGAACTTACCATCTTCTTTGAGGTGGAAGTCTGTTATCCAGTTCAGTGCTTTCTGCAACTTCTTGACCTTGCGTCCGTGGTCACCTAACTCGAACCAACCCTTCTTGGGGAGTTTCGGCAAAGTGCCATCGAAAGGCTCTGTCGGCTTGTGCTTCTTGTACTTGCCGAATTTCGGTCTTACGATGGAGCAGACATCCTTGTAACTTCTGTGACGGATCGCAACCATGCCACCGTTGCTCTGACTACCACGGTCATCAGATGATGTGTTTCCTTCGATTGTGACGTACTTATCACCGATGACACCGATGACGAGTCCTGTGTGTCTTCTGAACAGGTCGTTTGCACCGAAGTCAAAGTCGATGATGTCACCTTCCTTGGCTTTCTTCTGACCGTTCAGTTTGGTTGCGTTGGATGCTGTCTTCTTCATCACCCATGAGCCATCCTTCTTGCTGACGGTCAAATCTTGCAGAACCGCAGCATTCGCTGATTTGGCAACAGGGTTGTCACCACCCTTCGCCCCATCTCCGCACCACCAAATATACTCGGCACACCAAGGAACTCCGTCCATGCCGAAGTCTGCACCGAATTTGGTACGGTTGCTATTGGGCGGTGACTCTCTGTAACCATTCTGCTTTATGGCAACTTCCATGAACTCTCTGACATTGATATTCATTCCCGACCTTCCTTCCCTTCGAAAAAATCCTTGGGTAGTTCTTCTTTCTCCATAGGCTCGTCCATCTCTCCGATGGTAGGCATTAACCCTGTGAGGATGGTCATGCACAGACCGAACAGGAGCGTCTTCATCCAACCTTCGATGGGGATGTGGCTTGTGATTTCCAAGAGGTTAGCACCACCGTCTACGATGAGGAATGAGATTATGGCTTGAACGATGGTTCGCCATACCTTGTACTTTGTTGAGTTGTGAGTCAGAAATTTGTTCATGGTATCGCCTTCTTTCATTCTTCTAATTCAACTGTAACGGTCAGTGTGTTGCCGTTGCCATCTACTGCACTGACACCATCCAATGGGTCAAACGCTACACCTGGCTCTGCATTCAGTGTCGATGATGCTCCACTGATAACAGGGTCAGATACCTCGACTATCGTGATAGTGCGAACCGCATCTGATATACCGCTTGCGTGATAGATCAGCGTGTGTACTCCTGACTCACAGGTGTCTAACTCGCTCGGACTAACTGTGTATTCCAGTTCCTGTCCACGGTTGTTCGTAGCCTTGACTCCATCTCTGATGTCGAAGTCTGTGCCTTGGTTGATGGTAGCGTTGTCCACACCTTCCCAACCGCCTGTTGCTACGATTACTTCACGCTCTGCCGTGGTCTGCTTGCCACATGAGTCTTCTGCTCTGTAATGCAAGGTGTATGTACCACTCGACATGTACTTCTTCGTAGCACCTTCGACACATACCAGTTGGATGATGCGTCCGTTGCCATCAACAGCCTTGGCTCCTGTGAGCGTGTACACGATGTACCCAGGTCGTGAGTACAAGGTGTCATCTTCAAACGTGATGACAGGGTTTGAGGACGGAAGAACGGTGATAGTCCGTTCCTCTGTCACTCCGTCTGCCGTGTATGTGAAGGTCTGCTCACCAGTGTCGCAAGGGTCGATAGTGCTTGGTGATACGGTGTATGGAATCTCGTTGCCAAGACCATCAAAGGCTTTGACGTTTGTGCGTAAGTCGAAGTCAGCACCTTGGATGATGGTCTTGTCTTCTGCTCCTACGAAGTAGGGTGCGTAGCATACCGCCTTGGGTATGTGCAGATGATTGTCACCGCAGATTGTAGGGATTTTGTCTGACATGGTATCACCTCTTAAATTGCACCGAATGGGGAAATGCCATAAGCATACGCTGTGTATCCGTTCCCACTTTGTCCTTCACCAGTTATATAACAAAAGTCTCCTATTGTTGTGCTACACGGAGAACGTAACCACCAAAAGGAGTTTGTGCCATTCCTTTTTTTGATTTTGTTTGCTCCTGTTCTGTACCAGTTGAATTGAGATAACAATCCTGATGACTCATATGTACTATTTGATTTGTAATTTTGACCATGTACTTCACGCTCGGCTGGCAAAGCAAAATAGTCAACGGATTGTATTGTCGCTGACGCATTTGTTCCACCATTAGCCGTAGCGTTTTGCACTTGCTTGAATATTGGGCGAAGTGTTGATGGAATTGCGTTGTAATAAACACTGTTACACCATGTACGTCTTGGACAAGATTCCCATCCACCATTGTTTGTGTTGTCTGAATTTATTCTTCCAGACGTATTTAGCGAATCCTTTTGACCGACAATAAATGAACAACTGGTTCGCCCACTTTCGGTTGGTGTATTCAGCGTCTTTCCACCGGCATTCATAAGAACAAGAGTAACGTCCTGTGCTTCATGTGCATCGGTAAGTGGAGACATGGCTTCCATTGCAGAAAGACGAACAACACGTTCATCACCAACTTGCCAATAATCCGAAAGGTTTATTTCCCCACGGTCAGCAGCTTGAACCATTTTTACGATTTCTTCGTCCGTTCCAGTTGACCACGGAACAATCCTCAAGGTTTCTTGCACAACCAGTTCTCTATCCACAGTGGTGGTCTTGCCACAATCGTCCGTAGCCGTATATCTCAATGTGTATGTTCCGGCATTGTCGATAATCATATCTATGCTCCTTCCTTAACCGCCAATCAAGGGGTTATCATTCTCATCAGTAATGTCAATGGAGTTCTCGGTCATCAAGTACCCGTCATCCTCTGCGATGGATGCTGTTACCTCGACTTCCTTGCCGTTACCATCAACTGCGGATACACCAATCAGTGGGTCAAATTCTTCTCCGGCATCGACTTCAAGTGTTGTTGTCGGTGCTGTCAGTGTCGGATTGGGAATGACGCTACAAGTCAAATCGCACTTGTTGTCAACTTCCTCACTCTCCTGTGTCACGGAAGATTCGACATACTGGATTGCATGGAACGGAACGATTTTGATTTCCGTCACGTTCACTTCTTCCTTGTGGATGAACTGGTCAAATGCTGACAACACATTGTCACTCACAGTGTCTGTGGTGTCATTGGTGTGCTTGACCACCATTGAGCGAACGTACTTGGTTCTCTCTATCATCGCACTACTCCTTTCCTTTCAGATAGTCACTCAAACACGCACTACAAGCCGAAATCTCTGCTCCAAGAAAGCGTGTCAAGTGTTTTGTGAATAACTTATTGCTCTCGATTGCGATGTCCAAGAGTTCAGGGTCATCGTCACTGGCTTGCCATGTTTCCCATGCACACATATTGCTGATGCCAAGATGCTTGACCATGCACCACACATCCTTGTCACCGCCATCGAACATCTCGAAACAGGCTGACATCATACGTCTGCGGAGATTGGCTGACTCAATGAGGTCTTCTCGGTAGGACTCTGCTTTCTCTGTCCATGCCTTTCTGATCTCTGCGTCTTCGATGTCTACGATGCCGTTCTCCATCTCTGCCAGTGTCTTTTCGTACAGAGTTTTGAGGTGCATTTCCGCACAACCCATCTGAACGAACGCTCTGATGAGGTCTTCTGCCATACCGCTACTGCTTTGAGGATTCTTTGGCATCTCGCATCTCCTTTCTCTGTCTTCTGACTTCGGCTACCGCTTTCTTTCGCTCTATCATTCGGAGCCACATTCGATGCTCTATCAAATCTGAACGTCTTTTCAGTAGTGCCACAACCGCTTGATAGTCTGTTGGATGTTCCTTCAGATGTTCTTCGAGCCTTTCTACTTTCTCTATGTATTTCATGTGTTTTCTCCCTGTGTTTCTTCCTCAAACGAGTGGGTGGTATTAGAACCGCCACCCACGGTCTTTGTTTAATTCCTCACTTACGGTAGAGGTTCACCCAAGGTTGCGTCATAAACGCACCAAGAACCTTTTCTGCACATGGCAGATAGGCAAATATATAAGGGTCAAGGGTGGGTGGAAAAAACACAAAAGTTCCCACCCTGACCTATGCTAAACTCTTGCGAGTTGTAGCCTATACATTCACGACAACCGATGCGTATTCTGTAACATCGTATGTGCCGTTCTGTGTTATCTGTAAAGTGCCGTGTGGCACGATAGCATTCTCGATATATGTCATGCTCAACTGCGAGTTGTATAGGTTGGTGTGGTCAGTGTACAGACGCATACCATTGGCTGACCGTGAGTGTTGAAGCCACTTGTTCGCTCCGGCAACTTGGAACAGGAACTTATACGGTTCTTCCTCTGTGATGTCGAATGCTGTTTTGTCAGTGGCATTTAGTTCCATAAGGTTGCCAGTGGTGTTGTGCATATACATCTTTGCACCACTGACGTAGGTATATATATAGAAGCGATTTGCACTGACCTGTTCAAAGAACCATGCCGATGCGTCATCCTCTATCGCAGTTTCACGGTAGATGCCAGTGTTGGTATTCACGGAATTAGTCATGAACATCTGACCAGTTGTCTCGCCGTTGTAGGAAATCTTGAACCCTTTCGTGTTATTCCATTCATCAAGGAGTTCTTGGTAGGTTTCCATCATCACGGTGAGTCCGGCTGCGACACCTTCTATCGGTTCTCCGTCAGAGCCGTGTGCGGTAGTTCCCACAAGTAACTTCGATGCTTCGACAGTATCTGCGGTTAGATCAATCAGTGTCCGACCAAGAAAGTCAACTTTGCTTATTGCCATAGTCAGACCCCCTTACTCGATGATTGCGGTTGTGCCACCGCCACTGTTAGGTTCTTCTCTGTACGATACGGAACCGCCACCACCATTCAGCCACCACTTATTATTATGGTAGGTAAATGCTACGACAGTATCAGCATCCCACTCGTCACCAACGATGCTCTTGGCTCCTGTGCTACCTACCTTCAGTGTAGGGTCAGTAGCAGAGTTGTCATTAGCCATGTGAACATGGACGGTGACACCTTCTGTCAGCACATCGAAGTCAGACAGACTAACTTCCTTCTGCACCGTGGCACTCGCAGTTGTGCAAGTGCCAAACAGATTGGAGCCGATAGGCACATTCCCTTGATTCTTTGTTTTGAGTTTGCTTGCGTATGCCATATCTTCTCCTTGGTCAACGACCAACCACACTGTACTTACAATACAGATACATCGTTACTGCGAAAGGACTATCGGATGAAATCTCCACCTTCTTGAACGTGGCATTGAGCAACTTGTTTACCTTGGTGATGTTTTCATCGCTGTCGTTCTCGTTGTAGATGTCTGTGGCAACCGCCATGACATCGTAGAAGTCCTCTGAATCGGTGTTTCCCTTATTAGGGTACAATCCCTCACCGTCTATCCATTCGCCCTCATGTTGAGCAATTAGGTAGTCTGTGATGTCCACTCCGTTGATGCTTACAGTGAAGTCATCGGAGTTAGTGTGAATCTTGTGGATTCCGTAGTTAACACTACCACCGCCACCGCTTGCATTATGGCTATGCGGATTCGGACTTATATCACCCACAGATACATCTGCTGTGGATGAATCGTTCAGAATCTTGGTGGTAGAGTCAACTGACAGTGATGTGCTGTCGATGTTCACCGCACCACCACCGCTACCACTCACTGTCGAGATAAGTGGTTGGATGTGCAGTTTGAACTGAAACCGCAGAAAGTACACAAGGTCAGGTGATATGCTGATATAGAACGTAGCCGGATTTGTACCATCGCCCTGTGCGCAGAAGGGAACACCATAAAGGTCGGTGAACTCCGTCCTTCTCTGAAGTCTTGTCTTCCGCAGTTCTCTGATGTTATCACTGGTACGCTCTGCTATTCTGTTTAGTGCTTCTTCGTAGGTAATTCGTCTTTTCATATCTATAAGACCATCGTGTTTCTATCGGTCTTGATCCATTTACACAGTTTGATGGTGTTGGTTTCTACCTCGCTCTCGTCTATCTCGTAGTCAATCGAAATGACGTAGAAGTAGTCGTTTTCAGCGAGGACTTTCTTATAGTAGGAACTACACGCTTCGATGTTCCAAATGTCATTGTCGTAGATGAGCCGTACCTTATCACCTGGGAGTAAATCAGGTGGCACTTCTTCAACTTGACATTCAAAGTAAATCGCTCGTCTGTTCTGCAACAGTTTTCGGATCGCAGCCTTGTAGACACCCTTCGCAGCTTTCGCTCGTTTCCTGTCGGTTATCCTCTTGGCATTCTCGATTTCCTCAAAGGGATTTAGGTCATTGAAAGCGAATGCACCTTCGATGAGTCTGCCACTTTCCAGTGCGATAGACTCGATGTCCAAGACAGCAAATTCAAGTTCGTTGTTCGGAGCGACCTTGACAGGCTGAAATGGTGCAAGGTAATCGAGGTAGTCTCTCTCGTTATTGACATCGCCACGAAGGATGACAACAGGGAAGTTCTCGTCTTGGATAGGCTCGTCTATGACACCACGCTTTATCAGTTTCTTCTCGTTGTATACTTCTCGTAGTGTCAGAGATGCCATACCTGAATCGGACTTGTCCGAATACACTGTGGCAACATTGATGACATTCTCAAAGTCATAGTCAACAACTGGCTCACTGATGATGCGGATGTTATGCTCACCGCTTGGCTTCGTTGAGATGGTATACGGTTTGATCTCACCGAATTTGCCAAGTTCAACCTTCTTGTAGTTCCACCAACCGACTCGCCAGTAGGAATCAGGTGTCAGTTCCATCGTCTGCGTCAAGGCTTCGAGTTTGTTCTGCTTGGAGTAGACGTAATCTATCATCTCCGCACCAGTTTCTTCCTCGATGTCTATCTCCCAACCTGGGTATGCAAACTCCATGTTGTTGTAGATGTCTTCCAACTTGTCTACGATGGATGGTTCAGTATCGCCATAGCCAGTTCCGTCCTCGATAGTTACCTTTACAGTGACTTCCGAACCATTGGCTGTCGATGCAGTTACCACATAGACGCCTACCCTGTTAACGAAGTCGGTAGTTATCGAGGTGATATTGACCTTCTGATGCGGATTGGATTTGTACACCCATGCCTTGGCATCTACCTTGTCCTTGACATCAGCAACGGACAATCCCATGTCGATGTCTGCTGTGAAACCCTTCGCAGATACAACCTCTTGGTTCTGCTTGTTTATCTTGGATTTGCGGTTGTTGTAGGAGATGTTCTCCTTGACTTCGCACTCGACCTCGACAGATGTGCCTTTGGCTGTCTTGAAGATAACGTCATACGTTCCTTCCTTCTTCTTGACATCTGAATGGTCTACCTCTGCTATCTTTACCTTGTCACCGTTGGATGTCACCCATGCTCTCGCACTGGCTTTCTCTATCCACTTGGCTTTGGTCATCTTCTTCAATGCCTTGGCAGAGATGGCGAAGTTGGATGCGGTGATAGTCTCGTCATTCTTCTTGGAACGCTCGACTTCCTCACCCTTGTAGACCACGTTGAGGTTCTTGTCCGATTTGGCATGGTTAACGGAAATCTGACGGTGTTCCCACTCACTGATAATGTGTCTGCAAGAAACCGTCAGTTCTTCCTCTGCCTTGTCGAGTTCCAAATCCCACACAAGACCGTACAGACACTTGCCATTGATGTACACCTTGACTTCTTCCCATCCATCGAAGTATTCAGCCCAATCAATAGGCAGAACCAAGTCAAAGTTAGGCACATACATCAACTCGTTCTCGAAGTTGATTGGTTCAAGTGTCTGTTTGCCACGCTTTATTAATGTGTCGTTTTTCCAAATCTCAAAGTACATAGTTTAGCACTCGATTTCATCCATGTTCAGACGGATAGCACACCAACCTCTCGGTGTGTACTTGTTCACGTTGTTATCATTAGCATTCAGTACACTGATGTTGACCATACGATGCTGAATGTAAATCCACCCAGGTTCTACGACATGACCATCATCGCCACCGTCAATGCCGTGACCATCTTCATCGCATCTGTGATGCTGACCAAAGGCATACTTCTTCGGATGTTCTTCAGATACATCATCGCCATCGAAGATAGCAAAGTTTGTCTGATATGCACCACCGCCTGTCGGATTGCCAGTACCGCTTGCGATTTCCTTGATTGCCGGATACGCTTCTTTCTTGATACGAATCTCGTAGATCAGTTCACCACCGCTACCAAGATTCTCTGTAGTGCCGTTAACATGATGCCACAGGGAATAACTCTTTCTCGCATTCGTGTGGCGAATGGTGTCCATGTTATCGAAGTTCCATGACTTCTTGTCGTTCGGCTCGTTGAAGTTTTGGTCTGCTCTGAAGTCAACAGAGCCGTTGATGCGTAAGAAGTTGCCGTAGTTGGATAGTTCGATGTCTGAAGTGTAGTTGTTGTCAGCATCGCCAGTGGTCATGAACGAAACACCTCGTCCGGCTACGATGTAACTACCGTCTGTTTCGTCTTCACCGACAGTGATGGTGATGCCATCGTTCATGGCTTCGAGTTTGCACCAAATACCGCAGATAGCACAGATGATGCCTGTGAATACCGACCACACGTTTGGAATGAACTCCTTCATGAACTTCTTCCAATCGCAAGTCTCATAGGCATCGACTTCTTCTTCAGCAAAGCCAATCAAGCAATCAGCCATGTTGTGAAGGTCGGTGCAATCATCGCTGTTTCCGGCAAGACCTTTATTGTTCGCAAGGTTGGTACACTCGTCTTCGCCAAGTCCATTGATGACGAAATTCGGTGCTGTTTGTCTTAAATCCTCACAGGATGAACACTGTAAATCTCTCATTGTTATTCTCCTTTAGCAGATGATTTCGTCACTGTCGAACTGGATTCCCATGAATCCTCTCGGTGAATACTTGTTGCCATCGGCTTGCAGATAGGATACGTTGGTCATTCTCGCTTGGACGTAAATCCAACCATCAGGAACGAGGTGTCCTCTGTCATCACCGCTACGAATAGGATCGCCAGTTGCCGGATCGCACAGACCATGCTGACCATGGATATATTTTCCGGCTTCGAGAGCGATGAGGTTGACTTGATATGCTCCGGCTCCTGTCGGATTACCGATGCCGTTGAAAATCTTCTTGATCTTCGGATACTGGTCAAGGCTGATACGAATCTCATACAGAAGTTCACTACGCAGATTGACCGTAGTACCTGTCGTGTTCTGCCAGTAGGAATTGCCTTTACGCTGAATGGATTGCCTTGGGTCTACACCTTGCAAGTCATAGTTCCAACACTGACCTTCATCGGTGAAATCGTTCTGATGGAATGCCAGTGAGCCGTGTACTTGGACAAGACCGCCAGCGATGTACTCAAATGCGACCTGTGACGCTGCACCGCTTTGACCAACAGCCATGAAGGAGACTCCCTTTCCGGCTACGATATATGACTCGCCAGTATCATCCTCGCTGATGACAAGTTCTTCACCGTAGGAATGGTAGTCAAGTACGCACCATAATCTGTGTACTTGCTCCCACAAGAGTCTGACCTGTTCCCACAGAAGCCAAATCTGCTCCCAAATGCCACAGATGGCACAGATGACCGCAGCGTTGAATGTCCACAGGTTCTTGACGAACTTGGACATATAGTCTCGCCAATCACACATATCAGTGACTTGTGCTTCGTCATCCATAGAGCCGATGAGACAATCGTTCATGGTGTTGAGGTCTTCACAATCATTATGGCTTGCGTCATAGCCAAGACCCTTATCCTCACGCATGGTTTCGCAATACTGTTCATCCCATCCGTTGGCAACCATGTCAGGCACATTCTGACGTAACTCGTCACAAGAAGCACAATAAATGTCGTTATTGTCTGCCATGTGCTTTCTCCTTTCTTAAAGTCCGATGGAGTCATACTGTAGCCAAATGCAAGCAGACCCTTCGCAACAAGAGTTAAGATGTACAATGACGCTGTTGTTTCCTGGTACTATTTCCCAACCCCACTTGTTCCCTTCAGGAATAGTCCATACGGATGGGTCGAGTAGTTCACCGTCACAGCACTTGTCATCCTCTGTATAGTAGACATCACCGTTAGGCTTGATGATGAGTGTGCCATCATACTCACCTTCAATGATGTTCGTGTTTCCATTTATGTTTATCCACGGATTGACCATCTTGCCATGCAGTATGACGGTCACATCTTCTGTGGGTATCTCGGTGTCAGAATAAATCTGTCCGGCTATTACTGCACTGTCGCAGATGTCATCCACGCACAACCTCTGTCCAAGGTACTTGTCATGTTTCCACCTGTCGGCTCTCTCACAATCGTAGACGATGCGGTAATGCACATCGCATCCGTACCATGATTGGAGTGCATCGAGGTTCTTGCACAGTGCCATGTCCTCTGTGATGTTATCATCGCAACAACAGGAGCAATCGCTGTCATTGATGAGTCCGTCTGTGCAAGAGTCGCAACAGTTGCAATCGTAGTTTTCTTTATAGCCAAGGCAATCCATGAATGTACACACATCCCAAGGAACGAGGAACGTCTTATTCTTGTCTGCCTTGTACCATATACCGCCTGGGATTACGAAGTTAACATCGTAAACCAAGCGTTCATTTCTGCGTGAGTAGTTCTCGCTGATACTCTCTACCGCAGCAACCGCCCACATCAGAGTGTCGTTCTTGATGCTCCACAACTTGCCTGGTTTAGCCAGTTGTTCATCAACAAATCTGATGTAGAACTTACGCTCATCGCATGGAATCTTCTCCAAGTCGAGCGTGATGGTCATGGACACTGTACGTTCTTGGACAAACAGATAGTTCCGTTTGAAGGGTCGGTATGAGCCATGACCATATGAGTATTCAGTTGACGAGCCTTTGAAGGAGAGGTCACCATCCCAATCGGAAATCATGTCCACCCCATCAAAGACCAAATCATTGAATTGTATGTATCGTCTTTCGTAAATCATAGTGCCATCACATAGCGGTTAGACCGCTTGTACGCAAAGTTCGGATTGCTTGTATTGATATTCTGTGTGACTTGCTGATTGTTGTTTGTAGTGTAGTTGTAGGTAACTCCACGGTTGATCGAAGCGATGTGTCCGGCTCTCGCTGACAGTTCTCTCATAGCACCACGGATATCCATGTTGTTGATTCTGTCCATGAACCGCTTGCCGAAAGCATTGACCGCAGACCTCCTCATAACCCACTCACCTGGGGTGAGCATTGCCGGAACAGTGTCAGAACCCTTTGGCTTAAAGATGTCTCCACCACCACTTCTGTAAAGAGGTGCGATGTAGCCACCGCCATGTCTGTGATGCCTTCTACCGCTACTACTACTACCGCTACTGTAACTCGGACTTCCTGTGGAACTGGAAATGCTATCGCCAGTAGTCGTTACTCTCCTGTTGACGGTTACAGTTACTGTTCTTTCATAGGAGAGTTGAATACTGTTGACCGCACTTCTGATTGCTTTGTCTGCCTTTTCGATTGCAGAGATCAGTTTGTCGTGACCAGTAACCTCACCCTTGATGTTTACTGTAACTGCGACTTCGCTCATGTCATTGTTCAATCCTTCAAAGATACCTTGAATCGCTGTCCGCAGATTACCAACATTTGCCGTAATGTCTCCGATTGTTGTCGTGTCTAATGAAGTAGACAACTTTGAAACGAACGATTTGATTTGTTCAATAACACTGTAAACTGCACTGTCAGCGTTGAATGTTCCGGCACTTCCCATCTTGGACAGTTGGTTGCCAATCTTTCTGATTGATTGGATAGCCGTAACGACTTGCCCCATCTTATCGGAGATTACACCAGTGTCGATGTCTTGGAAGTCATCTTTCAGCTTTTGGAAAAGCGAATAAAGGTCATAGAACATACCACTCTTGGAATCTTCACCGATTAGCATCTTCTTCAGACTTGCTAACGGTGATTCTCCCATACCGCCATTCGGTGCTGTTGTAGCGATCCCAACACTCGACAGGAGTTTCGGAATGAGTTTCATCGCCTTATTCAGTGAGCCAAACATGGTCTGCGTAGACTCGATTATGTCTGCAAAACCTTTAGCCTGTTCAGGGTTGATTGCACCCTTGTTGAACACACCTTCGCCACCGAATGCTTCTTCAAACGCAGAGTAGATACCGCCAAGTGCCGTAGCAAAGTTTTTGACACCTTCGGTGATTTTCTCGTTGAAGCCTTTGAACCCCTTCAATCCTTTGAGGTTCACTTGCATCTGTGACATGGAACCTACAATGGATGACATGGATACCATACTGTCAGAGATGTCCTTCAGCATGGTCTTGTCCATTTCGTTGAAGCCACGACCAGTGTCTTTCTTTATGCCGTGAGCATCAATGACTTCATCCTGTCCACTGAAAATATCCCACATCTGCATTATCGAGCCAACGGCATCCTTTAATGCAGTTCCATCGAAGTCCTGTCCTTTCAGACCCTTGACGTTTCTGAATATCTTGCTCATACCGTCAGTGATCTTGACCACATTATCAACGGCTACGGACAGAAGTGTTGTATCCAAGGCTGCGATGCCTGTTGCCCCTGTGAGCAATGCACCAACACCGCCAAGCACTTCAAGTGCCGGAAGGAACGCACTGAATATCGAACCAAATCCGGCTGCACCACCGGCTATTCCGGCTGCTTTGGATGCGGTTGACGCTGCCTTGCCGACCTTGCCGAAACCTTTGAAGAATTTTAACAACCCTGTGAGTTTGGACGTTGCTCCGGCAAATCCGGCTGCACCCAACGCTCTGCCAAGTCCGGCTCCGACAGTTCCGATGGTGGCAATCACACCACGCAGACCCTTGAACAGACCACCGACAATCAGAAGTCCGTTGCCAAGCACGTTGAGGTCGAAGATGATTCTTCCAATCTTGGACAAGTCTTTACCTGACAGAGACTTTGCGATGCCCTGTGCAAGTTTGGCAAAACTACCGATACCTTCAGCAAAACCTTTGGCAAGTCCTGCCCAATCTATGTTCTTCAAGTCACGGAAGAAGTCTGTGATTTCCTTCGGATGTGCCTTTATCCATCCCTTGACGGATTCAGACAGGTTGTTGATACCTGGAATCAGCGTTTCGGTCAGAAGCATATTCAGACTCTTGGTCTTACCGCCCGTTGCCACCTTGACAATCTCATCCATGCTTTCGATGACACCAACGGTGAGTCTTGAAAATGCTATCCGTGTGTTGGATGCAAAGGCTTCCCAAGTATCCTTGGATTGCTCTGCCATTTGAGCAGCCTTGCCCATACCTGTTCCTGTCTTCTTCAAGGCTTTGATAAATTCCTCGTTGGAAATCTTGCCTTGCTGAACATCGGATACCCACTCTTTCAGTTCCTTGCCTGATTTGCCAAGGTCTTCACCCATCATTCTGATGGCTGGCATCATGGAGTTGGCGAGTGATTGCCACTCTCTTGCGTTCAGTTTCTTACCACCAAGAACATCTTGCAACTGCATCATGCCTTGGTACTTCTGTGTATCAGTGGACATTGAAGCAAGGAACGCATTGTTGGCAGCGATGGCGAGGTCTGTGCCTTTCTTCATGTCACCGACAGTCATGGTGAAACGCTGTGAAAGGTTGACCATCTCATCCAAGCCAGTAGGCAGACCAAGTACGGATTGTTCAAGTTCTTTGATGCTCTTTTCCGCAGAGTAGTTCGCAGTTTCAAACTGTTTCATCATGCGAGGATATTTGTGCATGATGTCATATCTTTCGAATCCGGCAGACAGACCTTCCGAAACAGTGTTCATCGCCTTAAATCCGGCTCCAAGCATAGCACCAGTTCCAAGCATCCGCAGAGGTGTCATCAGACGAGAGATGGCATTTCCGGCAGATTGCATCGCAGAACCCATATGAGCCACAGACGATGAAATTTGATTGAATACAGTTCTCAAAGACTTTACGCTGTTCAAGCCTGTGCGTATCCGTCCGATTTCAGCATTCACCGCAGCCATCCTTGAACGAACATTGTTCATGTCGTTGGCAAACTTTTTCCACTCCGCTGAACCTTTTGCGGTCTTGCTCTGTTCGGTCTTCAGACGAGCCATTTCAGAACGGAGTGCAGCAGCTTCTTTACGCAGTTCACCCAATCTGTTCTGTGCATCAATACGCACCTTGAAACCATTAAGGCTTTTCAAGTCGTGTTCAAATGATTCCATTTCTTTCCTTGCTTCATCAAGACCAAGGATTTCTACTTCTATACCGACTTTTTCAGTTGCTGCCATTTATATCACTCCAAGAAACTTTACTGCATATTCAGGTGGTCTTGGGTATTTCACCCTTTGTTTCGGATCGAGCGACTTCCATTCCTCAAAGTTCTTCTGTGATTGCTCATTTGCAAAATGTCCGTAAGTAACTATGAGTTCAGGAACACCCCAAGTGTCGAGGATCTCGCTCGGTCTTATGTATAATATCTTTGCCACATAGTTCGCCATCGTGTAGTAGAGGTCGAACTGTGCGTCATAGTCATCCTTCTTTTTCTCTACAGAAGCGTCAGTTGTGTCTCTGACGATTCGTCTGTAAAAAAATCCATACCATTGATGATTTCAGGGAAATCCTGAATCATCTTCAGAACCGCACCTGTTGTCGATGTCTGAAGCATGAACTCTTCATCGCTCTGCGGAATGCGGAGAACAGTAGCAACAACGTGGTACATGGACTCCATCATTTCCTGTGGCAACATACGGAGTGCTTCAACGATTTCAGTATCTGTGAGGTCACGGATGGAACCGTCTTCCATAATTACATTGAAGAACTGATACAGTTCTGCGAATGCGGTCTGAACGGCGGTATAGACTCTCGGTGGAACCCAAACGTCTTTGTATGTCTTTTCTACTACGATGTAGTTCGGTGTTTCGGCTTTGATGCTCACACCTTCAGACTTCAGACGTTCCTTCCACTGTGGCTTCTGCGGATATGCGAACAGGATGACGTAATCGTTTTTCTTGATTTCGGTTTTGTTCGGATCACCTACAACACTGATTTCATCTCCATCCGTGATGGCATAAGGAGTAGTGTCTTCCTCTGCTTCGTCCATCTTCTTTTTCATTTCGACAAATTCTTCGTAGGTGATGTCTTTCATTAAGTCTTTAATATCCATGTGTTTTCTCCTAATTTACAGAAAGGTGGGGGAGCGAGAAAGGAACTCGGAAAACTCACTCCCCCAAGGGCAACCCCAAGTCACTATCCAAGGATTCTGTACGCTCTGCCGAATCTGCCAGTAGCGTCCTTCTGAATAGCGATGGTGAACTCAAATTCTGTTTCTTCGTCCGTAACCTCGTCAGGGAAGGATGTGATGAGTACATTGTCAAAGACGTATCTGTACTTGACACCATCCGTCCAAACCTTGGTGTAGGACATTCTTGTTTTGCGGTGCATTGCGTTGTCAACATCGTAGACGTATTCTTCAACGTCAACTTCCTTCGGATAACCGATAACAACGGTCTGGCCAACAAGGTCTTCATTGAAGTATACTGTTGCGGAACCGTCCTCGTTGTCGATTACGAAGAAGTGCTGTGTGTCTACATCGACCTTGCTCGGCACGATCAGTTCAATCATGTGAGCATCAGTGATGTTGCAATCCTCTGCTCTCGCTACGGACATGAAGCCACATTCTCCGGCTTTCTTGTCGGACAGGACAACTACACCATATCCGGCATTATCACCTGTTCCGGCTTCGATGGTCATCTCGATGGTTTCCTTATCCCATCCACTGACGGACTCACCCTTGCCCCACAGAGGATTCAGCTTCTGATAATTCGGAGTCAGAGCCTTACCAGTGATGGTCATCTCAATCGTGTCGATATTCTCTGTGTCGTAACCGCCGTTACCATGACAGGTTGCTTCAACGGCTTCAATATCCCAGGAGCCACCTAACTGTGACAGGCACTGGATGATTACGGATGCTGTGGACTCAAATTCCTCGATGCTGTCATAAACTGCGATAGAGGAAATACCGATTTCAGCATCGGATTCGCCTGTCAGTTTTGCGATTGAGATAGAGATGTACGCTGCAACGTGGTTCGGTGTCCAACCAGTTCCAACAGTTGTCGGAGTCTTGGACAGGTCGATGACAACAGCCTTGTAGCCATCCGAAGCCGTTTCCAGTTTGGACAGGTCTACGGTGTACTGGTCTGCATTAGTCATCGTTGCAGAGTCAGAAATCATGAATGTCAGAGTGCCGTTCGTTCCCTTGGTGTAGAATGTAACAACACCGTCAGCGAACTCAACTGCATCCCACTTCGCCTTATATACTGTGTCAGCACCACCGTTGTACAGTGTGCCGGAGTTGACGCATCCTTCTCTTACACACTCGAACTGATTGACAGGTTTCGCAAAACGGTCAAATGTGCCACTCACGTTGTTGACATACTTGTTCGCTCTGATACGTCTGCAATCAGGAAGGTAATTGATAACGGAGAAGTCAACTTCTGCTGTTTTACGCAATTTGTCCACACCGATGGTCGAGATCAGTGTGTCGTTCTTGCATCTTGCCATATTACTTACCAACCTTTCTTCTATTAGCCAAGACTCGCTCTGCTGCTCGTCTTGCTTTCGCCGGAGAGGACATCTCATTGATCGCTTTCAGTTTTCTTGCGATAAAATCCTCGGTTTCCTGTTTGGCTGTCTTCTTGACAACCTTCTTTTCTTCTACAACCTCGGTCTTTTCGACTTTCGGTTCTTTCTTATCTGCCATAGTTAACCCCCATGTCTTGCTGCTATTTTTTCTACGAAATGGATACCTTCGTAAGTTCTGACGGAACCTCTCCAAATGCCATAGTCACTCAACCAAAGTGCTTTCGCAGTTCTTGGGTAAATACGACCACCGCCATTACCTTCATTTAGGTAATAGAGGTGCATGGTTCCTTCACCGCCTTTTCCACCGACAAAACGGCTGAACTCGCCAGTGTTCTCGATGTGAATAGCACCGACAGCCATTCCACTACGAGAATGACCGCCTACGATGCCCTTCATTTCACCTTCGATTTCCTGTGCCACTTCATCGAGTTTTTCTCGACAGGCATCTATCAGTACGCTTACTAAAGCACCCATTGCTATCCCACCTTCGTAAACGGCTTTTGACCGCCCAAATCAGGAGATGAATTGTACGATAGAAGGAACTCACCGTCTGCGTCAGATACCTCTACGGCTCTGCCAAGGTAGAAAGTCACGGTTCTACCTGACGGTAATATGTAGTCCTTCTTTGTTGTTAACGATTTCTTACTCGCACGTTTACGACCACAAGGAATGCAACCGCCTGATTTAGCTTCAAGAACACCGTTGAATACTATCTTCATACGACCACGCTCCACAGTTTGTATCTGTGTCTGTCGCACAGTGAGATCAGTGATAACTCTCTCATGTACTGCACAGTGAGCATAGTGAGGAAGTAGTCTTGCAGCCTTCCTGTCAGTGTCGTGTAGTCGATTTCGTAGTATTTACGTTCAGTGGAATCCTCACACGGATCGCACTTGTTGCAACACTCGCAAGTGTTCTTGTCCTTAATCCACTGTAATGCTTCACAGAAAATGGGGAGCAGACAATCAGGAATAAGTTCATATCCGGCGGTATAGGTCACAAGCAGCTTGTAGTTCGGCTTACAACCACAGACATACTGGCACTGACAGTTATCCAACGGCAGAGCGATACGGAAGTTCTCATCTGCTTCGGAGTACACATAGTCAGTGATTTCTGTGGCTGTTTCTTCGATTCCAGTTTGCTCAATGAGGGTAAACGTAAACGAATCCTTGTCAAACGGAACGTAGAAAGGATCGAACGTGAAGACATCACACTCGCATACACAATCAGGAAGGTCAACCACTTCCTTGCGTTCTGCGGACAGGAAGGTGTCACACACCTTCCCTGTCCAACAAGTGTACACGCTTATGAGGGTAATCAACTCGTCAATGTCTCTCTCATCCACGTTGTCAAGGCAATCACAATATGAAGTTAATTGCTCGATTACCGTCATTGTTTAATATCCTTTCGTTGTTTATGCCGGAATCAGTGTGGTCGGCTGAATGATGCCACCAAGATCACCGATGGAATCAGCACAGTTAGCATTGAACGGAACATCTGTGATGACAGCCAGTCTCTGTGCGTTGTTGTTCGCAACAGCACCATAGTTGTACAGATATGTACACAGCTTGCCACAGCCGTTTGCCTTGGTCTGCTCTGTGAAGTCATCTTCGATGATGAAGTCTGCTTCAGGCATCAGGTTGGTTGCGAGGAATCCACCAACGGAATCTCCGGCAAGCATCCAAACTTCACCAGTGGAGTTAGCCATGTCAACAGGAACCATGCTGTCCTGAATGAAGCCGATGTCATGGAATGTGATGACATCGCCATTTCTGCTCCATCCTTCAGGGAATCTGCCGTTTCTGTCAGGTGTTACGACAGCCTTGATTGCGTTGTAGATGATGGAGTTACAAGCAAAGACGTAACCTCTGCCACCAAGAACATCGAGTCTGCAACCAAGAGATGCGAATGCACCAAGGATGTTGGAGCCGTAGATAGCCATGACCGCCGGATTGGACAACACGGAAATCAAGCCGTGGAACGGTTTCGCGATGTTGTCACTGGTGTCAGGAGTACCAAGTACCAGTGTGTGTGCGGTGTAGAATGCCATCCACAGACGCATGATTCGTCTGTTGACTTCCTTGACGGATTCGCCTGTTCTTGCGATTCCATCCAGTGCCTGTCTGCTTGTGACACCAAGTCTTCTGTAGAACAGGTCTTCGAAGATGTTGTCACAATCCTTCAGACACAGACCGTACAGAGGAACCTGACTTGCACACTTGGCGAAGTCCGGCATAGTCCAACAGCACTCATCAGAACTGTTCTGCGGTTCCAGTGTCCATACAGTACCAGGGATGCTCATGTCACGAATGACATCAGGGTTCTCGCTTCTTGTAAAGTTCTCTGCATCGGTGCTTCTCTGACGCAGATAACGTGCGAATGCGGTGTTCAGCAGCCATGTAGCCAGTGGGAATCTGTCCTGAAGAACATTCTTCGGCTCAAACCCTTCGATGCCACCACAATCGCTGATGATGTCGATGAAGTTGGTGGAAAGCTGTGCCATATCGACAGCCTGTTCTGCCATCTTGTTGCTCATCGGAATATAAGCGTTTGCTTTAAACATTTTTACTCTCCAATTCCGTCACCATATACATAGTCGGTGACTTTGCTCTGCTCATGTGTCTCTGTTTCAGACACACCCATAGTTTTCGCTACAGAAGCAAACTTTGAAACGAACTCGTCCTTCTTGGACTTCTCGGCTTTCAGTTTCTTCTGTAATCTGTTGTTTGTCTTCTTCAGTTCTGCGTTTTCAGCAGACAGGGATGCGACCTGTTCCTGAAGTTCGCTGATGTAGGCTTCTACGTCTTCGTATGTGGCTTCTTCGCTTTCGGCTTCTTCACTGACTTCTTCGCCAACTTCTTCGCCTTCGGCTTCTTCGCTTACAGACAGTTCTGCTTCTCCATCAACGTCTTCTGCCGGAACTTCTTCTTCGGATAGTTCCTCGACAGGTTCTTCCTCTGTTGTATCTTCTGACGCTTCATCAGCGTTCAGTTCTGTTTCTTCGATGGTTTCTTCTTCAACCTCAACCTCTGCGGACAGTTCCGTTTCTTCGGCTTCGGTTTCAGGAGTTTCCATCTTGGCTTTCAGTTCTTCCAACTGTTCTTTAGTCATGTTAGATTCTCCTTTTAATTCAAGACCTGACGAATTGACGTTACCGCATTCTCCTACAAGTCCATATGCAAAGATGTAGACTTCATCAATGACGAGATACCCAATGGCATCTGTGCTATCCCAATCAACATGGTAGTAAAACTCGGAAGAAATTCCGATGTCATACGGCTGTCTTTCCAGTTCCTTGACGAACATCGACTCACTGTCGAGTCGGAGATTAACGTCAAGACCCTTTCTCTCATCGTCAATATCAACGAGTGACAAATCAGCCTTTGTCCACTCACCAATGATGAATGGGAATGTTGCGAAGTCCATGTGTCCAAGGTTCACGCTGCCAACGAACCCTTCTTCAAGATTAGGAAGGTATTCGTTCCGTCCGTCCATGTACTTCTGAAGTGTGCCTTTCTTGATGATGAAGTCGATGTACTCATCACCAACGATTGCTCCTTCATCAAGCAGACGGATTGTCGTGTCGGACAGTTTCTTGATATTCATAGAAAGTGACATCTTCTCATCGTCCTTGTAGGACAAGTTGAACATTGAGTCCACCTTCTTCTTGTATTTCTTTCTGCGTTCCGTCCTCTCGTCACGTTGCTTAATCAGATCATTCATTCTCGATCACCTCAACTTGGTTGTACTCGATTTTCTTGACCTTTCCACCACAGGACTTGCACCGAATGACTTCGTAAGGAACTCCGGCATCTTTCAGTGTGGCTTCAAGATTAGCGTTGTAACGGACTCTGATTGTGTTCTCACGAAGATATTTGATTTGTGCCGGATCATCTGTCTCATAGGTCTTGTTCGGCTCCAACCGAATGTAATGACCGTATGACACGTTTCCATTACGCAGAGTCTTGGGGAACATCCGTAATGTCACAGGCGATGTCTCAACTGACCATAATCTGTACCGCATTACTCGCTCTCCTTCTTCTTTTTCTTCGTGGTCTTCTTCTTCGGCTTTTCAGCCTTTTCCTCGACAGGCTTCACCTCGATGGGTTTGATTTCCGTGTGTTTGCCACGGAGAAAGTCGAGCCTGTCCTGTTGCTTTTCAAAATGGATTACCTTACCCATCGTTTCACCACCTTTTCACGACAATAAGGGTAGGCACTCCGAAAAGGAGAACCCACCCCACTGTTTACTTGATTACTCGGTCACGCAAGTATCGTCCTCATATGTTGCAGATGAAGATGTCTTGGAAACCTCAACATAGTCGATAGCATGGTACGGAACGTAGGTTGTCTTTCCCTCGCCAGGAATCTCTACGATGTCCTTCCGCAGAAACTGCTGATATGCTCCGTATCCGGCTTTGCTTGTAGCACTGTCGGTTGCTGTGAACTCGTTGCTACCAAGAGTAACGACTTTAACGGTGTAAGTGTACTGTGTCTTGCTTGCCATTTTACGTTTCTCCTTTCACTAAATCGGCATTTCAGATGCAGTAATGTCTGATCCGAAATTAGCGATCAGAGGTGCAATCTGCATCATTGCTTCTACACTCAATGTATCTGTGAACGAAGATATGAACTCCGTGTCACTAACCATTTCGATTCCAGTGAGAGTCAGTTCGCCCTTCTCTCCACTTGGAGTATCTTCTGTCTTTACACGCTCAAAGACGTAAGCCGGAATGTTTCTGATGTAGATTTCGCCAGTAGATTGTTCCTGAATCGCTCTCCAATCCACGACAACTCTCATCTTCTTCTGTGTCGCTCTGAAGCGATTTGCAAAGTAGTTGTGCGGATTGATGGCTGCGGTCTGCTTGTTCGTTCTTGCCAGTGAACCGTCAGCGTTATATGTTCTCTGACCAGTGGTCGGTGTAGGCTCTACACCTTCCATGTTGGCAAGAGCAACAGAGTCTTCAAAGGATACGATTTTTCTTCCGTCTTTTTCTGCATACGGCTTTACGTTCTTTGCTGCGTCAATGATTTCCTGAATAGCCATGTGTTTTCTCCTTTTCCTTAACTACAGTTCTTCTAATTTGTGATTCTCGTTGTGGATGTTATTTGAAAGCATCTCACCGAAGTCCTTGAACAACTGCAACGCTTCAGGTCTTGTCTTGTCATTGTCATCATTCATAGCATTGAGCAACGACATGATGTTGACTATCTGCGTCCGCATGGTGTTCTCGTTCTCCTGTTGATGCAGTTCGTACATATCGAAGTAGACTCTGCTGACACCAAGTTTGTTAACGAGGAACGGACTTGCCTGTGTAGCATACTTCTCACGCAACGGAATGATACTGTTCCAGACGGCATTATCTATGATTGATGTCATAGATACGTTTCCACTGATGCCACCCAACTCTAACAGGGATGGTGACATTCCGAAGTCCTGTGCGATGATGAACGTGTCATTCTTCAGCCAATCAAAGAACTCTGTAGCCTTTGTCACTCTCGGAAGATGCGTTATCTCCTTGTCGAATGCCTGTGACAGAAGGATGACGGAATCGGACGAGGACTTCTTCAATTCCTCTCCAACCCTTGCAGCTTCTTTCTTTACGTTCTCCAAACGCTTTCCGGCAGCCGTGACAGACTCGTTCATCAGTGACGATGTTGATATATCGTTATACTCGTCAGACATGAAGCCTGATTTCGGACGAATAACGATGCGACCCGGTCCGTCATATCTGACATCATAATTCAATCGTTCGTATGTCGCTGACAACAGGTCGAGTCGCAACGTATCGTGTAAGAGAGGTGAATAACCATAATCAAGGCTTGTGTCATTCCTCATGTTGAGGAAGTCAGCCGTGTCGAGCAGAATGATTTTCTGATCTCGCAGATAACGGATGATGTCTTCGTATTCTTCAAATGAGAATGCTTCGTCTTCGTTCCACACGATGTCAGGAACAATGCCACCATCTTCGGCTACGATATAGGCTGCGACCATCATCACTCCGTCACGGTTGCGGAGTTTCAGCATCTTATATGTGCCAGGTTCGTACTGGTAGATGTTTCCTTTGTACCACCTTGCACCACAGCATCCGTGTGAGATGGCTGTTCCGATGACGTTACGAAGCACATTGAGGTTCATGACCCCTTCCTCGTTCGTTCTGTATAGGAAATCATCGAGGACTACATCTTCATTGATGCTCCCTGTCGTGATTCCACTGGAAAAGATGTAGTTCAGCGTCTGTGTACGGACATAATCTGCTCCTGGAAGGATTTCCATGTAGTAATCTACCTTGTTCCATCCCTTCAGTTCTTTCAGTTTCCGCATTATCTCGCTTTCTTTAGCGAGATCACAAACGGTGTTGCATTCCAACCAATCACGCAGAAAATCTTCTAATAATTTGTCGTTCTTATCACTCATGTTATTGGCTCTATATCCTCACCCAAGTATTGGATGGCTGCTTGGATTCCCAACAGAACCGCATCCAGTTCGTCAGGTGACTTTCCGATAATGGCTTTCACTTTCGCTTTGTCTACTATCTTTATCTTGCCGTTTGCTGTTCTCTCACAAGTGATGTACGGCAGAACACCCTTTATATAATGGTAGGCTTCTTCGGAGAATGAAATCTTTCCATTCTCTATGAGGTCTTGTAGGTCAAGGTGCATTTCGGCTCTTTTGTTCGATGCGTTCTTCGCAGCGTAGTGTCCGGCTCTCACCCTTGCCTTTGTCGGTGCTTCGGAGAAGTTGACTCCGTGTGAGTTGACCCCACGCTTGATGAGTCCTTCGTTCAGCCAAACACCGTAGCCTGTGTCTACACAGACATTCGCAACGTGCAGATTCCTGTCGATCCGCACGATGTCTGATATGATGTCATCCGATGTGACACCTTCTATCCACTCTGTCTTCTGCATGACGTAGATTTCCTCACAGCGTAAGCCGTGACGGTCTACCGCTATGTCAGCAACGCAGATATGATCTTTGCCTTTGTACGCACTGTCTATCCCAAGGAAGTGCTGTGTGTCTTCTTCCTCGATGCGGTCAGGATGTGTATGCGGAATATCGAACATACCACCGCCATCAACATCCAAGACGCACAGAAGATAGCGTCTGCGTGTCGATTTGTTCTTGGCAAATTCGCTGTGGAATACTGTATCCTTATCAAAGCGTTCTTCCTCTACCGCAGTTAGAGCGTCCATCCATATGATGAGCGTTCTTTCAGGTGGATCGTCATCCGTCAGTTTGTCATAGAAGGTTCCTGGTCTGTGAGGATTGCTGATAAGCACCGAAAGGTACTTCTTGCCATCTATCCTCGCAAACTCTCTACGACCCATCTCTGCGAAGGTGTCTTCACTTACCAGTGACGCTTCGTCTACGAAGAAGTCACCGCCACGACCAACAGCCTTGTTCTGTGCGATATTGTCCTGATACGCATCAGCCAATGTGATAGGCTCGATGAAACCGCCATTGGCAAAAGCCAGTTTCTGCTTTGAAACGGATGTAGTCAGCCGTTCCAGTTCAGTTGGCTTCATTAATAATGCGTTCTTGATCTCCGGCGATGCTTCCTGTGTCGATGCCGTGGTGTACGACATGATAATCTGCGTCTTGTCCGCAGATGACGCTGCGATGTACTGTTTATGTCCATCGTAGGCACGAAGCAGACCGACATGACCCATCAGCCACGATTTGCCGTATTGTGACGAAGTGCATACCACTATCTCGTCATATTCATCTGACAGTATCGCTCCGGCTATCAGTGATTGCGTGAAAAAACACCGAATGCCATATGCAGATGCCATCCTCGATGCACCTAACTTCGCAAGTCTGACCGCAGTTTCCCATGAACAGGACAATCTCTTGTAGTGTCGAGGTATTTTGCCTATGATCCATGGCTTGCAATCGTAACTCTGAAGTTCAAACAGTGCTTCGAGGTCTTTATACTTTGCGAGAGCCATCGGATTCTCCTTCCTCTGACCCCACACCGAAGGATTCAAGCAATTTGTCTATCTCTGCCTGTTTTTCTTCCATAGTCAGACCAATAACCGCACCTTCAAAGGCTACCGCAGCCTTCGATGAGAACTCGTCAGGTGCTTTACGCTCCAAATACCACTTGGACGTAGAAACATTACCTTCACGGATGTTGTCAGCGATGTTCAGTTTCGCCTGTGACACGATGTCGTTCATCAGATAGTCTCTTAACGCTGCGATCTCCGCAGAATTGGCTACGATTTCCTTGACATCCTTCTCTGTAAGGTACTGTCCAGTGTCTTCGGACGCTCTAAAGGCTGCTTCTCGGTCAGATAAGCCGTTTTTCCACGCTAAAACTATCTGTTGCCATGTCTCGCCTTTGAGTCCTCTCGGTTTTAACTTGTAATATTTCGGTTTCTTGTCTGCCATGCTTAAAAAATCCCTTCAAAAGTGCAAATATATTTGCACCCTACCGTCTTATTACCAAAATAGACCATTTCTGTCAAGAAAAAATTTCTAAATTTCGGTAATTTTCCTCAAAAAAGTGTATTTTTAGTGTTTTTTCAAGATTTTTCAGCCTACCCACTACAGAATCGCCCAGGAACGTGAGATAATGTCCTTGGTCAAGGGGGAACTTTGTTAGTCACATGACTCTCTGCAACGTGACCGATCTTCAGGACTCCCCCAAGACCAGTAGTCAATGCCCAGTTTGACATTATATGCCTCTGTTTAATCTTAACTTTTGAAGACTCCTCATCATCGAGAAGACCACGGCTCCCCCTACACCGTGGTTTTTTCGTACCTAAAAATGCGTTTTCACGCATTTTAATTGCGTTTTTCGCAGATTTTCCGCAAATTGCGGTTTCAAAATGCAAAATGTGGCGGTTTTATTTCAGAAAGCCAAAATCCGGCTTCGATCAGGATGCCCCCTTCAAAAGACCCCCCTACTTGAAAAATTTTTCCACAAAGTGGACATTTTTAGTAAAAATTAACTGACAGAGGATTCCATTTGTGGTATAAGGATGATGTAAACAAGCTGATGTCATAACTAAACCCATTCAGGCATCAGTAAGGCTATCCATAGAGATATTCCCACAACTGAATCAAGAACACACAGAGGTGGTTAATGGACTAACACCTCTCTAATCTAAAAAACAGCGGTTGACGTACTTACCTCTGCCAATGGTAAGCCGGAGTCCCACCGATCAGAAAAAAGGGGGTAGCTTTTCGGATTCTGTATGAACCCGTGTGCCGGTGAAGTAGGATTGGGTCTACGAGCCTGGATGCCGTAGCACAGAACACCAATGCCAAGGGTACGGTGAGGATGTTTACCATTAGTGTTCTATTCATGTGCGGAATAACGCTCTTATCAGCGTTTTTCCCTGACAAGGGAATAACTGTATCCAAAATCAGTACCTATACCCACCAACGGAGTTCGCCACATGAAATCACAACGTAACAAACGACCAAGCAAACGTAAACGCATCCAACGCATCGTTCAGGAACAGTACAATCTCACCGACAGACGCTATGGTGAAATGCCCCTTGACGTTAAACCAGTTCCTAACCTCTACAAAGAGCCTGTCAAACATTGCATCGCCCTGTTCCGTCAGGGATTTCACCTTCACGATGCTGTCTACTACACTCGGCTCACCTTCACCGATCCAAAGCAACCCCACTACATACCAATAGAACGGTGGAACGCTGAATCCTTCCACCATGCACTTATACGCTACCTCAAACTCGATTGACGCTCACCAAGCGTCTTTTTTTATTGCGTTCCACTTTAACCTGTGAAAGCAACAAAAAACTGGTCGGTTCGCAAATAGGGAAGCCCATTGGGAGTTTCTACCAGTTCTGTTGCGATTCAGGGCAGCCCTGATACAATAATGAATCACTTATAATATACAGTATCACGCATAACGATACAGTGATTCAAAAGTGAATCGCAAGTTTGTTCTATGCCGATAATTTACATTAACGGAATAGTTAATCAGAACACTTGAAAACACAGCGATTTCAACGTGTCCAGGCATAGCACAAACAAGTCAATGACCACAAACAAGTACAAAAACAGGCAAAACACAAGATATGGTATGCTGATATCGCATGACATGGCACGACAAGGGCAGCACAACAAAACACAAGTCAAGACGCAATGCATAGACTATACACCCAGGTACCCAGGTACGGACGTGATCTGAAAGTGAACACAAATCGGTTCACTCATTCTGTATTGGTGAACACAAATCGGTTCACCCAAACACAATACAGATTGTAAACCACACGGAAAAATTGTAAACCAAAGACAAACACAGGAATGCAAGGCAAAACACAGCTAAAAACCTAAAACAATGTTTGTATACTCTTATAACAGATGTGCAGCACGTGCGAGAAGGTCGTTTTTAGCCTGATACAGCCGTTTTCATAGCGTTATGGTATAAAGTATCAATTGATGTATCTTTTGATGTGAAAACGGCGATTTTGGGCTTGTGCTGTCGCTGTCCTTCTGTCCAGGGCATGAGATCCGCATCAGATCCGCAGGAAAACAGGCAATAAAAAAACAGGGCATGATTGCCCTGTCCTTCCTGTTAGATAGAGTATTTAATTATGTAATATAACAACATGGGTATTATCCATACATACCAGTAACGTATTAACTCTATTATTATTATGATATCAATCATTGTTTGTGATTCCTTCCTGGTAACCTTCTGTTGCGAGATCGTATTCAGCCTTAAAGATTGCTATCAGCTTTCCTGCCGTAAACATAATTAAGTCATGTCTGCCTGATATGATGTTTTCCGTATGTTTGTCAAGATTGTACTGTTTTGCCTTTTCTCTTGTTTCAGGATCTGCATTGATGTACATCTGATAGTAATCACGATAGAAACCTTTTAATTCTTTTCTGCTGTTTTCCATGTCCTTCTGTCCTTCCTTCCTGTTAAAATATAGCCTTTTGGCAATTACGGCAGATTCCTGTTTTTATGTGTTCACGCTGCTGTTTTGAGATCTGCGGAAAAATTGCTTGAATAGGCTTGTATGGTTTTATCAATCCTCTATAGTTAATACTGTAATCAACATACTGTTTATCAGTACATTTAATTCTGCTATAGTGTTCCGTGTAACATATAGGGCATTCACGCCAAATAGTTAACGTCATGTTATTATTGTTCATTGTTCTGCTGTCCTTCCTGTTAATAGATGTATACTCTTCTTTTCTCGCCTGTTGGCAGATGTGCAATGACGTAATATCCGCATGGCGTATTGCCCATGTGATCATTCCAGGTTTTTTCTGCCCTGTAATATACTTTTGTTTTGTGGTATACATTATCGATGTAATATCCTGTTTTTCCGTTTTCTATAATCTCGAAAAAATCAATAATATGGTTTTTTCCATACTTGTCTGCAATGTATTTTTTCATGTCTGTTTTTCCTTCCTTCCTGAATAGAGAATGCCGGAATAGATCCGACATCCTCTTATTATGCTGTTAATGTATCTCGCAGATTAACATGTCGATATCATGCCAACACTTTTGGCAATGGCTGCAATCATTACACAAACATCTGTTGATTGCCTTTTCTGTCGTGAATTTTTCGACAGCAGTATAAACAGGTAAACCCATTTTCACAGCTTTCGCATACTGTGCCGGATCTGTGTCTGCCCACAGGCTATATCTTAATACCATGTTTTTCGGAATCTGCAAGCCTTCAAAATATTCGACAGATTTCGTATAGCACATGAAAACAATTTTGTCATTGCCTTCAAAATATCTTGCAATTTGTAACCATTTTTTTGCGTATTCCCGACTGTAGAAATCGCCTGACTCATGTATGCGGATTATAATAGTTTTGGCTGCCCTGTATGATGGTCTATTACAATGGGCAATGATTGTATAAATCATACGGTTAACAAAATTCTTTTGTTTTGAGATCCGCAGATTCTTTTTTCTACTGGGTAATACTTGCGGTCTTGAACCATTTTCAGACTTTTTGGCATAACATTTTTTCCGGCACATTGCTGTTGAAAATGGACAGGTAATAATTGCCGGAAGGTTAAATATTAAATATTTAACATCTTTTGTAGGTCTTAATTTGTAATTACCTTCCGACAGTGTTATAAACCATGATTCTGCCTGAATCGCTGCCCAGGTCATAGCGAGAATTAACGCAATTGCTTTTTTTCTCGCCATACTGATTATACTTTTGTTCATTGTTCTGCCCTTCCTTCCTGTTGGATCTGTGTTAGATTTTTTTCGCTGCTGCTGCATTAACATATCTCGATAAACTAACCTTCAAATATTTGTCGATGTCATTATGAAAAACAGATTTCAGATACTGTTTTCCTTCCTTGGTGGCGTTTTCTTGAAGTCTTGAAGTGATTATCTTTTGCCCTTCAAAATAATCGAGTGATTCAGGATCTGCGGTCTTGTTTCTGCTGTCTATTTCTGCGACTATTTCAGCAGACAATTGTTTTTTCAGCTTTTCAATTCTGCTATATTCTGCTGATACTGCAATGTAATCTTGCAGTTTCTGTCTTAATTCTCTATCAGTACACATTGCCCTGCCTTCCTTCCTGATTACATATCGAAACAATAATTGATTGCTGCCTTATACAGATCCGCAGATTTCACATTGTACTTTTCTGCAATGCTTTCTGATTCACGTTTGAGCAATTCACAAAAGCCTGTTGGATCTGTTACGCCTTCCATATCTGCAGCACATTCACAAACATCAATTAATTCTGCTGTTGCTGCTTTCAGGTCTTGCTTTCCTTCCAGGATTGAGATAGTGAATTCAATATCCCACATACGGCAATTATCTATGCTGTTGCCGTATCTATATGCCCTGTAATACATGTCCTTTTTTTCTGCTGTGAGATCCTCTATGGTCATGCCCTCTATAAAGTTAGGTCTATACATGATTCTGCCTTCCTTCCTTAAAACATTTCACCGGCAACATCTATTGCGTCTTCCAAATTGTCGCAAGGTCTGCAGCCATTAATTAACTCTTTTCCGTCTTTTACTCTTATTGCCTGTACAACATAAGATCCGATGTCCTTGTTCGGATGTCTGTTAACGACAATAACTACTTTTCCTATCTCGCCTTTGTAGTCATAAACTACAAAAGATACTTTTGACAGTCTGTCCAGCTTGTAATTGCTGTACATACTTTTGATGTCTTTTATTTTCACTTGTCTGCCCTTCCTGGTTAATATCCGTAATGACTGATACATCCAATAACAATTGGAATAAATACTGTTAATGCGAAAGCAATCGAAACAGTAAAGTTATAGATAATCCTTTTCATGGTTTTTATGTCCTTCCTGATATTTCGGTTGATAGATCCGAAAACTTCCATGGTTTTTAGCTCGCCATGGATCGCTGTTGCCTTTTAAACCTTCATACACGGAATGCAGGCATAACTTGAGCATTCCGCATACTACTATTCACTTGTAAATGTCCGCAACAGGCACAAAAGGCACAAAAGGCAATCTGCCCTGTTTTCTGTAGTTTACCAAACATTTGGTAATAATGCAATAGGTTTTTACCAAATTATCAGTAAGAAATAAATCTACCATTATATATAAAAAACCTGTTGCCCTGATATCAGGCACAACAGGCAGCACAAACAACAGGCATATACAACAGGCATAACAGGAAGGACAGCAACAGACAGATCCGGCACAAAACAGAAACAGGCAGAAACATAAAACAGATATCAGACAACAGGCAGAAAAGAAAAACAGCAGACAACAGCACAACAGAAAAAAACTGTTGCCCTGTGTTTGGATCTGCAATCACTGGACAGCACAACAGGCAACAACAGACAGCAGATCCGGCAACAGATCCGGCAGCAGCAGCCCAGGGCATGGCAATACATCGTATATTGTTAGTTAACTATGAGTATCCAATACTCATTGTATATCGTAGTTATACGATATATCAAACTGGACAAAAAACGTCCAGTTTGGATCTCGCCGGACAAAATCTCAAAAATTGCACTTTATAATGCAAATCCCTGAACCAGGGCGATGGCGAAATTCGCACTTTATAATCGAATTTCCTGAACTTTATAATGCGATTCGCTGAACTAAAAAAGACAGCGTGTGCTGCCTTAAATCTTTTCTATCTCGTCCATGATCTCTGCCAAGACCTGTTCCCTTCGCCGTTTTGGATACTTGTATATCTTCTTCGGTTTTTCCTCGTCTTCAGGTGGATTCATGTGTTCCTTCAGGTTCTCGATATGGCATCGGTAATGACCCATGACATCCGGCTGAAACAGACCGTCCATGAACACTTCATAGTATTCCTTCATCGTCATCTCAAAGTAAGCACCGATGACCTCACATTCCTCTTTAGTAAGCTGACCACGTTCCAGTTTGCCTTGCATTCGTTTCGATGTAGTCTCGAACACAGGGGCAAGACCGTCACTGATCGCTCTCATGTTATAATATCCACGGCTCAAAGCCACTTTTTCCAAGACAGATTTCCTGAAAAATCCCATTTGCGTTTTGACCCCACCCTTTCTTTGCGATTTGACCCCACCTTTGCGTTTTGCCCCCACCCTTGCAAAATGACCCCACCTTTGCGATTCCACCCCACCTTGCAAAACAGGGGCGGTCTTTGCGACTCACCCCCACGTTTGTTAATATATCTCACCTGTTTCCTTGTCACGGAAGACAACCTCACATCCGATTGCTTCTGCATACCGTTCAACCTGTGTGTATGTCATTCCGTCACGGTTGATAGTGTTGTAAACTGTCTGCACAGGCTTACCTAACTTTTCAGCCAGTATCTTTTGTGTCAATCCCTTTGCTTTCAATGCCATTTTGATGTGTTCTGATGCTCCCATTTTCGTGTCTCCTTTGTTTCCTTATTTTTCGGTAAACCAATAATACCACAGGAGCATATCACTTTGCAACACCTATCTGCAAATTTCAGATTTATTTCCACCCTTTGATGCTTCTCCACCCAATGCCATGTTGTTCTTCGATTTCGTCCTCGATCAATCTGATTCGTGATGTTGCTACATCAACAGCTTCTTGTGAATTGCTTGCTATTACGCAACAATCAAAAGTTTCATCTCCGAAGTATTGGTTTTTTGCATATTCATGGTCATACCAATCGTATGCTCGTGTTTGTCTGACATTGAGTACACCTTGCTTGTCTTTCGACATTCTGTAAACATCGAATATTCGCTTCTTTGACGGTTTGACTTCTATGGCATCAACATCAAGGCAAGTATAATCGTATCTCTCACCGCCCCATTCTTTTGTCTCGTTTTCTTTCACGCACATATCAATGTATTCAACAGCCTTGTCTTCTGACGAGAACACCGCAACGACATCCCTGTCTTCGTATTCTCCACTAAATACAATCCAAATTTTCATGTCTTTTTCCCTTCGCCATATAAATCCTCGGCTTCGCACTAAACCTCGCCCTAACAGGCAATGAGCCACCTTCTACACCCATTTGCGTGGCACGCCTCTGTTCCACAGAGTTTCAAAATCTCTCTGTTTATAGTTGATCGTCAGATGCTTTTCTCTGCACATGGCATTCAACGCTCTTACACACGGTCTGCCACTTCCTGGGTCATCACACCAATCACACATGGAGCCAAACCCACAGCATCCATACGGTGATGTTCCATCCTGTTGTTTTCTGTCACTCCATCTCTGAAAAGCATTCTCCCAATTACGTTTCTCTTTTGCATAGTCCATGAGTACGTTCGTTTGACGCTCCATTTCTGCAATCTCTTTGTCAGAGAACAACTCTTTTCCGATAAACGATATTTGTTCACTCATGTTCATCATCTCCTTCATACGGTGGTGGTAACGGCATCCATGCAAGGACTTCACTCGCTTTGTGCCATCCATCCGACATATACAACGCTATATCTATCACATCTCCATGGCTACCATCTGTTGTTACAAGGCAAAACGTAGGCGGTATCGGCAACCTCTTACTTACAGGAATCCACCCTGTCGGTCTGTCTGCCAGTGCTTCTATTGCCATGTCGATTGATTCAGCATAATGCCACAAGGTGCGGTTCTCCGCTTTCCCTATTTCCTTCTTTAATGATTCCAACCACTTTACAACTTCTTCCCTTGTCATGGTTCTCTCCTTTTCACCGCGTTGCTCCTTCTTACTGCATTGTTACAATAATCTGTCTCATATACCTTATGACAGAAGTAATCACAATACATATGCGTACAGTCATACTGTCCGTATTCGCAATTCTTACACCGAACTACTTTTACTGCATCTGCGGATGGGAGATATTCAACATACTCCATCACCGATTCGATGCCAAGAACAAAGTGACGATTTCCGTGTTCTTCATCGTAATGGTCTAACCTTATGGGATAATCTAATACCGCCTGTCTGCTAATCAAATCACTCATATCATCACCCCACGATCATATGTATCCCAAGATACACAAGCAGATACAGTACCCACAATGCTCCTGTTGCTCCAACATAGACCATAACCGCAGCCACCACATCAGATGCTTTCTTCCAGTTCACTGACTTGAATATCACCTTCCTGTTTGCCACGAAAAACAGGAAACAGAATACCGCACACAGTATCAGACCACCAAATATCTTACCCAATTCCATACTTATGCCACCTTTCTTCTCGTTCTCTCTGCCGTATCTTCCGTCTGCGTTTCCGTTCGTATGCTGTCTTCCTCGCCCTGACCAGTTTCGGATTAGGCTTGTACTTCTTCTTGGCTTCCTTGAACTCTGACTTCAGATTTTCTACGGCTTCTATCTTCTGATTTACCTTGTCCAGTTCTTCCGTGAGCCATGCGATGTTGGCTATGTGTCCACGATCCGAATACACTTGCCATATCTTACTTCTCTGACTCATGTATTCCTTGTTGTCCATCTCGCCCTTGTCATACTCCGCATCCAACTCCTGGACGGTCTTGAACATGGGGTTGTATGACTTCTGCCTGTCACCCTGGGTTGCTACCAGTTTGTCGTATGTCTTCTGTTCCTTCTTCAGAGCGTTGGCAAATGTCCTCTGCTGAAATCGGAGCATCCGCATCTTCTCCTTGATAGCCATGTGTTCTTCAGGATGCCACAGGAACGAACGAGCATCCTTCCTGTCTTGTATCGCCATTATTCTTCCCACTCCTTCAACCATGAAATATACAACCGCATCCAATCATCGAGATTCATGGTCACAAGGATAGGTTTCCTGTCCTTCTTGTGCATGACCACTGGCATCTCATCTGCCCTTGCGTCACGCTCTGATTGTGCCATAGCATCTCGCAGATTCAACTTCTGTACGTTTTTTGCTTCAACGTGTATGAATGGAAGTCCGACCACATCAGCATCACCATTCTTGCCAGAGAATTGCTGTCCTCTCCTTGCGTCCTCAAATCCATACTCTTGGAAGATATGTGCGAGAGTCCTTTCGAATCTTGCCCCCTTTTGACGAGAATTTATTGTCACGCTATCACCCCCACCTCGACAGATTCAGACGCACACCAGTTTTCTTCTCGATGGAATCAACTGCTGTTTTGTAATCCACAAGTCCAGTTTCAATATAGCTGTTGTACCTCTGAACCGTCTGCATATACTCGACTAACTGATCTTCCGTGGGCGAGAACATATCGGTCATGGCATTGATAAACAGGTACATAAGCTGTGCCACCATCTCATCTCTGCTCTGATGGATTATGTGTCTGACCTCACCTTCAGAGTAGGTTCGTTTTACATACCGATTGTTCTTGCGTTTACCGTTACTCATTTCGCTCAATCTCCTTCAGTGTTCTATCGACTTTGTAAGAAATTACTGGTTCAATGTCTCTGCCATCAATGCAGTAAATGGTCTTCAACTGCGAGAGCATCACATAGACATCTGCTATTTCCTCGATGATTCTGCTTTTGGGAACCTTGCCGTTCTTGTTAGCGTCCTGAAGAATCAGCGTCTGCAACTCTGACAGTTCTTCCGCAGCCTTGTACCTCTGATGTGTCTCTCCGTAATGCTCAATAATCTTCATCTTCTTGTCGAAATTCACGTTTGTTCTCCCTTCTGATGTCATCTGATATTATCGCCACCATGCAGATAAATATGGTTATCAGCGATCCCACGGCTATACCGCCCATGAATATGATTGAATCACCCATCCGATTCACCGCCTTTGTACATTCTCGTTCCACAGTTTGGACAAAACTTTCCCAATACTTCATGCTCATCTGATGCGACAAGCCATTCACCACAATTACTGCACCAACAACTGTCCAAAGGATGACCATCCGCATCTAATCTTACCTTTTTACCATCTGCGTCTATCCACTCCCCTGTCGGTCTGTCTACCAGTGCTTCGATTGCCATGTCTATTACCTGTCTTCGGTACGCACTTGATATACACTCTTTCCATTCTTCAAGGTGTTTAATGGCTTCTTGCCTTGTCATTCTGTACCGCCTTTCATCTTCGATCCACAATTTGGACAGTAGTTCATATTTTCAAGAAATTCGTATGTTGGTCTTTCTCCGCAGAATGGACATTCTATTTCTATCCATCTGCGACAACCAGTATCGTTCAAACAATGCTCGGTTTTAATCCACTCTCCTGTCGGTCTGCTTTCGGTCAAATCAACCACTTGTGCTTGCAATCCTTTTTCGTAAGCCTTTATCAAGTCATCACGACTTACTGCATCTGCGGATGGGAGCGATTTGATTGCCGATATATGCTCTACCCACGCATTACGATAAGCCCACTCTTCCTCGGTGTCGTTCCACACTTCCGGCTCATCACCAAATGAATCTATCGCATCCTGTCTGCTGATAAGGTTGTCATATGTCTGCGACCACATTCTCCACCTCTCAATATCTTCGAGGGCTTTGATTGCCATCACTACCGCTTCTTCTGCTTCTTCTCTGTCATCATCCGACCCAAGCCATGCGGTGTTTTTAAGTCTGTATATCGCTTCTTCTATTGTCATGGCTCTCTCCTTTTCACTTCTTCCTTCAGTTTCTTCTCCCACAGGAGCCAATTAGGTTTGTCAATGGCTTCATCGCCGTAATCTGACAGATTCATGAATCTGCAATCGTCATACATGACCTTGACGTCTCTGTCACTCAACTCTGCCAAGTGCTGTCCGATAATGTCCATTACAAGTCTTGTGATGTATGTCCTACGTCCATGACAATATCTAATAGCACAGATACACAGCGTTCCGAAGTTTTCCTTATTGATCTCAATCATCTTCTTGCTCCTTCAGTTCAATGTATCTCTCGATGTACCACACAGCCTTGCGTAAGTCTTCTGTCTCTTTGCCTGGGTCTTTCTTTCCGGCTCTGCTGATGTACTTGATCGCATTGCCAAGATGGTATCCGAACCCCTTGTCCTCGATGTAATCAATGACCTCGATTTTCGTATCTGCGTAATGCGATGGTCTTTGAACGGCATCGAACAATTCTTTTTCGTCTACTCCCATGCCTAACCCCTTTCGTACATATCCCTGTGGCTGTGCTTGCAATCTGCACACGGCATTTCGTATTCTTCTTTGTGTGCATATCTGCAATCATCACAGGCATCGAATATCGCCACTTCAGGTTTGAACTTACTGCCATCCACGAACTTCGTCAGATTCTTCATGACGATTTCCTTCATGGCTTCTTTTCCTTCGTCATAGCCGTGTTTATATCCCTTGTCGTAGGATTTCTGTTCGCTGCATAATGTTCCAACTTGGTATCCTTCGTTCCACACTTTCTTGTGTATTTCATCGAATGGTGTCAGTTTGCTCAAACCATAATCATCGAAAACGAGAGTCTTGAACCCCTTTGCTCTGTACAGAGCCGGAGTGCAAGAATCATTCATTGCGTTATCATTGATTTCAATTACATACTTCATGTGTTTTTCCTTTCTGCAAATTTCAGAGTTAATTCGTTAGTCGAGCAATTTATCGACTTCGCCATAAAAGTCGCTACAACAGCCAATGAGGTGGCTTCTACACGCATCTATGGATACATACTTGTGTCGATATGCACACTCGGTTTTTCCGCAAAAGGCTCGATGTCGATGTCTGTGTTATCATCTCCATAGATTCTGATGCTGATCGTAGCCTTTTCTTTCTGTGCTACCTTGCACAGTTCTTCTACTGCACCCATCGTCAGTGGCAACTTAATCTCTGTCATTGTCATTCTCCTTCTTGTACAGATACACCGTCTTGTTCTTCGTCACCACCCCAACGATGCTGTCATACTTATAGCGTTTGATAGCCATCGACAGTGCGTTACTGCATGACCCAGGTTTCACATACTCACCTTTCTCGTAGACTACCTTGGCACAATCCATGTCAGACTTGATGAAGTCATCGAGGAACCTCAACAGTTTTGTACTTCTGTAACCCTTAACGATGTCCTTGCTTGCTTTTTCCAGTTTCATGCCCTTGCTCCTTTCTTATCCCCACTGGTCTGCCATAGCTTTAGCAATACCAGTGAATGTTTTACTCCTCAACTTTGCTGTCATTGGATCATTAAATGCGTATTTCTTACCATCCTCACCAACAGCTTGACCAATTCCCTTTCCGAATCTTGTGACTTTCCCACTTTTGCATCTGTATTCAACGATATCCGGCTCGACAATATCTGTCGGTTTCAACTTCGGTAACCCCTTCAACCACAGGCACGTTGACTTCTTCGTTGGATGTCCATATTCATACGGCTGAATAATCTGTGTTGGCTTCTCATAAACATTCGACATAATGCCTATCGGATTTTCCACAGCGATCCTGTCGCAATGTGCCAGTATGAAGTGCATGAAGAACACACACGCTTTCTGCTGTCTGAAGTCCTTCTGCTTTTCTGGGAACCATCTCGCACCGCTTACCGCCAAGTGTGTGCATGGTGGGAAAGCAATAATCATATCCCATTCCCCTTCAATCATGTGGAGATGCCCATCCATCGTTGCAAAGTCGCAGTTGCCATCAAGAAGCGGTAATACATCTCCCATAATGTGCCATTCATAATGCCCCCCCGAAGGTTCGATGATGTCACAGGAATATGCTTCATGCCCTTTCTCTCTGAATGCCTTGCACACTTCCTGTGACTCTTCACACGCTACTAATATTTTCAAAGTCATTCTCCTTCTTATAGTCGTTTTGCTATCTCTTCTACCACATTCACTGTCACACTATTTCCGGCTTGTTTGGCTAATTCTTTTGGTCTGTTAATGAAATATGCTCTGTTTATGTATTCATCGCTGAAACCCTGCAACCGAAACCTTTCCTTCGCTGTGAGTATGTGAATGTCTCCATCAATCACTGTCGTGCATTTGGACTCTGCCCTTGCATTTGGCAGGCAGCACATGATTCCATTCGGAAGATATATCCGTTCCTGTTGTGACTTCAATCCTTTCCCACTTGTGTCGCATTGTATTGTTTTAAGAACTCCATCCGTTGTTTTTTCGATTGGAAAAACTCTTCTCGTTTTGGATGCTCCAGTATGTCCCACAATGAACAAACGCTCTCTGTTTTGTGCTGATCCGAAATGTTTAGAGTTGAGAATTTGCCACTCTGCATCGTACCCCCCCCTATCCATTTCAACGAGAAGCCTGGCGAAGTCCCATCCCCCATTAATGCCAAGCAGATTTCTAACATTTTCAATGAGTAAGGTGTGGGGTCTTTTTTCTTCTGCGACTTGTCCAAGAAGGTACATAACTCTGAAAAACAGGCTTGAACGATTTCCTTGAAATCCGTTTCTTCTTGTTGTGTTGGCAACGCTGATGTCTTGGCATGGGAATCCAAAGCACCAACAATCTGCGGAAGGAATGTCATCTGCTGACACTCTTCTAATGTCGGCAGCAAACCACTCTCCATTTCTGTATTCTTCATTCAGTATCTCCTTTTGTCGTTGCTTTAATGGTAAAGTCATGAGATAATCTCTTTGCTCATCAGTGAGTAAGTGCATGGATGTGTAGGATGCCACAGCGAAGCGGTCAAACTCGCAGAACCCTACACATTCATGTCCGGCTTTTTCCATTCCCAATCGGAAACCGCCAATTCAAATGCCAGCGAACCAATCTATAAATTTCAGCTTCTCTGACATACTTATCACCCCCATTCATAACCGCCAGCGGTTTTTCTTGCTCCTTTTAACACCTTTTGAATGTTTTGGCTGCGAATACCTGTTTTCCGTTCTGCATCATTGATTGACTCAAACGTCGATACAATTTCTTTTGTTGTTGGATCAATCATGCAAACTCTGCGTTTTGGTCTTCCGGCTCTTCCAGTAACGTAATTCAACCCAATTTTGTACGCATGTATTTGGTTTTCTCCGTTAGTACACCATTCAAGATTGTCAAAACTATTATTCGTTTTGTTCCCATCAATATGATTTACTTGTGGCTTGTGTTCAGCATTCTCCACAAATGCTATTGCAACAAGTCTGTGTACTGGAACGAACTTTGTTTTGCCGTTGTCATTCAAATAAACTCTCACATATCCCTTGTTATCAATAACAGGCTTCATCATTCTTTCTGTGATGTGATAAGGTCTTCCATCGCTTCTGATGACAGTTCTTTCAACTGACTTTACATTTCCGTGGTTACTTACTTGGTAAGCACCGCCGTATCCTTCTATCGTCATCCACTCTTCGGCGAACCAATCTATAAATTTCATCGTTATGACCTCAATCCGTATACGGTGTCACCTTCGTGAACCGCCACACACCATCCTTGTACTTGTCAAGTGAACAGTACCCACGCATGTAATATTCCATGTCAGCGTCACCTCTGACCTTCTCTATCCATTCTTGGTACCCTGTCATCGGTCTGTTCGACAATATCTCTCTCTGACAGAACTCCATGACCTTGTGCTTCGGAAGGTCTGACTCAATCTCCCAAATGGTCTTGGTATCACCAAACGGTTCCTGATGTCTTCCAACGTATCTCATTCTGATCTCGCTCATTTATTCACCTCTGTTTCTTCAGCCACTTCCATGCTCGGTGGCTTCGTGCCACTTCGCACCCTTCAATATCCGAATAAATCCTTCTTCCTTCCTTGATTGCTTCTCGCTCTGCGTCTAACTCTGCCTTTTCTGCAAGGTAGTCTTCGCAGACAGCATGGCATCCAAGATGCCGATACTCGCAATCCTTACAACACTTGATAACTTTCATTTCTTCTATGCTAACTGTTTCTCGATCTCCGCAATTTTGCTTTCCAGTTCGTAACCCCACTCATACAAGTAGTCGATTTTCTTTCTCAACTCGTTGTCGATATAGTGTGCATAGCTTCTGTCGTAGGCTAATGCTTCCGCTTCTTTGAGAACACCTTCTACATCCCCAATTTCGGCATAACCCTTTATCACATTGAGTCTGTTTTTCTCTACGATTTCTGCAATCTTTTCGTCTACTGTTTTGTAATCACACATAATTGGTTTCCTCGTAAAAATAATATTTCTTCGGTTCAAATTTGAGATTGACTACTCCACACGCACCGCCACGCTGCTTGGCAAGTTCAAGTCTGATGTTCATCCGACCCTTTTCGTCCTCACCTTCCCTGTGGAGCAGAATCACGTTGTCACTGTCTTCTTCGATAGAGCCGGACTCTTTGAGATTGGCAAGTGTAGGCGGTGCATCGTTCGCATCACGGTTGACCTGACAGGCAAGCCACACCGCAACATCTTCATCCATCGCCATGCCTTGGAGTTCATGGGTCATGTGATTAAACCTTGACCGCTTGTCCTTCCATGTCATGTTTCCGTCTTTGAGTTGTTCCAACTGGTCGATGACGATCATGTGCGGTTTGTACTTTCTGATAGCCAACCGAATTTCCTGAAGGTCATTTACTCTCTGAAACACAAGGAAGTTTCCACTCTCTGACAGTTCATCGAGATTGTCGAACGCTTCTGCGGTCTGTGGGTCTTTCCACTGTTCGTCTGTGAGTCCTGTTCTCATTGAATACGCAGAAAAGTCTACATATCTCATGAAGAATCTTTCAGAGAGTGCTTCTGATCTCATCTCCAATGGGAAGAACAAAACCCTGTGACCTCGCCTTGCTACATTGATGGCAACTTGCTGACAGAACGCTGACTTGCCTACCGATGGTCTTGCTCCGACAGCCGTAAGTTCTGTTCTGCGGATGCCATTGAGCATATAGTCGAGTTTCGATATACCTGTTCCTACGAACGGAGTGGTTCTGCGAAGGTCAAATTCATCTTGAAGTTCCTGTGACAAGTTCTCTGTAGGCACAGGAACCTTCGCACTCTCACGCTCAAACATCTTCATAGCATCTGCTATCTCCGATGGAGTTGCTTTCGGATGTTCATACACCCACTTCTGTGCTTTCTCCTGTGAGATTGTCTGCATAGCACCTTCGTAGAACGAGTCTTCATACTCATGAGTCATTTCTATGATGAGCGACCTCTTTACTTTTGCTTGCTCCGATAAGTCGAAATGATCCGTCACACCTTCCATAAACAGCTTCGCTATCCTTGGGAAGTATTCAAAGTCTTCAGGTTTGAACATCTTCATATCTTCGAGGTGTTCATCCAGGAGCCATGCTCCGAGTATTACTTGTTCTGCATTACGGCTTATCATTCGTACATACCCTTGAATCGTTCCATGAATGCCTTGTATTCTTCGTCACCGTTTGTCACAGGTTTAGTATCTATCTGTGGCAAGGTTGGGGTTCCTACAGACCAATCATCGTTCCAACCTTCTTCATTGAAGAACGTGGAACCATGTTTGATGTACATCTGTGCCTTGGTCTTGCGTATGTACTCTATGTAAGCCATGATTCCGGCTTCTACTGTTTCATAAGTGGTTCCGTTCTTCCTCGCTCTGATGTAATACCTCAAAGCATTCTTCTTACCCTTCTTGTTTGGATAGAGTTTCCACAGCGAATCAAACTCTTGCTCATAATTAGGGATTGATTCTTTTAGTTCTTTATTATTATTAGTATTTAATTGTGTGGGTTTTTCTGAAATCATCGTTTCTGAAATCAGCTTTTCTGAAATAAGGTTTGAGTCCATAGGTTCTTCGGAGATAATGTACTCAACACCGCATACTCTGCCGTTTTCGTAGATTCTCTGTCTTTTGAAGTAATGCAGATTTTCTAACTCTTTCAGAGCATTGCTTACCGCAGTTCTTCCGTCATCAGACAGGACGGTTAACCCTTCAAGGCTATATTCCCAATCATCAGGGAGTGATAACATCAAGCAGAGCAACCCTTTGGCTTTCAGCGACATATTCCTGTTCTTGAAGATGCCGTTGTCGATCACTGTGTAGTTGTTCTTCTTACGTTTCCTTAACACCGCCATATTCTCCTTACCTCATTCGACAACTTCAACAACATGGTTTTCTTCCAGTATGTTGATGACTTCATCAATGATGCCATCACGCTCGTCTTCACTGGCAAATGCCAGTTTTCCGGCATAGGCGATAAGAAGTTCACCAACATCGCCAACGAATGTGCTTTTGAATGTTTCCTTGATACCTCTGATAACTGCGGTAAGTTCTTCCAACAGTTCTGTGGCATCGCCTGTCAGCCTGACCTCTACTCCATGCTTTTTGCTCTCTGCTCTAATCACTTAATCATCTCCTTCCCATACGCTGTCCAACTTGCCGAACCAAGAGCGTATCTCGGCTCTTGTCTTCTTCACGAACTTCACCAAGTCTGCGATCTCACCGTCTATTTCAGCGTGTTTTGTACTCTCGTTAAGGTAAGAGTCCAGGAGTGATACAAAGTCCGTGTGATAGCCACTGAGCCGTGTTCTACGCACCACTTCTTCACCTTTGTTCTTTCCACTCTGCACTACTCCCTTGGACTCTCTGACGATCCAGTAGCACATACCATCACCGACCAAGTATTTATTACCGTTGAGGTGAATCCGCAGATTCAGTTTGTCTTTCTTTTCACCTTCTTGTGCCATGCTTAATTCCTTTCAATTTCTTTTTCGGACGGATGATGAACTCCACCCTTGGGAAGTCCAACTCGTCCTCTACCTGACGTTTGACTTGTTCTTCCAGTGCCTTGGGGTCTAACTCTGACAGATGATATGCGTAATCACTCACGAAGAAGTTGTGCAGAGCCTTGTACTGACCGTAGGCTGACATCAGCCTTTCGGTGGAAGGAACTCTCATGTCTGTCATCCGAAGATACAGACGCTTGCATTCCTTGCTGATAGCTTTCTTGGCTTTCGGCACACCTGGGAATATGTCTTCCCTTGCCTTGTTCAGACGGTATATCTTCTTTCTGATCGCCTTGACTTCCTTCCTCGCAAACTCATGCCATGCCTTTTCGTGAGGAACGTGAAGTTTGAGCAAC
>ERZ809472.4-NODE-4-length-52339-cov-11.289113_pt1 | contig 52339 bp, 40 predicted proteins | sample MGYA00521274_ERZ809472 | MGnify/ENA primary metagenome ERZ809472 (study PRJEB31581, sample SAMEA3312791) | metagenome | study: EMG produced TPA metagenomics assembly of the PRJEB8939 data set (Metagenomic analyses of Rumen microbiomes reveals... | reverse complement strand
GGTCAACTCTATTTGGACTTCAAATTTGATTAACATATATTAAGAGACACTAGTGTAAAAGCATATCATATTTCTTTTATGACACATTAAAAGAATGGAGAGCTTCTGGAATAACGTCTCAATATGATAAAAGGAGTGCAAGTAGTATCGTTAATTATCGCTGGAAAGACTTTCTTGTGCAGCAAGAAATAATTATACCTAATGAATTTATCCTACGTGGTTACACAAAGAGGTCAGAATTGATACATTCAAGAATAACTAAAATTTCCTCTCAAATCCGCCTCCTCACTGAAGCTCGTGACCGCCTGCTTCCAAAGCTGATGAGTGGAGAAATTGCAGTATAAACAAAGAAAGACAAAAACAGAGCGAAATATGTATATACCACCATTTACAGTAAGTGCTGAGGCCATCAATCTGATAGCAGAGATATCAGGTCAGATAGAGCGTTATGCCATTCGTCTGGAACAAGAAGATGGATTGAGACTTCGCAAAGTAAACCGTATCAAAACCATTCATTCCTCGTTGGCTATCGAGGGTAATAAGCTGAGCGAAGACCAGGTGCGCGATATCATAGACGGTAAGAACGTGGTGGCACCTATTAAGGAGATTCAGGAGGTTAAGAATGCCATCAAGACCTACGAGATGTATCCAACGCTCGATGCTTTCAAAGAAAAGGACTTGCTGAAGGCTCACGGCGTGATGATGCAGGCATTGGTGGATAATCCAGGGCATTACCGATATGGAGGCGTGGGTGTTTTTGGCGAGAAAGGATTAGTACATTTAGCACCTCCTGCTGATCGTGTGCCTATGCTGATGGGAGACCTCTTTGATTGGCTGAAACATTCGAAGGATCATCTGCTGATTCGCAGTTGTGTGTTCCATTTTGAATTTGAGTTTATCCATCCGTTCATTGACGGCAATGGCAGAACGGGACGCTTGTGGCAGTCACTCATCTTAGGCAAGCTACATCCATTGTTTGAACATCTGCCTGTAGAAAACATGGTTTATAGTAATCAGCAACAATACTACGATGCTATTTCTGTCAGCACGAATGCTGGACAGTCAGGGCCGTTTATCGACTTTATGCTGAATGAAATATACAAGACGCTGAAGTCGCACCAAGGGGAAGAATTGCCTTTGAGTGATACCAATCCAATAGACAAAGAGTTCGGTATAAAGTTCGGTGAAGAGTTCGGTATAAAGTTCGGTATAAAGTTCGGTATAAACGAAAAGCGACTTCTTCTTTTACTTCATTCCAACCCATCATCTACAGCAGCGGATGCAGCAGAACTGACAGGGATGAGCTTGCGTGGAGCAGAGAAAATGATGAAAAAGTTAAAAGAATTTGGTGTGATTAATAGGCAAGGAAGTCGCAAGAACGGATTGTGGATTATCAACAAATAAATTACGATTATGCCAAAGGATTATAGCGAAGACTTGTTGATACAGAAGAGTACAGCCGACTTCATGGAAAAGGAGTTGGGCTGGAAGAGTATCTATGCTTTCGACCAAGAGACGTTAGGCGCGAATGGCACGTTGGGACGCAACAGCTACCACGAAGTGTTGCTAACTCGCCATTTCACGAAGGCGCTGAAAACGCTGAATCCTTGGCTGACAGATAAGCAGTTGCAGGAGTGCGAGGAACGCATGACGGAACATATCAGCTCGCAGACGCTGATGCAAATTAATGAACAGAAATATCAGCTGATTCGTGATGGCATACCTGTTACTCGCACCAAGCCTAATGGTGAGACAGAAGAAGTACGTGCAAAGGTGATTGACTTTGTATCGCCAGATAAGAACGAGTTCCTTTGTGTTAGGGAATTATGGGTATATGGCGCACTCTATCGCCGTAGGGCTGACATCGTGGGCTTTGTGAATGGCATCCCTTTGCTCTTTATGGAACTGAAGAATCACGATGTGGAGGTGATTGATGCCTTCAACAAGAACTATCGCGACTACTTGGACACCATTCCGCAGTTGTTCTACCACAATGCCTTCATCATGCTCAGCAACGGATTAGAGGCAAAGGTCGGAACCATCGAATCGAAGTGGGAATTCTTCCATGAATGGAAACGACTAACAGAGGAAGATGCTGGTAGTATTGAGTTGCCAACGATGCTGCGAGGCATCTGTAAGAAGGGAAACTTCCTTGACCTGTTGGAGAACTTCATCCTATACGACCATAGCGGAGGAAGGACGGCAAAGATATTGGCTCGCAACCACCAGTATTTGGGTGTAAACCAAGCTGTAGAAATGTATCGCAACCGCCAGTATCTGAATGGGAAATTGGGCGTGTTCTGGCATACGCAGGGTAGTGGCAAGAGCTACTCGATGCTCTTCCTGGCACAGAAGATACGACGTAAGTTTGAGGGCTCCCCCACATTCCTCGTACTGACAGACCGCGACGAGTTGAACAAGCAGATTAGTGATACGTTCGAGAACTGTGGTCTGTTAGGTAATGTCAAAGCGAAGAAGTTTATAGCCAGCAGCGGCGAAGACCTGAAGACAAAATTGAAGGGAAATCCCTCGTTCATCTTCTCGCTCATTCAGAAGTTCAATGATGCAAAGGCAGAGCCTATCTATCCTGACCACGACATCATTGTGATGAGTGATGAGGCGCACCGTACGCAGAATGGTATCTTTGCCGACAACCTGATGCACATTCTGCCCACAGCCCATCGCATCGGCTTTACAGGTACGCCTTTGCTGTCGAATGACAATATCACAGCCCGTACCTTTGGCGGTTATGTGAGTATCTATGACTTCAAACGGGCTGTGGAGGATAAGGCAACTGTTCCTCTCTACTATGAGAATCGTGGTGAGAAGCTTCAGGACTTGAAGAATCCGGAAATCAATGAAGAGATAGCTGCTGCATTGGAACAGGCAGGCGAACTTGATGCCTCGCAATTGGCCAAATTGGAACGCGAGTTTGCCAAGGAAGTGCATCTGCTGACAGCCAAGAAGCGTCTACGCTTGGTGGCTCAGGATTTTGTCCGTCACTATAGCGACTTGTGGACTTCTGGCAAGGCGATGATGGTATGCTACAATAAGGTGACATGCGTCATGATGTATAACTATGTGCAGGAGTACTGGCAGAAGGAAATGCAACAGCTGGAACAAGCCATCGAAAAATGCGACTCGCAACAAGAGGTGCTGGAGATGCAACGAAAGTTGGAGTGGATGAAGGAGACGGAAATGGCAGTAGTCGTTTCGCAGGAACAGAATGAGATACAGACCTTCCAGAAATGGGGACTCGACATCAAACCACATCGCGAAAAGATGGAAAAGCGAGAGTTGGACAAAGAGTTTAAGGATGGTGATTCTAAGTTACGCGTGGTGTTCGTCTGTGCCATGTGGCTGACAGGTTTCGATGTGAAGACGCTGTCGTGCCTCTATCTCGACAAACCCATGAAGGCTCATACGCTGATGCAGACCATTGCCAGAGCAAATCGTGTTTCGGAAGGAAAGACCAATGGTTTGATTATCGACTATATCGGTATTGTAAAGGCTCTTCGACAGGCATTGGCTGACTATACTGCCAATCAGGAAAGAGGTTCTGGAGGCAATGACCCAACAGTCAACAAGGAGGAACTCATCAAACATGTCATGGAGACCATCACCTCAGCTACTGTCTTCTTGGAAGAACACGACTTTATGCTGGAAAGTCTGATTCATGCCCAAAAATTTGAAAAGCTATTCCTGTTGAAGGAGGCAGCCAACGCCATGTGCGGATCAGCCGAAATCCGAAAGACTTATTGCACCTATGCCACAACATTGCTAAAACTTTGGAAGTACATGAACCGTGAGGACATTTCTTCTGAAATGAAGCAACAGAAGGATGCTATTGAAGCCATCTACAAAGAGCTTCAGAAGAAACGCAAGCATGCCGACATCACTGATTTAAGTGTGGCAATCAATGAAATAGTGAACGACCATTTGGAGATAGAGTCAACAGACGCCAAAGACGATGGGCCAAGCCGTCGCTTCGACATTAGTAAGATTAATTTCGAGTTGCTTCAACGTGAGTTTGCCAAGAGCCGTGAGAAGAACTTAGTGCTGAAAGACCTGCAGGAGCTACTACAGGAACGTATCGCCCAGATGTTGGCTGCGAACCCATCGCGAATCAATTTCTACGAGAAGTATCAGGAAATCATTCACGATTACAATCAAGAGCAGAACAGAGCTACTATTGAAAGGACTTTTGAAGAGTTGATGAAACTGTCGAAAGATTTGTCAGAGGAGGAAAAACGCTTTGTCCGAGAAGGTTTTGAGAACGATGAGCAGCTTTCCATGTACGATGTATTAATGAAAGATGACCTTTCAAAAGACGATATCAAAAAGTTGAAGACTGTTGCCAAAGAACTGCTTGAGAAGATAAAGGCTCTTTTGGCAACAATGGACCATCCGTTTGACAAACAAGAGACAAAAGCGGCAATCATCATCACCATTCGTGACATCCTTTGGCAAAAACTTCCTGAAAGCTATAGTGAAGAGAATATCACGCAATATCGAGATGCAGTATATAACTACGTCAGCCAGCACTATGGTGGCGCAGCATAAATGAACAAACACAGCCAATTATGAGGATGAATAGAATCGAACTCATAGGAAACGGCTTCGATTTAGATTATGGGCTTCCTGTGAAGAAAAGGAAATGAATATGGAAGAACAACAGCGAGACGACGAGCGCTTTATGCGTATGGCCTTGGCCGAGGCACGTGTGGCCTTGGCGAAGGGCGAGGTGCCCATTGGGGCAGTGGTGGTGAGCAAAGGGCGTGTCATTGCGCGTGCCCACAACCTGACGGAGACGCTCACCGACGTGACGGCCCATGCCGAGATGCAGGCTGTGACGATGGCCGCCAATCAGCTGGGCGGTAAGTATCTCACTGACTGCACGCTCTACGTCACCGTGGAGCCTTGTGTGATGTGTGCAGGAGCCTTGGGGTGGGCACAACTGCCACGTGTGGTCTATGGATGCCGCGACGAGAAGCGTGGTTACCAGCGCTTTGCCCCTCAGGCACTCCACCCGAAGGCAAAAATAACAGGCGGCATCCTGGAGGAGGAATGTCGCCTGTTGATGACGGAGTTCTTTAAATCCAAAAGGGAGTGAAAAGGGGAGGCTTTACTTCCCTTTCGCTCCCCTCTTAATACCATTGCGCTTCAGCAGGGCATCGATGGTAGGTTCACCGCCACGGAAGCGCTTGTAAAGCACCATCGGGTCCTCGGTGCCGCCCTTGGAGAGGATGTTCTCGCGGAAGCTCTCGGCCGTCTTGCGGTCGAAGATGCCGTGTCGCTTGAACATGGCGAAGGCATCGGCATCGAGCACTTCGGCCCATTTGTAGCTATAGTAGCCCGCAGAATAGCCACCAGCCATGATGTGAGAGAACTGCACGGTCATGCAGGTATCAGTACGCTGGCGACCGATGATAGCTTTCTTCCATGCCTCTTTCTCGAAAGTCATCACGTTGTCGGTGAACTCTTCGCGCTGTGTGTAATAGGCCATGTCGAGCAGTCCGAGGCCCACCTGTCGCATACAGGCCGTGGCGGCCATGAAGTTGCGGCTCTTCACCGCGCGGTCTATCAGTTCGTCGGGCAGAGGCTCGCCCGTCTGATAGTGGAAGGCGAAGGTGCGCAGGAACTCCTTCTCCAAGGCATAGTTTTCCATGAACTGCGAGGGCAGCTCCACGAAGTCCCATAGCACGTTCGTGCCTGAAAGACTCTCGAAGCGGGTGTTGGCAAAGATGCCGTGGAGCGAGTGGCCGAACTCGTGGAGGAAGGTCTCCACCTCGCCGAGGGTGAGCAGGGAGGGCTTGCCTGGGGATTGCGAATCCCCTCCCACCGTGGGCTTCGTGAGGTTCATCACCACGCTGACGTGCGGGCGGATGTTCTCGCCCTTCTTGTCGATGCACTGGTCCTGGTACTGTGTCATCCAGGCACCGCTCTGCTTGCCTTTGCGTGGGTGGAAGTCGGCATAGAACACGGCGAGGTAGGTGCCGTCCTTGTCGAACACTTCGTAGGCCTTCACGTCTGGATGGTAGACGGGTATGTCCTTGTTTTCACGGAACGTGATGCCGTAGAGGCGGTTGGCCAGGCCAAATACGCCGTCGATGACTTTCTCTAATTGCAGGTAGGGACGCAGCATCTCCGCGTCGATGTTATACTTCTTCAGTTTCAGCTTGTGGGCATAGTAAGCCATGTCCCAAGCCTCAAGTTTGCTTTGAGGTTTGGGGCTTGAGGCTTGAGATTTCTCAAAAAGACGCTGAATCTCTTCCTTTTCCTTCAGTGCCGTGGGCTTATAGGCATCGATGAGGTCGTTGAAGAGTCGGTAGACGTTGCGCACTTTACCAGCCATGCGGTTTTTCAGAACGTAGTCAGCGTAGGTCTTGAATCCGAGTAGCTGGGCTATCTCTCGGCGCAGGTTGATGAGCCGCTTGCAGATCTCCAGGTTGTTGGCGTCGTTGTCGTGAATGCACTGCGTGTTGTGAGCCATATACATCTGTCGGCGCAGCTCGCTGTCCTTACAATAAGTCATAAACGGTGTGTAGGATGGCGAGTCGAGGGTGAAAGTCCATCCTGAGCCATTCGCCTCCTCAGCAGCGGCTTCTATGGCCGACTGGGGCAAACCTTCGAGCTGTGCCGGGTCGGTGATGTGCAGGGTGTAGGCCTTCTGCTCCTTGAGCACGTTCTGCGAAAACTGGAGGGAGAGCATCGAGGCCTCTTCGGTGAGCTCTCGCAGCTTGTCCTTGTCATCGTCGTCGAGCAGGGCACCGCTACGCACAAAACCGTCGTAGCAGTTGTCGAGCAGACGTTTCTCCTCAGGAGTGAGACGGCGGTGGTGAAGGTGGACGTATTTCACACGCTCAAAGAGCTTTGCGTTGAGTCGCACGTCGTTGGCATGCTCCGTCAGTATGGGCTGCATCTTCTGGGCCAGGGCGTCCATTTCGTCGTTGGTCTCGGCGGAGAGCAGGTTGAAGAACACGCTGCTGACGCGCTCCAGCAGGTCGTAGTAGCCATCGGACTCGTCCTCCTTGTCCACGATGGTGTTGTCGAAGGTAGGCTTCGCCGGGTTGTTGGTGATGCGGTTAATCAATTCGTTGTCGCGGCGTATGCCCTCCATGAAGGCTTCCTCGTAATCCTCCAGACGTATGCAGTCGAAAGGCGGTGTGTCGTGTGGCGTGTTGTAGGGTTCCAGGAAAGGGTTCTTCCTCACGTTTTCTGTTTCTCCACTCATGTTCAGTCTTTTTTATGTTATGTAACTATGCAAATAGGCCTGCAAAGGTAAGAAAAAAGCGTGACATACCGCTTAATTATTAAAAAAAGTTCACATTTTTGGCTGGTTCGCGCAATCTTAGTACCTTTGCACGCAATTCGTAATTTGTCAATTTGTAATTCGTTAATATACAAGATGCCTGAGATTTCCGTTCGGGGCCATGAGATGCCCGAAAGTCCTATACGCAAGCTGGCCCCGCTGGCTGCTGCCGCCAAGAAGCGTGGTGTGAAAGTGTATCATCTGAACATCGGCCAGCCCGATCTGCCTACGCCGCAGATAGGCCTCGACGCGCTGAAGACCATCGACCGCAATATCCTTGAATATTCACCCTCGCAGGGCTACCAGAGCTACCGCGAGAAGTTGGTGGGCTACTACGCGAAATACAACATCCAGGTTTCGCCCGACGACATTATCATCACCAGCGGTGGTAGTGAGGCAGTGCTCTTCGCCTTCCTGTCGTGCCTGAATCCTGGCGACGAGATTATCGTGCCCGAGCCGGCTTACGCCAACTACATGGCCTTTGCCATTTCGGCCGGCGCGAAGATACGCACCATTGCCACCACCATCGAGGAGGGATTCTCCCTGCCGAAGGTGGAGAAGTTTGAGGAACTCATCAACGAGCGCACACGCGCCATCATGATTTGCAACCCCAATAACCCTACGGGCTACCTCTATACGCGCCGTGAGATGAACCAGATACGTGACCTGGTGAAGAAGTACGACCTCTACCTCTTCAGCGACGAGGTTTACCGTGAGTACATCTATACCGGTTCACCCTATATCTCTGCCTGTCACTTGGAAGGCATCGAGCAGAACGTTATCCTTATCGACTCTGTATCGAAGCGCTACTCGGAGTGTGGCATCCGCATCGGTGCCCTCATCACGAAGAACGAGCAAGTGCGCCGCACGGTGCTGAAGTTCTGTCAGGCCCGTCTCTCGCCACCGCTCATCGGCCAGATTGTTGCCGAGGCATCGCTCGACGTGCCGGAGGAATACATGCGTGAAGTCTACGACGAGTATGTGGAGCGCCGTAAGTGTCTCATCGACGGGCTGAACCGCATTCCCGGCGTCTACTCCCCCATACCTATGGGTGCCTTCTACACTGTGGCCAAACTGCCTGTCGACGATTCGGAGAAGTTCTGCCGCTGGTGTCTCTCGGAGTTCGAGTACGAGGGTTGTACGGTGATGATGGCTCCCGCAGCCGGTTTCTACACCACTCCTGGAGCCGGTGTCAACGAGGTGCGTATCGCATACGTGCTGAAGAAGAAAGACTTGGAGCATGCCCTCATCGTGCTCCGCAAGGCCCTGGAGCAGTATCCGGGAAGGGTAGAAGAGTGAGCCACGACAGCCCCATCGCATGAATCTCCCGCTTTTCATAGCCCGCCGCATTGACGGTGACGAGGGCGACCGCCGCAAGGTGAGCCGTCCGGCCATCCGTATCGCTACCATAGGCGTGGCAATAGGCCTGGCCGTGATGATAGTCACGGTGAGCGTCGTGCTGGGCTTCAAGCATACTGTCAGGGACAAGGTGGTGGGCTTCGGCAGTCATATCCAGGTGATGAACGTTCATGCTCCGTCGATGACCGAGGGTGGCAAGAGTGTTTGCGTCGGCGACAGCCTGTTGCAGGCCTTGGCCGACGTTGAGGGCGTGAGGCATGCTGCCCGTGTGGCGATGGCGCAGGGCATCCTGAAGACCGACGAAGATTTTCTGGGGGTGCTGTTCAAGGGCGTGGGACCGGAATACGACACGGACTTCCTCAACGAGTGTCTCATAGATGGTGAATTGCCCGTATTCTGTGATACGGCCACCAATTATCCGCTCGTCATCTCAAAGACCATGGCCGACAAGTTGCTCCTGAAGGTTGGCGACCGTATCCATGCCTATTTCATCAGCAGCGACGATGTGCGTGCGCGCCGTTTCACCGTTAGTGCTGTCTATCAGACGAACATGAAGCGTTTTGATGACCTCGTCTGCATCACCGACCTCTATGCCACGCAGAAAATCAATGGCTGGGTAGGCGACGAGTGTACGGGTGCAGAATTGCTGGTGGGCGATTTCTCACGGCTCGACGAGACCAGTCGCCGTGTGGCCTTGATGCTGAAGGGCCGTTTTGATGCCAATGGCAACATCATGGCTCCGCAGACCATCACCAGTGCCTATCCCCAGGTGTTCTCCTGGCTGGAACTGCTCGATATCAATGTGTGGATTATCTTGGCCCTGATGATAGCCGTTGCAGGTTTCACGATGATCAGCGGGCTGCTCATCATCATCCTGGAACGCACGCAGATGATCGGTGTGCTCAAGGCTCTTGGCGCACGCAACGGCATGGTGCGCCACACGTTCCTTTGGTTTTCCGTATTCATCATTGGCCGTGGACTGTTGTGGGGAAACATTGTAGGTATCGGTTTGGTAGTGTTGCAGCAGCTGACGGGCATCGTCAGGCTCGACCCTCAGACCTACTACGTGAGTCAGGCGCCTATGGAACTGAACCTGCCGCTTATCCTTTTATTAAATGTGGTGACGCTTTTTGTCAGCATTCTGGTGCTTGTTGGCCCCAGCTACTTGGTCTCGCGCATAGAGCCTGCACGCTCCATGCGCTACGAATAATCTGTTATCCTTGTCGCTGTCTGACAGCTTCGAAGAGCAAGATGGCCGCGCTGACGGAAACGTTCAGTGAGTCCAGACGGCCCAGCATGGGTATGCGTATGTGTTCGTCGGCAGCTGAGCGCCATTGCTGTGTCAGTCCGTCGGCCTCGGTACCCATGACGATGGCAACGGGCCGTCGCATGTCTGTGGCATAGTAGAGGTTGGAGTCCTGTAGCTGTGCCGTGAGGATGGCGATGCCGTTGTCTTTCAGGAAACGTATACATTCTTCCGAGGAGCAGGCCACCAGCGGCACGCAGAAGAAGGCTCCTAAGCTGGCGCGTATGAGGTTGGGGTTGCAGAGGTCTGTCAGCGGGTCGCAGACGATGACTGCCGTAACGCCGGCAGCATCGGCCGAACGAAGCACGGCTCCTAAGTTACCAGGTTTCTCTACGCTTTCGAGCACAACGATGAGCGGATGTTCTCCAAGGCGGATGTCGGCCAGCGACAGCGTGCGCTGTCTTACCACGGCAACCACGCCCTCGGTACTGCCGCGATAGGCTATGCGTTCATAGACGCCGGGTGTCACTTCAAATACCTCTCCTCCATGAGCAGGGAGGGGCTGCTGGCATAGCTGTGTGCAATGGTACACCTCGGTAATTTCCATGCCGGCCTCTATGCAGTGGCACAGCTCGCGATGGCCCTCTACCACGAAGAGTCCCGTGCGCCTACGTTCCGACGATTTCTGCTGAAGCACCAGCAGACGTTTCACACGGGCGTTCTGGGTGCTGCTGATAAGGTTGTCGTTAGTGCTCATTTCTCCTTTTGTGTGTTTTGGGGCAAAGGTACGAATATTTTTGCAATGTCCCCCTCTTTTTACATTCTTTTTCACCCTTTTCCTATAAATTGTTTTGCACATTCGGCTTTTCTTCGTACCTTTGCAGCAAACTTTTATATTTCTAACCAAAAACATTACTAACAATTCACATTATGGGATTAATTGAACAAATCATTGCGCGTGCTAAGAGCAACAAGCAGCGCATCGTGCTCCCCGAGGCAGAAGAGGAGCGCACCCTGATTGCCGCCGACCGTGTGCTGGCCGACGACGTCGCTGACCTCATCCTCATCGGAAACCCTGAGAAGGTGCATGCCTTGGCAGCCGAAAAAGGACTTACCCACATCGACAAGGCCACGCTCATCGACCCGCTGAACTGCGAGAAGAGCGAGGAATATGCCCAGCTGCTGACGAAGTTGCGCGAGAAGAAGGGCATGACCATTGAGAAGGCCCGCGAGCTGGTGAAAGACCCGCTCTACTTAGGTTGCATGATTATCAAGACCGAGGGTGCCGACGGACAAATCTCTGGCGCCCTGTCGACGACCGGCGAGACCTTGCGCCCTGCCTTGCAGATTATCAAGTGCGCCCCTGGCATCTCCTGCGTCAGTGGTGCCATGCTGATGATTACGAAGAAGCCGGAGTATGGTGAGAACGGTGTGCTCGTCTTTGCCGACGTGGCCGTAACACCCATGCCCGATGCCAACCAGCTCAGCCAGATTGCTGTCTGCACGGCTCAGACCGCCCGCTCGGTGGCCGGATTCGACGATCCGCGTGTTGCCATGCTGTCGTTCTCAACGAAGGGAAGTGCCTCTCATGAGGTGGTCGACAAGGTGGTGGAGGCCACCCGTCTGGCCAAGGAACTTGACCCCAGCCTGAAGATTGACGGTGAGCTGCAGGCCGATGCCGCCCTCGTTCCCTCCGTAGGCAAGAAGAAGGCTCCCGGCAGCGACATCGCCGGAAACGCCAATGTCCTCGTGTTCCCCTGCCTCGAAGTGGGCAACATCGCCTACAAGCTGGTGCAGCGCCTCGGCGACGCCGTAGCCGTGGGCCCCATCCTGCAGGGCATTGCCCGTCCTGTGAACGACCTCTCCCGCGGCTGCTCCGTCGACGACATCTATTACCTCGTCGCCATCACCGCTTGCCAAGCTATGGACGCTAAGAAATAATTAAATAGAAATACTTATTTTTTACTTTTCATTAAATACCTAAAAATAATAATGAAAATTCTTGTATTGAATTGTGGCAGTTCGTCCATCAAGTATGCTTTGTATAACATGGACGACAAGAGTGTGATGACAAGTGGCGGTGCTGAGCGCGTGGGCTTGGAGGGCAGTTTCGTGAAGGTGAAGCTGGCCGATGGCAGCAAGAAGCAGATCATGCACGACATTCCTGAACATACCGAGGGTGTGAAGTTTATCTTCTCCCTGCTTACCGACCCGGAGATTGGCGTCATCAAGGATCTGAAGGAGATTGACGCCGTGGGTCACCGCATGGTGCACGGCGGCGAGAAGTTTAACAAGAGCGTCGTGCTGACCGACGAGGTGTTGAAAGAGTTTGAGAAGTGCTCCGACCTGGCTCCGCTGCACAATCCCGCCAATCTGAAGGGTGTGAACGCCGTGAAGGAGCTGATGCCCGGTCTGCCCCAAGTGGGCGTGTTCGATACCGCCTTCCACCAGACCATGCCGGCGAAGGCCTACATGTATGCCATTCCCTACGAGTTGTATGAGAAGTATGGTATCCGCCGCTATGGTTTCCACGGTACCAGTCACCGTTATGTCTCTGCCCGTGCCTGCGAGTTCTTAGGCATCAAGGCCGAGGGCACGAAGATGGTGACCTGCCACGTGGGCAATGGCGGTTCGATTGCTGCCGTGAAAGACGGCAAGTGCATCGATACGTCGATGGGTCTCACCCCGTTAGAGGGTCTGATGATGGGCACCCGTTCTGGCGACATCGACGGCGGTGCCGTGACGTTCATCGAGAAGAAGCTCAACCTCGATGCCGACGCCATGAGCAACCTGCTGAACAAGAAGAGCGGTGTGGCTGGTATGACGGGCGGCTCAAGCGATATGCGTGACGTGGAGAATGCTGCCAAGAGCGGCGACAAGCGTGCCCAGCTGGCTCAGGACATGTATTTCTACCGCATCAAGAAGTACATTGGTGCCTACGCCGCCGCCATGGGAGGTCTCGACGTCATCGTGTTTACCGCTGGTGTTGGAGAAAACCAGATTGGCATGCGCTCGGAGGTCTGCAAGGATATGGAGTTCCTCGGCGTGAAGTTCGACGAGGAGAAGAACAAGGTGCGTGGCGAGGAGGCCGTTATCTCAGCCGACGACAGCCGCGTGAAGGTTGTCGTCATTCCCACCGACGAGGAGCTGATGATTGCTACCGACACGATGAACCTGCTTTAAATGGAAGTAACATTGCCTCGCTCATGAAATATCCATGAGGTCGGCAATGACCATATCGCTGACGAAAAGGCCGTCTCGCGTAAGGCGTAGGCGGTCTTTTTCTTTGTCGTGGGCAAGCAGTCCGCTGTTGAGATACCTGTCGGCCATTCCGAGGCAGTAGCTGCGCTGTGGGAATGTGAGAAGCTGCAGGTCCAGTCCGTCACAGGTGCGCAGTGCCGTCATCACTTGTTCGTTATAGCGGGTGGTTTCATCGATTTGCTCTACTTCAAAGGTCAGGTTCCCACTTTCCGCACCCTTGATATATTTCCCGACATCGGCCACGTTCCATTGCCGGCTTTTACCGTCAAAGGAATGGGCGGCGGCACCGAGTCCCAGGTAGGGTGTCTGGTTCCAGTAGCTGCTGTTGTGGCGTGAGCGATGTCCTGGCAGGGCGAAATTGCTGATTTCGTAATGCTCAAAGCCTGCGGCAGCGGTGCGGTCAAGCAGGGTGTAGTACATGCTGCGTGAAAGCTCGTCGTCAATAGGACTGACAATTCCCTGCTCCATCATCCGGAAGAGCCGTGTGCCTTCCTCGTAGGACAGGGCGTAGGCCGACAGATGTTCCACGTGCAGGCTGAGCGCACGGTCGATGTCGGCTTCCCACTCGCTGAGTGTCTGGTTTGGGAAGCCATAGATGAGGTCGATGCTGATATTGCTGATGCCGACACGGCGCAGACGGTCTACGGCCTGAGCCACCTGTTCCGCGTTATGACGGCGACCCAGGAAGCGCAGTCGCTCGTCGCTGAAGGTCTGCGCTCCCATCGACACACGGTTGACGGGCAGACGGCGAAGTAGTGCGGCAAACTCCTCGGTGACGTCGTCGGGATTGCACTCCAGCGTCACTTCCTCGGCACTGCCTAAGGTGGTGAAGAGCTGCTCCAGCTGACTTTCCGAGAGCACCGAGGGCGTTCCCCCTCCTATATATATAGTGGTGGGAGGAAGGGCGATGTAGTTATGACGCAAATGGTACTCACGGCAGAGCGCATCGACATAGCGCTGTTGTAGCGAAAGGCCCGTGGTGGAATAGAAACCGCAGTAGATGCAACGGCTTTTACAAAAGGGAATATGTACGTAGATTCCCGACATTACTCCATGCGGTGGGTGATTTCGTACTTCAGAAAGCTTAGATTTGTCCTTGCCAAGTGAACATTCCTTCGAACTCTCCTTCGAGGGAAGGCTGACGGCGGAAGAGGCCGAACACTGCACTGCCGCTGCCACTCATGGCGGCATAGACAGCGCCCAGCTGGTAGAGGCGTTCCTTGATGGCGCCAATCTCAGGATGGAGGGCAAAGACGCTCGCCTCGAAGTCGTTCACCAGGTCGTCGTGCCAAGTCTCTATGGGCTGCGTGAGCACCACGTCGCGGCAGTTCTTCAGTGGACGGTGAGGGGTGATGAGCGAGAAAGCTTCACGTGTGGGGACAGGGATGTCTGGACGCACCACGACAATGCTCAGCCCGCCGACATGCAGCTCTATGGGCTGCAACTTTTCGCCGATACCCTCGGCGTAGGCCGGACGCCCCAGGATGAAGATCGGGCAGTCGGCACCCAGCCGAGCGGCACGGTCTATGAGCTGTTGCTCCGTGAGGCCCAGGCCGAACATCGTGTTGAGCAGCGTGAGCATGGCCGCACAGTCGCTGCTGCCGCCGCCCATGCCGGCCTGTGTGGGGATGGCCTTGTAGAGGTGGGCATGTACGCGGGGCAGGGTGGGGAACTCCTCCTTCAGCAGGTGGTAGGCCCTGACCACAAGGTTTTTCTGCTCGTCGCCCTCGATGGCAATGTTCGTCACTTTCAGGTCGCAGTCCACAGGAGAGGGAAACTGCTCGTCCATTACAGTTACCTCCAGCGCATCGCGCAGACCGTGGAGGGGCATGAATACAGTCTCAAGGTTGTGGTAGCCGTCAGGGCGGCGCTCCACAACGTTTAGTCCGAGGTTGATTTTTGCTACGGGATGTATAATCATGCTGCAAAATTACTGATTTTGCGTAAGAACGGCAAATATTTTGTGCAAAACCATTGTCGTTTTTGAAAAAAAAGTGCTTTTATGTCACAAATAGCTGCTACGGTGTTTTTCAATGCTCCAGTCTCGACCCTTCCATCTTCTTCGGACACAGGTTGGAAAGTCCGCACCTGTCGCAGTGCGGGCGCTGCGACGTACACACATATCGTCCGTGGAGCAGCAGCCAGTGGTGGGCACGTGGAATGTCCTCCTCGGAAATGTTCTTTACCAGCTCACGCTCCACCTTCAGCGGCGTGTTGGCCGACGACGGCACGAGGCCCAGACGGTGGCTCACACGGTAGACGTGGGTATCAACGGCCATCGTGGCTTGTCCGAAGGCCACGGCCTGAATCACGTTGGCCGTCTTGCGGCCCACGCCAGGCAGTGACAGCAGCTGGTCCATGTCGTGGGGCACCTCGCCACCGAAGTCCTCCACCAGCCGACGGGCCATTTCCGCTAAGTGACGGGCCTTGCTGTTGGGATAGCTCACGCTCTTGATATACTCCAGCAGCTCATATTCGTCTACCTCGGCCATCGACCGTGCATCAGGGAAACGGCGAAACAGCTCGGGCGTCACCTGGTTGATGCGCTTGTCGGTACACTGGGCACTGAGGATGACGGCCACAAGCAACTGGAAGGTGCTGGCAAAGTGCAGTTCGGTGTCGGCACTGGGCATCGACTGTCGAAAATAATCCAGAACAAGATGGTAGCGGTCTTTCTTTTTCATTGGTAATTATTCTAATTATTTTAATTATTTCCTAAAAACCCTTTCTATTTCCTAAAAACGCTTTCGGTATGATTTTTATTGCGTACCTTTGCACTCGTTTCGGAGACAATCCTTAACCAGATAGCGCATGTTTAGAAAGACAATGATGGTTTTCGCCACTATTCTGGCGCTTATAGGTTGTGATAATGGCAACGAGCGTGGTGGCGACACAGAGGCATCAAGGGCCGACTCGCTGTCATTGCGGGTGGCAGTGATGCCTACGCTTGACTGTCTGCCTGTCTATGTGGCCAGTCACTCAGGTATTTTCGAGCGTGAGAGTCTCAACGTGATGCTTGTTCCCTTCACCGCCCACATGGACTGCGACACTGCCATCGTCGGTGGCTCGGTCCACGCCATACCCACCGACCTGGTACGTGCCGAGCGGCTCATCAAGCAGGGGACGCCACTGCACTATGCCACGACGACTGCCCTCAGCTGGCAGTTGCTCACCGCCAAGACGGCACGCATCAGGAAACTGCCGCAGCTGGACGACAGGATGATAGCCATGACCCGCTTCTCGGCAACGGCCATGCTGACCGACCAGCTCGTGGACAGTGCGAAGCTCCAGCCAGAGCGTGTGTTCCCCATTCAGGTCAACGACGTGCTGGTGCGGCTGAACATGATGGAGACAGGCATCATGGATGCCATGCTGCTGCCCGAGCCGCAGGCCACGGTGGCTCGCTGCCTGGGCAGTAACATCCTCTACGATAACGCTGCTGACAGCATGGCCTTAGGAGCCTTCGCCTTTAGCGAGAAGGCACTGAAGGACACCCTGCGGCGTCAACAGATGGAGGTCTTTATGAAGGCATGGGACGAAGCCTGTGATTCCATCAACACGCTCGGACTGGAACATTACCGCGGCCTCATCGCCGACCGTTGCCATGTGAAGGAACAGGTCGTCGACTCACTGGTCCTCCAGCATCCCATGCACTTCCGGCACGCCACCCCGCCTCGGCAGAAAGACATCGACCACACAAAAATTTGGCTGGGCTATATGAGCGCGCCAAAGACAGAGAATAAAACTGGAAACAAACCCCGGAATAAGAAAGGACGCAAAAATAAGTAGCTAATCATGCAGAAGAACGAGACCCTTCAACAGATTGTAAGACTGATAGAGGAGCGTCGGCTGGGCCGCGCCCTCAATGCGTTGGAGAACTATCTCCTGGCTCATCCTAAGATGAAGAATGACATGGAGCAGCTCATGGCTCTCCAGAATGACTTCCAGCTGATGACCGACTACTGGCGGCGAGGATTCAACGATCCTGAGCGGGAACATGTATACTGCCAGTTGCTGCGCAGGCTCTACGTGCTTGTCACCAACATCACCATCCATGACCGGATGGCCAACAGTCGTTTCCTCACCAGTGTCTATTCACGTCCCCGCCAGATACGCAAGGACTGGTCCATGAGCAACGTACGCTGGCAGCTGGAGAACTTTGTCAGCGACGTGGCCATGCTCGACCTTGAGCCTGAGAGCACCCGTCAGGAGCGCCGCAAGCAGGTGTACCATGAGCACCAGCTGCTCATGCACGACCTCTTCGACTACATCCTCACCTCGAGGCTGTGGAAAGACTCGCTGGCAGATGCTTTCGTCGAAATACTGCTTTCGCCCACCATCGATACCAACGACCAGCAGCTCATCGTCAGCGCCATCATGCTCTCGGCCCTCAACTCCTTCGGCTTCAATAAGTTGTCGGTGCTGATGCACGTCTACAGGAATGCCACCGACCAGCAGGTGCGCCAGCGGGCCCTCGTGGGCTGGGTGCTCTGTCTCGACGACAGCAAGGCCGGCCTCTATCCCGAGATGAAGAAGATGGTGAGGGAGGTCTGCGAGGACCAGTTGTGCCGTAACGAGCTCACAGAGCTGCAGATGCAGCTGTTCTACTGTCTGGATGCAGAAAATGATACCAAGAAGATACACGAAGAGATCATGCCCGACATTCTCAAGGGCAGCAACATCAAGGTGACGCGCCACGGATTAGAGGAAGTGGACGACGACACCCTTGAGGACATCCTCCACCCTGACACGGCCGAGCGCAATATGGAGCGCATGGAGCAGAGCATGAGACAGATGGTGGAGATGCAGAAGGAAGGGGCCGACATCTATTTCGGAGGCTTCGCACAGATGAAGCGCATGCCTTTCTACAACGACCTGTCAAACTGGTTCGTGCCCTTCTACACGCAGCATCCGGCCATCAGCAGCATCTGGGAAAACACCAAGGGGAAGAAGTTCCTGCAGATCATCACCCAGGTGGGGGCCTTCTGTGACAGCGACAAATACTCCTTCGTTCTGGCATTTGAGCAGGTGATGAAACAGTTCCCGCCAAAGATGCTCAAGATGGTGGAGGACGGCGAGGCCTCGCCACTGCCCTTAGGCGGGAAAATCGACCTGGAGGAGCAGCGGCAGCCGGCATTCATACGCCGCATGTATCTGCAAAACCTCTATCGCTTCTTCCGGCTCTACCCCATGCGCTCGGAGTTCGTCAGTCCTTTCGACGACAGGGCGAACTACCTCTTCTTCGCCAATTCGCTCTTCTCCGGAAGCCAGCTCTACGAGAAGATGACCGAGGTGGCGGCCTTCCTGATGAAGCACCGCAGGAACGACGACACGCTCTCAGTGCTGGCCAACTGTGATAATACGACGGGGAACTTCGACTACCAGATGCTCATGGGCAACCTGCTCATGCGCATGCCGCTCGACACGGAGCTGTCGGCCACAGAGTATTTCCGTCACGCCATCGAACTGCGCCCTGACAGCGAGAAAGCCCTTTCGGGATATGCCCGCGCACTGTTCCGCTACCATCACTACGACGCGGCGCTCACCGCCTATGAGAAGTTGCTCACGCTGAAGCCCGACAACACCAGCTACATGCTTAATGCTTCCATCTGCCTGACCAATCTGGACCGAAACGAGGATGCACTGAAACTGCTCTACAAGCTGGACTACGAGCAGCCCGACAGTCACAAGGTGAAGCGGGTGCTCGCATGGGTGCTCGCCATGAGCGGGCGCTATGAACAGGCGGGGAAGGCCTATCAGCAGCTGCTCTCGGTGGAGAAGCCCGAACCGGTGGACATGCTCAACTATGGCTACTGTCTGTGGTTCCACGGCGACATCTTCGAGGCCATCGTCCACTTCAAGCAGTTCCTGCTCAGCCAGAGCGAGGATGACTACAGCCTGGAACAGGAGTTCATGGGCACGGAGCACGCGCTCATTGCTGCCCACAACATCAGCGACGCAGAAATCCACCTCATGCTCGACGCACTGGTGTAGACCCTTCCAATTCCAAAAGTATCGTCCCCTTTCGTCCATTGGAAGGCGCTCAGAGCGCCGTCTCCTCCTCTCCCTCTCCCTCCCCCTTTCCCTCCCCCTTATCACATTAGTAACGTCCCTTTCACTCCCTTTCACTCCCCTTCACTCCCCTTTCACTCCCCTTTTACTCCCCTTTGCGGCAATGCACGATGCGCCAGACCGCCGTCAGGTTTGCCAGCAGGGCAATGACCGCCATGCCCGTCCCTAACCAGAAGAGGGACTCCGCGGCTCCGCTGGCAATGGCTGCAACGGCGGTGAGCACCACGCGCTCAGGGCGCTGCATGAGTCCCACCTTGCAGTCGATGCCCAGGCCCTCGGCCCTGGCACGCACATAGCTCACCATCATCGACCCGATGATGGCCGCAAACGTGGCCAGGCCATACCACAGCCCGTCGTCGCCACCATGAAGCAGCAGCAGACAGATGCCCGAAAGGGTGAGCAGCTCGCTGTAGCGGTCGAGCGTGGAGTCGAGCAGGGCGCCAAAGCGTGACGACAGACCGCTGAGACGTGCCAGCCGACCGTCCATCATGTCCATCAGTCCGGCAAGGAGAATGACCGTGCCACCCCATGCCACCAGCCGGTAGGCCTCCGTGCTCTCTGTGTCAAGCCGCTGCGCCGCCACCACGAAGAGGCCAGCCGCCACGGCGTTGCCCGCAAGCCCCGCAATGGTCACCGCGTTGGGCGTGACGTGCAGCCGCAACAGCAGCTGCAGCAGCGGGTCGATAGCGGCATAGATCATCCGCTGAAGATACTCCCTGTAATTCATTCGCTTACGTTTTTGTCACATTAGTAACGTCCCTTTCACTCCCCCTTCACTTCCCCTTAGCTCCACATTCGTAGCAACAGTAAAACAACCGCCGAATAGACACCGGCCAGCAGGTCGTCGGCCATCACCCAGAAAGCCCCACGTCGGCGGTCGAGGGCGCGTATGCCCAAGGGCTTGACGATGTCGAAGAAGCGGAAAAGCAAAAGGGCCGCGAGGGCCAGCTTCCAGTTGTCGGCAGCCAGTAGGGCCACCCACACACCCACCATCTCGTCGACTACCACACGCGAGGGGTCATCGCCCCAGAACGGCATCAGCCGCTGCGTGGCCCAGGTGCCTAAGAGGGTGAAAAGAACGATGAGCGCCGCCGTTACCGCAAGAACGACGGTAAGGGGCAGCGCAGCGTAGAGGGCAAACCAAAGGGCCGTGGCAACGACGGAACCCGCCGTGCCCGGCCCCCAAGGCCAGAAGCCAGCGCCAAAGCCCGTTCCTATCACGACGGGCAGCAATGGCGGCTTGCGTGTCATTTCGTCTTCAGCAGGTCGCGGATTTCGGCCAGCAGCTCTTCCTGGGTCGGTCCGGCAGGAGCGGCAGGAGCAGCCTCCTCTTCCTTCTTCTTGTTCAGCTTGTTGATGCCCTTGAGCATGAGGAAGATACAGAATGCCACGATGAGGAAGTCTACCACGTTCTGGATGAACTGGCCGTACTTCAGCACGGCGGCACCCTCGCCCTCACCGATGGTGAGCGCCAGCGTCGTGAAGTCCACGTTGCCCGTAACCATACCTACGAGAGGCATCAGCACGTCGTCGACCAGCGAGCTCACAATCTTTCCAAACGCACCGCCGATGATTACACCGACGGCCATGTCCATCACGTTGCCTTTCATGGCAAACTCCTTGAATTCCTTAATAAATCCCATAACTGTAATTTTATAAGTGAAACAAACGGTTAAGTTAAATGCTTTCTCACTGCAAAAGTAGACATTTTTTTTGAAACCCATCACGTTTTCCCCTTTTTTTTTGCCTGATTGCACGAAAAACACTAACTTTGCACAGAATTAACGAGAAAACTGGAACAAATAAGATATCTCTTTGTTATTTATTGAAGCTTATACGGAGGTCGCACTTGCTGACCTCCGTTGTTGACTTTTTAGGGCTTCAACTCGGGCCATCCGTCGGCTGTCCAAGAGATGGGGCGCTGGATGAGCATGGCGGCACCGTTCTGGGTGGCGCTGTAGCCATGGCAGATGAAGATGTCCTCGCCGTCGAAGTTGTAGGCAGCGCAGTGGCCGGCAGCCTCCCACTCCTTCTTGTCACCCTCCAAGAATAGCGTGCCGCCGCCGTTGGCCATGTCCTTGCCTGTGCGGTCAAGATAGGGACCGTCGACCGTCTTGCTGCGGCCAACGGCTACGCGATAGTTGCTCTTGGCACCACGGCAGCAGTAGTCCCACGACACGAAGAGGTAGTAGTAGTCACCGTGCTTGAAGATGAACGGGGCCTCGATGGCATTAGTCCCGGCATACTTCGACGTGGGGTTCTCCTCCGTGGGCTTGTAGCTCGGGTCATAGCGGCGTGCAACGGTGCGCGGCTTCTCGCCAGCGGCAATGTGCATGGTCGTGTCAAGAGGAGCCAGTTGGATGCCGTCCCAGAACGAGCCCCAGACGAGCCACGGATAGTCATTGTCGTCGATGACGAAGTTTGGGTCGATGGCGTTCCAGTTGTCACCCTCCATCTGACCGTCGGCATTGCGTTTCCGTTCGTGCGAGGTCACGATGCAGCCCTCGTCCTTCCACAAATTAGCCCCGAGCGAGCGACTGCTGAGCAGTCCGATGGCCGAACCGTTCTTGCCGAAGGTGGAGCAGCTGTAGGCCAGCCACCAGCGCCCGTGCCACTGGATGACGTCGGGTGCCCACACGTGACTGCCGAAGCCGGGCACGGAGTCCGTCGTCCAACCCGGTATGACGGTCATCACGGGCTGCGGCAGCACCGTCCACGTCTTGCGATCCTTCGAGGTCATCTGCTGGATGCCCATGCCCGTGGCAAAAATGTAATACGTGTCGCCGTCCTTGGCCATTACAGGGTCGTGGACCATGGGTATCTCTGTAGTAAATGCCTCACGCCGGAAGCCACGGCGCGGCCCTTGTGCGTCGGCTGTCTGGAAAATGGCTGCAAGAGCCATTGTGAAAAGAATCTTGTTCATCATTGCTTTATAATTTTTATAGTCTTTATATTGGTTCCATTATTATGTTGGATGATGTTCAAACCATGTTGCGGACGGCTGAGGCGCTTGCCGTCGATGGTATAAAAGGCGTCTTCAACAGCCGATGTCGGGGATTGCAAATCCCCTCCATCGGGGTCTATGCCAGTGGAGACGGTGGCTGACTCAGAGGGGGCACTCAGACCGCCCATCTCGTTGGCTGCCCTAACGGTATAGTTACCGCTGTCGGCGACTGTATAAGTGGGTTCGGTGGTGAAGGCGATAACGCTGCCATCCTTGCACACCGCCCACAGCAAGGCGTAGTTGCTGTCTGCCCACGTCAGGGTGTTGCCTTCCAGCTTGACGTCTGTCGGAACGGGTGCCTGCTCGGTGAGCAGCGTGGGTTGCCACTGGTCGTCCTGCCCCATGACAGTCTCCAATGTGTACTGTGCGGCCTCGTCGGCAGTCAGTATGGGGTTGTTCGTCTCGTTGCGGCGGTTCACGTAGTTGTCGCCGTCCTTGCTGTCGTAGGCGTCGTAGGTGGTCTTACGCCCGCTGAGGTCCACGTCAGCACCCTTCGAGGTGTGCGAGCCGTATTCGGCGAAACGTTTGGGATAGCCGCCGCTCATCTCGCTCCAACCGAGGGCGGTTGGCACGACCTCCATCTCGGTGTTGATGAACAGTGCCACGGGCGTACCCTTGCCCCAAGGACGTCCCAATGTATAGGTGCCGTTCACCTTGTCGTTGTCGCCGACAATCCTGCAATCGTGGAAGATGTAGCCGTACCTCTTGGGTATGGAGGGCACGGCGAGATAGCCACCGGCCACCTGGCGCAGCGTGACCTTGTTGCAATAGAGGTCGCCCTTGCCGCAGAGGAAGTCGGTGCGGCCACGGATGACTCCACCCTCGAAGTAGAACTTTCCGTTCTGGTTGTTCGACACGTAGGTGTCCTGATAGCCCCAGAGACAGGCATCTTTGAAGATGGTGCGGTTTGAGCGGTCGTGTACGGCAATGTCGCGTCCATGGGCATCGCCCATCGAGGTCTTGATGGTGAGGTTCTGGAAGTAGCTGTTGGTGGCCGACGACTCGATGATGAGCACGTCGCCGTTGCCGATACCCTCCAACGGGCAGGCCGTTCCGAAGCCGTTGTTCCAGGTGGCAGCGGGGGTGATGTTGGTGATGACGACACCCTCCATCGACTCGCCGACGATGCTCGTGTTGGCGGCCTTCAGATAGGAACGCGGGTCGGGATAGGTCTTGCCGTCGCCACCCGTCGTGGTGCCTTTGGTGTCGAAGGTATAGTGACCATTCTTGATAAAGATGCGGTAGCGTGTGGCCTTGTCCGCACGGTTATTGGCGGCGGTCAGTGCCTCGGTGATGCTGCCGTCGTCGGGCATGATAAAGTCGTACATGGCCTTTGCGACCACGGGGCGCTGCATCGTGGTGAAGGCGATGGTCTGCGCCTCGCCCAGTCTGTTGCCAGAGCGGTCCTGCACGTAGTTGGCAGGCAGGATGAAGGTGTACTCAGTATCATAGTCCAAAGCGCTGTAGTCGAAACTGACGGAGCGGCTGCTCCAGACGGGCGTCAGCCCCTTGCCGTTGAGCGTTGCGGCTTCGGCCCCCTCCACGGCCTCTATGCGCTCGTTGAACGAGATGGTGATGCGGCCGGTGGCACTGACACCAGTGGCACCATTGGCTGGCACGGTGGCCGTCACTTGGGGCGCATCCTCGTCGGCCATGACCTCAGCCTCGCCAAGTACGAAGACATTGCCAACGCCACACTCAGAGTTGGAGGCATAGTCCAGCCCGTCGAACTGCTTGTCGAAGGCATATCTGTCAGACAGCATTTCCGTGCCTTCGCCGGTGAAGCGGATATATACGAGGTCGCGACCAACGGCGTCGGCAGGCAGGGGGATGCTGATGGGTGTCTGCACGTTGGCGGCCATTGTCCACGGCTCGCCCAGGTCACTATAGTTCGTGCCGTCGGTAGAGAGCAACGCCTTCCAGTTCTTGTGTGCCATGTTCTTGGCGGCCATGTCGGCGACGAATGTCACACTGGAAAAGCCCTTGGTAGAGAACTGGAATTGGAAGGCGATGTCGGTAGAGCGATAGCCGTTCTGGTAGAGGCCGTTGATGGTGCTGAGCACCACGCCCTGACGGTTGCGCACGACGGGCGTGCCGCCATCCTGCGTATAGCACAGCGAACCGTCGCTCATCTTGACGACGCACGACTTGGCGTTGCGCTCGCTGTCCCAAGTCACGTCAGCCGAGAAGGGATAGCCCGAAGTGGACGGATAGGCGTAGGCAGCGGTGGTGCTGGCGTCGAACACGGCAATGAAGTCCTGCACCTCGAAGTTGGCCACCAGCGTCATGTTGTCGTTCACTGTCAGTTCACGCGATGCCGAAGCACCATTGTTCTCATGCTCATCGGTCCAGGAGAGGAACTTCAGAATCTTGCTCTCGTTGGCCGTGGCAGTAATCTTCGTGCCAGCCTCATACTGTCCGTCATGGTCGTTGGGCGAGAGGGTGATGCTGCCCAACTCACGGTCGGCATCGTTGATGACATCGGTGGTCACCTTGTAAATGGGAACAGCCTCAAAGACGGCCTTCATGGTCTTCTCACCGTCCATCGTGACCGTGGTCTGTGCCTCGGTGGCGACGACGGCACCCGTGGCATCCTGCCATTCCTTAAAGCGATAGCCGAAGTTCTTGGTGGCTGTCAGCGTCACCACAGCACCTTCCTTATACTGTTCCAAGTCGGGGTCGCGGGTAATCGAACCAGCCTCAGCGGGTTCCACGGCAGTGGTCAGCGCGTACTTCGTCACCTGTGCGGCGGCACCTACAAGCGTACCCTCAATGACCACATTCGAAAGTCCCATCTCCTTGGTCTTGCCCAGTCCCAAGAACGAGAAGTTCACCTTCAGCGGCTTGTCGGCAGTAGCCGTCACGCCGGTTATCTCCTCGGTGAACGATGCGATGGTCAGTCCCTTGCCGTCACGGTTCACGGCGGCATTGGTCACGAGGTCCGCATGCGTCTCGCCCGCATCGACAGAAGCGCCGATATTGCCGCCATCCGTACCATAACGGGCTGCCTGAAAATTGAGCTTGGTGGGAACGAACGAAAAACCGTCTTCGGGAATGAGGGTCAGCGTGAGCGTGTTGTCAGCACCTGCCGTCGAGGAAAAGGATGCGTCCGTACCATTATATATACGTGTCTGGGGGATATTGGCCTCGCCCGTGGCGCCGCGATAACTCTTGGTGTTCTCCACCGTCAGACTGCTGCCTGCCGTCCATGCCTTTCCGACGAAACCGGCACTCAGTTCGTTAGGATCCATCGTGACATCGTTGCCTTGGTTCAGACCGCCTTTGTCGAGTTTATAGATGATGGAACCCGTGATGTTCACACCGGCAGCATCCTTCGCCTGTCCGCCTACCTCCACATCCTGTATACAGAGCCATTTGCCCGTGGCATTGCCCGTGTACCAGGGATAGACGCGAATCTGCAACTGGTCGCCCTCTTCAAGTTGGATGACGGGCATAGCCTCGACCTCGTTCATCACATTGCTGGTCATGGAGGCAGGAGCATAAATGGTGGTGCGGGTAGCAAAGCCGTCGGTGGAGTAATATACATGGCAGCGCATGCCGTTGCCGCCGCGTCCGCCCACCTTCATGGCAAGGCGGTTGATGTCGAGTTTCTTGCCGTCGGGACAAGTGACGGTGAACTGCACATACTGATTGGGGGAGTCATCCTCGGCCTTCACCCACGCGCCGCCGTCGCTCGTGCTCACCATCAGGCCGTTTGTCGTGGTATTGCCATATTTCACCATGCCTTCCACCTTGGCAGCAGTGGCCGTGGCGTTGCCGTTGACGATAGGATCGTCATTGCTCGTCAGCGGCCAAGTGACGGTGAACGGGTCGCCACCGCCCAGTTCAATGGCGTTCATCGTGACAGCGGCCACCACCTGCCTGCCGCCTAATGTGGCGGTCACCGTGCCGCTGAACATACCGACGGCGGTGGCAGCCACCTTGGCATAGAAGGTCTTGATGACCGTTCCGCTTTCATAGTCTATTTCCAATGTGTTCTGCCAGTTCTGTTTGTCAGCAGAGAGCAGGATGCCCTCAGAGGCCGCCATCGTAATGGTGCCCGTGGCAGGCTCCAGTCCCAGACCAGTGAGCGTCAGTTCCTTCATGCCCGCCTGTCCTACATAGACGTCGCCCATGTCGGCAGCAGAGGGTGCAATCGAGAGGTCGGTGGGTATCTCGATGTTGTCAGCCAGGATGCCCTGCTCCTTCATCAGCTGGGCACAGAGGCGGGCAGCCATCAGCGCACCCGTCAGGTTATAGTGGGTGTTGTCGGTCTCAGCCCCTTTGTCGAAGAGGGCGGCATAGCACTTATCATAACTGCCGTAGCTCTCGTAGAGCTTCTTCGTGGCGGCAGTCATGTCGATGAAGGCCACATTCTCCTCATTGGCCAACTGCTGCATCTGGTAGCTGTAGTCCATGGTGTGGTCGTCGGTAGCTACCTTCAGCCCCGTCTTGATGGTGCCGTCCACAATGGCATCGTATTTGTCGCCCAGGTCGTGACGGCCCGGGCGGGTGATGGTGCTCCCGCTGAAGTAGCAACGGCAGACGGCAGAGACCAGGACGGGCGTGGCTCCCTTCTCCTTGACGGCATCGACCATCTGTTTCAGGCATTGCTTGTAGGTCGTAGAGGGCACCGTGCCGCGTCCGTCGCTCTTCACGGCAGCGGCATTGGCGGCATCGCCCTGAGCGGTGTAGTACGCTTGTAGTTCCAGGTTGTCCATGCCGTTGTACTTCTCATCGTTGTGGGCAAACTGTATCAGCACATAGTCGCCAGCCTCCACATTGTTCTTGGCGTTCTGCCACAGCTCGTTGTAGCCGCCCCGCGAGTCGCGTCCGCCCTTGGCGTAGTTCACGCTCGTCCAGCCATTGGTCAGGAACGTGCCGAAATACATTCCCCAGCCACGTGTGTTCGTGGTCGATTCGTCGTAGGGTGCCATCGTGGAGTCGCCCAGTGTGTGTACTTTTTTGGCCTGCAAGCTGCCTGCCAAGACTAATGCCGATACAACAAGCATCAGTCGGAAAAAGATCTGTTTCATTGTTATTACTGTTTGTTTATAGTTAGTCTTTGATGGTGCAAAGTTACGAAAAAAGTTTAAAAGGGGCTTGCACTGTTGTAACTTCTGGATGAAATTATGTAACTTTGTAACGTTTTTTAGAATCAACACAAATGAAACGCAATATTTCCCTATTCATCATAGCCGTCCTGCTGCAGCTTATTGGTTGGGCACAGGAGCGACGGATGCTCTCGTTGCCCAACCACGAACAGCTATCTTCGGAGCGTGTCTTGGAGGTGATGCAGGACTCGGAGGGATTCCTGTGGTATGCCACGCAGGGTGGCGGCGTGTGCCGTGACGACGGGCGGCAGATGCTGGTGTTCCGCAGCGACGCCGAGCATCCCGACCTCTTGGGGAGCAACGACGTGGCCAGTCTGGCAGAGGCCGCAGGACGATACATCATCATCGGGACATTCCACGGGGCATTCGTGCTGGACAAGCAGGACTATTCTATCCGTAGGCTGACGGAGGTGGATGACAAAAAGGTGGACGACATCATCGTCACTGCCAACGGCCACTGGTGGCTGACGGCCAATAAGAAGGTCTATGAATATGCAGACGACGGCGGGCCGCTGAAGACCTATGCCGCCGGCGACAAGTATCTTGCCTGGCTGCATGAAGACCGACGGGGGCGGCTGTGGGCCACGGAGTGGAATGGCGGACTGCTCAGGCTCGAAGGCGATAGGTTCGTGCCTGCACCCTGGCCTTTGGACGCGCCGCCGACGGAGCTGAGCGATGACCCTTCGTCCGACTGTCTGCTCATTGGCACCATCGGCAGTGGTGTGGTATGCTATCATCCCAATGACGGCATCGTGCAGCAGCCGGAGCCGAAGGACAGCGTCTGCATGAGCCGCGTCACGCTTGACCATCAAGGCCGCATGCTGGTGGCCGACATGGAGGGGAATTGCTTTGTGCTCTGTGACAGTGAGCAGCGGCCGTGGTGGGAGGGGACTGGACTGACGAAGAACGTCGCCGACTCCGTTCGCATATCGTATGGTCTGTCTATGCGTCCGACGGCGTTTGCCATTCCCCCTCGTCTCTTGGAGAGGGGGTTAGAGGGTGAGGCTGATATCTGGTTCAGTACCGGCAAGGACATACGGCGGATGAAGGATGGCAAAGAGACGGTGGTGCTCGGCGACACGAAAGATGTGTCGGCCATGACTTTCACAGCGGATGGCACCTTGTGGCTGGCCACCATCTTCGGCACGGTAATGACCTACAAAGACGGACAGCTCTCCACCGACGACTATGCCTCTAACGAATATGGTGAAGCTGTGACGCATCTCGATGTTGACAGTTTGGGGCGGCTGCTTTTGGTGAGCGACCACTACATCCGGATTTACGACCCCGTGCGTCATACCCTGCGCCAGCAGAGCCGCGAGGCGGCGGGTGTCTATAGCATTGAACTGCAGGAAACGGCTCCTGACAGTCGGTGGAGCCAACCGCAGGACAACCCTGTCGAGCGCATACCGCAGTGGGTGTGGTGGACGTTGGCAGTGCTGTGCCTGATACTCATTGCCCTCACTGCGCACATCTGGATGCTGCACCGTCAGCGTGAACGCTTCTTGGCTGCCATGAAAAAAGAGGTGGTGGTGGCGGAGCAGCCAAACGATGACGACCACCAGCCTGCCGCCCAGGGACAGCCCACGCTCAACGACGATTGGCTGCAAAGCGCCATCGCCAAGGTAGAAGCCCGCTTGAACGATGATGGCTACACCGTGGAGCAACTGGCCAGCGACCTGTGCATGAGCCGCATGACCTTTTACCGAAAAATACAGTCGGCCACGGGACAGAAACCCACTGAGTTCATGCGTACCATCCGTTTGCGTCGTGCCGCCGAACTGCTGCGCGTGGGCCGTCAGAGCGTCACCGAAATCAGCTATGCCACAGGCTTCACGTCCGTCAGTTATTTCAGTCGCTGCTTCCGCACAATGTACGGCGTGCCGCCCACACAGTTTGGTAAAGTAACGACTGCCGACGACCGCGATCCTATCGAGACTCCAAGCTGAGACTGGGGCATCCTGCGAACAAAGACCCCCGAGAGACTATAGATATCTATCATGTCGTCATTGCCAACGATGCGCTGACTGCTGATGCCTGTCACTTCGGCTGCCGAAGGAACAGCCTGTCCTTCCAAAGGGAAAACACGCAGAGAGGCGATGTCGGGCAAACCCGAATTATTGGTAGCAGTCAGTTGCAGGACATGGCTTCCCGATTGCGCTATTTCAATGTCAAGAGTCTGGTAGGCATCGGTATTCTTGTAAAAATAGCTTCTGGTAATGCTATCACCGTCGAGCCGCACTTCCGTTCCACGAAAAGCGGAACTGCTGTAATTGAAGGCCAAGCGGTACATGCCCTTCTCAGTCAGCTCAAAGCCCCAGCGCACCGTGCCGCCCTTCTGGTCGCCGTTCTCCACCGTGCCGTCGTCGAAAAGCACTGACTGCCCCACGAAAAAAGTCACGGTGTCCGTCGTCTGTGTGTTCTTCGAAGTGTCTGTGGCCTTCGCCCAGGCGGTATGTACGCCGATAGGCGCGTCAGCCACGGTGAACGGAATGTTGGCAATAGTGCCGATGTTGGCGAGGTCATCCACTTGATAGGTACCGGCTGTCTTCTTGTCAAGATGAAACTCCACCGACTGGATGCGCCCCTTGCGCTGGTGCTGCACACGGGCTTGTAGTTCCAAGTCGCTGGCCTCTATGGTTTGCTCGGAAGTGGGCGACTGCATCGTCGCCTTCATCAGCCACGACACCTCCGTATGCTTCACGCCGAGGAAGGCATCCATCATCACCGTGGGTTTGCGCGTCGCCTCGTCCCATGCTCCCATGTCGTAGCCGCCCATCGACTCCGGCTCCCAGTAGAAGCAGCCCAGGTCGCCGTTTTTGATCATTTTGTCCATCAAGCCCACGAGGTACTGGTTGCCAATGACGGCCTCCTTCGGATAGTGCCCCGTCTCCACCACCATGCAGGGCTTGCCGTAACGGCTTTTCAGGTCGTTGATGTTGGCCATCACCTTTGTTATCATCGTCGGCCCGTCCAAGTGCGACCAACGGGGATAGGCCGACAGGCCGATGATGTCCCACTTCGCGCCGTTCTTCTTCAGCCCGTCGAAGATGCTGCGGTAGAGCGAGTTGTCGTGACCGTCGGGCAGGTGGACGATGACCTGCATCGTCGAATCCACAGCCTTCACCGCGTTATAGCCGTTGAGCACGAACTTCGCGAAGGCCACGCTGCCACCCTTGTTCGTCTGACCCACGGGGTAGAGCATGCCGCGCTTCGTCTCGTTGCCCACCTGCACCCACTTCGGCACGACGCCAGCCGCCTTGATGGCTGACAGCACGTCGTAGGTGTGGTAATAGACATGCTGCGCCAGCGCCTCCACGCTATGGTCGGTCCAGGCGGCGGGAATGGTCTGGCTGCCCGGGTCAGCCCATGTGTCGCTGTAGTGGAAGTCAATCATCACACCCATGCCCTTGTCCTTGGCGCGCTTGCACATGCTGACCACCTCCTGTTTGCTGCTGGCCCCGCTGCTGACCGTCCACACGCGCAGACGGATATTGTTGATGCCCTGTTCCTTCAGAATCTGCAGGATGTCCTTCTGCCGTCCGTTCTTGTCGAGCCACTTCGTCCCCCAGCTCTCCATCTGCGGCACAAAGCTCACGTCGGCACCGAAGGCGAAGTTCTCGTGCTCGTAGCGGTTAAAGATGGTGTCCGTCACTGTTATGGCATGGGCACTCATTACCGCCCATGCCATCGTAAACATCGTTAGTAGTCGTTTCATCATATCGTTTGTTTTAAGTAGTTGAAAAAAACTGCTGCAAAGGTACGCATTTCCCTTGCAGCAGCCTTTCAACGTTGTAACAATCGGATGAACAAATGTAACAGAATGCTCTTCGTTAGCGGTGATATTCTTCCAGCAAGTCGCAGAACATCAAGCGGGTTCTGAGTTTGCGTGGCTGTTTCAGCCGCTCGGTGCGCTCGGCTTCGTCCTTGGGTGGTTTGGTGTAAAGGTCTTCGTCTATCTCGCGGGGGAAGAGGGGGATGAAATCGTTCTTTTCATAAAATCGGAGCACTTCCGGCTCGTTCTTGGCATCGACGATGGCGAAGCGGCAAGCGGTCTTGTTGTCGGCCTCAGTGAACCATTTCTTGATGAAGAGGAGAATGTCACTACCAATGCCTTTGCCTCCAAAGCCTTCGACTACTGCGAGACGGCCAATAAGCACGCCAGGATAGCGGGTAAGCATTTTTTCCCGACGGGTAATCTTCCACATGGCGTTGCGCCGGCTGCTGGGGAGGTCGTAGATGCGGATGCTGTCGTTGGACACGGTGAAGCAGGCTACGATGGTCTTCATGTCGTCTTTGAGCCGGAAGCAATAGGACTTGCCCATGAGGAAATGGGTGTAGTCGAGCGCGTCCTTACGAAAGAACTCGTCCATGTCATCATCAGTTCCGCAGGTAAACGGATGGCAGAACTCAATCAACTCTTGCGTAAGCAGCGAGAGATTGCAGTTTGAAAGTAGGAATGACGTGCCCATCGTTGCGATTAGAGACCTGAACGTTTAAGCATCTCGCGCATGGAGATGACAAAGGGATTGCTGTCTCTGTCCTGAGCACCCATTGCTTCGTACCTACGCTCGGCTTCGTCGGCCATGTCGCGGAAGCGGCGTGCCTCTTCACCGTAAAGCGTCGGGATTGCCTTGATTGCTGTTGCCATAATTCTTTTCTCCTATATTAAATGACTTGAATTTTGTAGTCCGACGTTCCGTCGCCTACCCACCTAACCTTTCGCTTAATCGCGGTTTTGGAGTGCAAAGGTACACATATTATTTGTAATTCCGTGCTATTACCTATATTTTTTATATATATTAAGGCGAAAGCGGGCGGAGATGCCTCTATATTGCATCCCCGCCCGTGTAATGAACTGTGCTGTCATCCTAAAGTGGACTCAGCCTTTTTTTCAGGAACTTCACGATATGCTCGTTGGCCTGCACGTGAGTGATGGAGGCGGGGAAGCCGTGGGCACCGTCGGGCACCACGTTCACCTCGCAACTGCGGTAGGCCTGGCGGGCACGCTCCATATAGTCGCCAGCGGCGATGGGGTCTTTGTCGCCATAGACAATCATCACGTCGCCCTGGTACTTCTTCATCTCGTCGAACACCTTGTAGCCCACCAGCTGGTCGTAATAGACATGTGACAGGGGCATCCCCATCACATCGACACCCGTCTCGGAGGTGATGGCCTCCTTGGGATGCACATTGACGGCGTGCTCGGCTATCATAAGGGCGGGATAGACCAGTACCACGGCCTTGAACGCCTCGGGCATCTGCGACGAGGCAATGGCAGCCACCAATCCGCCCTGGCTACAGCCGAGCAGGGCGATGCGGCCCGTGTCGATGAAGTCCCACGACCTGACCATCTCCACGATGGCGGCCACGTCGTCGGCCTCGGTGAATACTGACATCTCGATACTCTTGCCCTCGCTGCGGCTATTGACAGAACCGCCACAAAAGTCGAAGATATAGGCAGCGATGCCGTTCATGGCCAGCGTCTGGGCGTAGGCCTCCGTCTCGTGGTACGACGAGTTGTAGCTGTGGGCGAGGATGGCGAGCGGCTTCTTGGCCTTGCCGTCGCGGGGCAGGTAGAGTTTGCCGAATATATTCTGGTTCTTGTGGTTGGTGCAGTGTACTTCCATCACGGTGAACGGCTCGTTCACAAAGTTCTTCTTCACGTCTTTCGAGCGCATCGTCCATTCGGGGAACGCTTCGAGGCGGTTCTTCAGGAAGATGTCGCCACAGTCGGCGCGACCTTTCAGTTGCCAGTCGAGCCACGCCGTCAGCATGCGGGCGAAGCTGCCGCCAAAGGGCTGGTCAAAGTCGCCGCCGTGCCCTGCCGTCAGATGGTTGGCGAAGGCCGCAAACACATGGTCGATGCGGGCATAGTCCTTCACCGCATTGCCGTAGGCCACGTCGCCCTCGCCGCCCGGCATATAGAGAATAGGTGCGTGGAGCCCACGGAGCGACTCGCGGCTGGCCCCCGACATCTCCATGTCGCCCATGCCCGAGTTGACCATCACCGTCGTCTTCACACGCGCATCGCTGCTGGCCACCAATGCCTGCGCCCCGCCGCACGACTGTCCGGCCACGGCTATCTGCTCTACATCCACCACGCCGTAGTATTCACTGCGCTTCCTGGTAGTCTCCTTAGCTATCCAGTCCATCGCCTGCAGCATCTGCTCGTTGGGCGACTTCTTCAGCTGTCGGTCGTCAATGCGCTGCTGCATGCTGCCCAAAGCAATCACCACATAGCCGTGCGACGCCACCTCGTTGAGCATCCGCTCGTGGGGCAGTGACGTGTCATTGCACCCGCCGTTGGCACACACCAGCACGGGCAGCCGCCCCTCCTTCGCCGCCGTCTTCATATCCACAGGCTTGTAGATGACGGCATCCTTGAACGTCTTTTCCTCGCGGGCCTCCGCCTTGTAGGCCCCGCTGCCACCATTGTCGATGCTCTTCCGTCTCACTTGTCCCTGCATGGCCACAGGCAGGAGCCACGCCAGCAGGAGTGTAGAAAATAGAATCCTTTTCATTGTGCTTTTGTTTATTTGCTGACCTTCACCCGCATGACGGTGAACGACATGGGTGGGAACTCGTAGTCGAACTGATGACCGAACTTGCCGAAGAGCGTGGTGCGGGGGGAGAGTTTCGTGGGCTGCTCGAAGGTGTTTTCGTCGTTGGCATCGCCACTGAGGGTGATGACCTTACCCGTGGGCAGGACGTTGCGGGCACCGTCGATGGTGAACGAGCGGCGATAGGGCTGGTCGGTGCCGTTCACCACCTTGATGATGAGTTCGCCGGTCTGCTCGTCATAGCCTGTCTGACAGAAATGGCGGGTGTGGGCGGCAGGACGGGCAACGGTCATCTGCTGACCATCAACATAGAGCGTGACGGCCATCGGGGTGACCGCAATTTTCACGTCGTACCACTTGTTTGTTTCAACCGTCTGGTTGGCTCGGCGACCCAACACGTCGTTGGTGCGACCGCGCTGGATGGGCTGAATGGCCGTGGTGCGGTTGTTCCAACCTGCGATGTTGGCCACGAAGCCGTTGCGCCCGTTCTCGTCCATGCCGTAATAGATGAAGAATCCCTCCAGGCCACCCAGTTTGCGGGCCTTCAGCTGGAGCGTGTAATTGTCGCTGCTGAAACCTGGCAACAGGGTCATGGTGAGTTGTTCGTCGCTGGTCTGGCGGATGACGTCGCCTTCTACCTTCCATTCTCCCCGACGATTCTGGAACTGGCCGACGTTGATGGTCTGCGTCTGTCCGTCAGCGGTGGTCAAACGGATGTCCTTGTATTCGCACTGCGTGGCGTAGCTGCCCAGCCCGATGCCTCCAGCGCGGAAGGGTTGCGCCTCACCGGCGGTGGTGGTCTCGCTTACATATATATTATAGGTGGGGCGGTTCTCGGCAGCCATCTGCTGCACATAGTAGGAGGCGCGGCCATAGACCTCCGAACTGTTGATGTGGATGAGGTTGCAAGGCCAGTCGCGGCGATTCTCGTTCTCGAAGAGCGGGGCATAGCTCGACATCTTCACCACGTCGCTGTTACGTTCCATGCCCATGATGAAAGCGGCCTCGCTCAGCGCAGCCAACAGGTTGCCAGCGCCCACACCGCCGTTGCAGGCATACTCGCCCACGTAGATGTCGTGCGTGCGCGGTGCCTCTTCCCGCGTTTCTCCCCGCCCTTTTAAGGGGAGGGGTTGGGGGCGGGGTACATCGTCGAAGAGGTGGTTATTGGCAAAGAAGAAGTTGGGGTCGCGATACCAGTGGGGGTCCACCATGTAGTCGCCGGGAACCTGTGCCAAGAGCGGGTCGGTGTGTCCCAGGGTGTTGATGAACGTGATCTGCGGATATTCGGCCTTCAACTTCTTGAAGATGTAGTTGAAGTGGGTGACGTACTCAGGGCCTACATTCTCATTGCCTATCTCCACGTACTTCAGAGGGAAGGACTTGGGGCGTCCGGCCTCGGCGCGCATCTTGGCCCAGCGGTTGTTGGCAGGGTCGGCCAGCGCGTAGTCGATGGCATCGCGGAAGTCCTGGATGACGGCATCCATGTCGGCATCGCTGCTTACGAAGTCGCCGTTGCGCACGGAGCACGACATGCCGGCATTGTTGACGAACATGGCATCCATCTGCAAGTCCTCGCAGAACTGCAGGAACTCATGGTAGCCCATGCCCCAGGTGGCGCGGTAGCCCCAGAGATCCCACTCGCCGCGGCGGGTCATCGGGTCGCCGAGCGTCTCCTTCCACCGCACGCGGTTCTCATACGTGGCACCCTCGACGATGCAGCCGCCGGGCCAGCGCATGAACTTCGGATGCAAATCGACGAGCATCTGAGCCACGTCGGCCCGCTGGCCGTTCTTGCGACCCTTGAAGGTGGCCTGCGGGAAGAGCGACACGTAATCGACGAGCACCGTTCCCGTCTTGTCGAACTCCAAGGCAAGTTCGCCCTTGGCCGTCGAACCCTCGGCAGTCAGCGTGGCGGTCAGTTCCGTCCAGTCCTTCAGTTGACGGCTGTCGAGCGTCACGGCACCGAGCGATTGGCCCGTCGCGCCGTCCTGCAGCCGTGCGGTGATGGTACCTTTGTAATTGGCCGACTTCACGTAGCAGCGCAGGTCGTACCGTTCGCCAGCCTTCAGGCCGATGCCCCAGTAGCCCGTGTTCGCCAGCACGGCCTTGCCGCCCTGCTGCACCTTCTTGATGTCGAGTTGCATGGCGTGGGGTGTGTTCTGGTTCAGCGGTGTCTTGGCCTCGACGACCTCGCCTTTCACGTTGGCCTTCTCGCCCGTAACCTTCCAGCCCGTCATCTTCTTCTCCTCCATGTTCCAGGGGATGTTCCAGTTGCGATTGTTGCGGTGCTCATAGTTCATGGCATCGGGGGCGTATGCCTTGCCGTCTCGGTAGGTCATGCCCGAGGGCAGCACTTGCTCCTCGAAGCCGCGGTTCTGAATCAGTTCCGCGTAGAGTCCGCCGTCGCCGGCATGACTGATCTCCTCGAAGAAGATACCATAAAGATTGGGTGACAACACAGCTCCTTTCTGGCCGAGGTCAATGCGGATAGGCTCCGTCTGTGCCATAGCCATGAGGTAGCCTGCCGTCATGGCAATGGTTAAGATTGCTTTTTTCATACTGTTTTCAATATAGTTATTAGTAGTTTACCAAATGCTGCGGTTCATCTCCATCAGTTCGCGGTCGTGGTGCTGTCGCGTCTCACGTTGGTTGTCAAGAATCATCGTGACGCAGTTTTCCTCACTGTAGGCTTCCACTTGGGAAGGCCCTTACATTGTTCAGATATTCCATTGGCGTCATCCCATACTCTTCTTTGAAGCAGTTGCGGAAATAGGGGATGTTCTTAAAACCACTTCTGTCAGCAGCCTCCGTAATGTTGCGGTGCTCATCAACCATCAGGTGCAGACAGTGGCGGAGACGCAACTTGAGGATAAATTCACTGCCTGACAGCCCCGTCAGGACCTTGATCTTGTAGTGTATAGCTTCGTGGCTCATCTGCAGGCTGTCGCCTGCCATTGCCAAGGTGATTACCTGTTTTGAGATATACTGCTCCACGTATGCCGTGACTGCGGCAAGCAGCTGCTGGTCGGACTTAGTGTACTTTGCATCCATTGTTTTAGTCATTTCGTTTTCAATTGATGGTAATTAAATCGGGTGCATCATTCAATGTATATCTTGCGTCCGTCCCGAATGTAGATGCCCTTGCGCAACGGGGTGCTGATGCGCCGTCCGTGGAGGTCATACAGGATGGCGTCTTTGCTGCGAGGTTCGTCAGTCATCACTTCCTGTATGGCTGACGTGTCGTCGCCTGTGCGGTAGCCCCAGACGGTAACGCCCGACTTGGCCATTGCGGTAAAGGCGGGTACGCGCTTCGTCTGGCTCGGCTCCATCGTCTGTTCCACCATGACGCCTTTGTATTGTATGCTGCCTATGGTCAGGGTGATGTAGCAAGTGCCGCTTGTCCGCTGCCATTTGCCGGTTTTGGCTCCGCTGATGGTGCCGTCGGCATGAAGGGTAATCTCAACGGGCGTTACCAGCTCCTTCTTGCGATGGTCTAATCCATACTTGTGGATGAGCAGTTGGTAGGTGCCCACAATATCGTTTGACCTTATCTGCTGACTGTTGGCGATGTCGGTGCTGGTCACTTCCTCGCCGGTGTATTCAAAAGGAGCGGCCACGAGCCAGCCGTCCTTGTTTTGGAACACCTGGTGTACGCGCACCTGATGCATCTCGCCATTGTTCTGGAAGCGGGTGTGATAGACGAGGTAGATGCGGCCGTCGGGTGCGGCGATGATGGAGTTGTGGCCTTGCGAGCGCTCGCCATTGCTCTTGAGCATATCGCCCCAGTTGCCATAGGCGCCGAAGATATTCACACCACGGTTGATGCTGCCCGGCCCGAAATTGAGTTCGTAGGCAGTGAGCACTGCGCTCTTGCCATTAGAGTCAACGAAGGGCCCGTTGGGATTCTTCGAACGGAAGACGCGCATCTGATAGCCACCGTTGTTGTAGTCGTTGGCATTGCCTCCGGCGGCGAGTCCTCCGTTAGAGATGAAGAGGTAATAATAGCCGCCGATGAACTCGATGTAGGAGCCTTCGCCGGAGGAGTAGAATCCTCCAGCAATTTTCTTTCCGAAATAGGGGTCGCTGGTCACACCGTCGCTGCTGCCGTTGGTCGAAGGATAGGTGACGTCATAGTCGCGCAGACCGTTCTCCTCGTTGAGCTCGAGTATCCAGATGCCGCCGCTCCATGAGCCGTAAGTCATCCAGAGACGGCCCTCCTCGTCGTAGAACACGCAGGGGTCGATGCAGTGAGGCCAGCGGCGTCCCCAATAACTGGTATAGCGTGAGGGGATGCTGTTCTGCGTGCCGATGGCAAGTTCCATGTCGGTGTTCTTATAGTCGAGAGAGGCAGGTGCGCCACTGACATTGAATCCACTGATGATGACGGGTCCCTGATAGACGTAGGGGCCAGTGATTTTGTCGGCTGTCAGCAGAATGATGCTGGAGTTCCATGTGGGTCCGTTGATGCTGAGGTACATGCACCACTTCTTCATGGTCTCGTTGTAGATGACATCGGGCGCCCACATATTCCCTGCAACATTGTAGTTGCCGTAGGCTGCCGACCAGTCGTGGGCATTGAAGTTGGGGAACGCGACCTCAACGCCGCCCTTGATGACGGTCTTTGTGGCACAGTTCTTGAAAGCCGCATCGTTGCTGATGCCACTGGTGACGCTTCCGTTGCTGTTCAGGCGGCCCCACGACCAGTTCGTTGTCGCCCATGACATCATGTCTTTCGACCTTGCAGCGGCATGGTGACTGCCGAAGATGTAATAATACTTGGTGGAGGGTTCCCATACGACGCTTGGGTCATGCACGGATACGCGGTCCAGTTTGTAGGCGTATGTGGCGGGGATTGCAAATCCCCACCAGCAAAGAGCCATCGTAAGGACTAAAACGAGGCAGGCCCTTATAACCTGCCTCGTGCTGTTTAGTGATGATAACATAGTCTATTCAAAAATGAGGTGACAAGCATCTACGGTGAAGTGGAAGTAGAGATCGTCGGGGTTGGTGACGGTGTTCAGACCGATGTAGTCCTGATGATAGGTCTCGCCGTCGTTGCCCAGCATGACGCAGCGCACGTCGCAGGTACCGTCGCCATGGTTGGTGACAGAGACGGTGACGGTAGCCTCGTCCATGGCGGCGAGCCATGCGCCCCAGTCGAGCTGTCCGCCGCTCGGCATACACTTCGAGCTGAGTTCTGCACCTTCCCAGCCGGTGCCCCATCCCCAGTTGTCGGCACGCAGGATGCCATACTCAGTGGAGCCGTCGGCTGTAGTGAGGCACACCACGAAGTTGTTCCAGTTGCCGCCACCATTGGTGTAGTTCTTGAAACGGCGGGTGAGGGTCTGGCCTACGGGTACTTGGAATGCCTCGGAGTGAGCTTTCCAGAAGGCGGTGGTGTTGTCCTCGGCACCTAATACGTCGTCAAACTCGATATGGCTGCCGTCCACGGTGAAGTGGAAGTAGAAGTCATCCGGGTTGGTGACGGTGTTCAGTCCGATGTAGTCCTGATGATAGGTCTCGCCGTCGGTACCCGCCATGACGGTACGCACGTCGCAAGTGCCGTCGCCATTGTTAGTGACATAGACGGTGACCTTCGCGCCGTCCATGGCAGCAAGCCATGCGGCCCAGTCGGCCTGTCCGCCGCTCGGCATACACTTCGAGGCGAGTTCTTCGCCAGCCCAGGCAGAGCCCCAGCCCCAGTTATCGGCGCGCAGGATGCCATACTCGGTGGAGCCATCGCCACTGGTCAGACACACCACGAAGTTGTTCCAGTTGCCGCCGCCGTTGGTGTAGTTGGTGAAGGTGGTGACGAAGGTCTCGCCGGGCTCCACCTTGGTAGCCTCGGAGTGTGCGCCCCAGAAACCTGTGGAGTTGTCGGTAGCACCAATGTTCGTGTACATCTTGTCAACCACTTCAAACTGCTGCCCGCACAATCTTCGACACCGCCTGCTCGAATTCCACGGTAGCCGTGATGTTTGCAAAGGCATCGGCCATCTCAGTGCCTTGCATCACCTTGCGTGGCACGCCATTAAGCGTCATCGACAGCCGCAACTTGTCCTCTGCCGAGGTGCATCCGCCGATAGGCTCGATGTTCGTGCGCAGGAATCCGATGTATCAGCCTTCAGGCACGAGGAAAGCACGGATGGTGGTGTTGGCACCGTCGGCATTGAGATTGGGCAGTGCCGATTTTTGCGTGTACGTCAATGGTCAATGGTCAATGGTCAATGGTCAATGGTCAATGGCCCGCTGTGTGGGGCCGCTGACCTCGTTCTCACATTCGGCGGCACGGAGGAGCACATCGCTGTAGCAATGGTCAATGGTCAATGGTCAATGGTCAATGGCATCATGCGCATGTTGATGCCGCAGTGCAGACCGGTGACCACCGACTCGTAGAGATTGGTGCGCATATTCGTCCACTTGGCAATGGGCAGTCCGCCGTTGTTGTTGTTGGTAATCACGTTCTCCGTGGCGTCCATCGCTTTCTTGTAGCATACATTGCCATTCTCAAAGCCTTCCCAGTCGGCTTCGTAGGTGCCGATGGTCCAGTAGAGGCGTGGGTCCAGCTTGCCCTCGGTGGTACGCTCCTGCTTGAACAGTTGGTAGAGCCAGGGCGTAGCCGACAGGTCGGCCCATCCACCGAACGAGCCGGGACAGAAGTTACTCTCTATGGCATGGGCCTGCGTGGCGTTAGAGCTGGTGTTCACCGGTGTCCACTCCTCGTCCGTGCCCTGAATGGTCAATGGTCACCTCCTTATTGCCGTAGCCGTAGCAGCTGTTCAGCGCGTTGTAGATGTGGTCGGAGACGTGATAGCCCAGTGCCCCGTAGGTGGAGATGCTCAGGTCGAAGCCTTTAAATTGGTCAATGGTCAATGGTCAATGGTCAATACTCCAAATACCAGCAGTCGCCTACCTGTGCGCCAGGCTCGTAGCTCCATTTACCAGGCTCTACAATATCGGGAACCTATGTCGCGTCGGCCTGTTGCTTCGCCAGCTCATTCCTGTTGTGCGTCTGGCGGCCACTCTCGTTCAGCTTGTCCAACTGTTCCTGTGTGCGGATGATGCCGCCATACTGCCAGCCGTAGAACTTACCGACTTCCTCCCCCACCTTCGAATGGTCAATGGTCAATGGTCAATGGTCACCTCTATCTGCGTGTCCTTGCCTGTGCTCAGGGCCGTCACCTTGTTGCGCACGGTGCTCACGTTGGCACTGATCTCGTGCTTCAGGGCGTCGTCGTTGTTACCGTAGGTGAGCGAGAACTCCAGACCGGTGTTCTCCATCGAGGCCGCGTTCATCGTCACACTGGTGTTCTGCACCCCGGCGTTCAGGGGCACCGACACATTGTAGAGCAGGTCCGTGCACTTTGTTCTTCAACCATTCTGCCTTCAACTCGATGCCGTTGTTCAACATGGCCAATGGTCAATGGTCAATCGTCAATGGTCAATGGTCAATCGTCAATGGTCAATGGTCAATCGTCTTCTTCTTCTCCCATGCCAGCTCCTCGTTCACGTAGGTAGAGACGGCCGAGCCGCTCACCTCCTGGTTGCCGAAGTTGTACTTCATGTTGTTGCGCAGCATCGTGGCCTGATAGACATACTCGCCGATGTTCTCGTTTCCCAGTTCGCCATAGCTGGCACGCACCTTGAACATGCTGAAGAGGTCGCGGCTGAAGGGGAAGAACTTCTCCTTGTCGAAGCGCCAGCCTAACGAGACGGAGGGGAAGGTGCCCCAGCGGATGCTCTTGGTGAGGCGCGAGCTGCCGTCACGGCGGACGATGGCCGAGAGCAGGTACTTGCCGTCGTAGTCGTAGTTCAGACGGGCGATGTAGGAGTTCAGGGCGTGTTTGTACTCGTAGGAGTCGGCATCGCGCTTGGCGGCGTTCTGCAGCTGCAGGAAGTAAGGCTCCGAGTAGTTCAGGCCCCATGCCGACATGGTGTTAGTGTTCTCCTCCTCGTAGGTGATACCGCCTAAGAGGTTCACGTGGTGCAGACCGAAAGTGCCGTCGTAGGTCAGCGTGTTCTCTATCAGCGCGTCGGTGTACTTGCGGTGAGCCTTTGTCAGACGCTCATTGTCCTTGGCCAGATAGACGCGGTTGCTCTGAATCCAGGCCGAAATCCAGGTCTTGTCATTGGCGTGCGTGGCACTCGTCATAATAGACACCGTAACCGTAGGCATCGTATTCCCAGTTGTTCGCGGCACCCACCTTGTCGTCCAAGCACCAGGTCCATTCGTCGTATGCCTTGATGGTGGGCTGCATCGTCAGCGTGGTCAATGGTCAATGGTCAATGGTCAATGGTAAAAGCGCTCGTAGTTGGGGCCTGCGCCCTCCATCGTGCCTTTCTGCTTGAAGTAGTCGAGACCTATATTATAAGTATTGTTAGCACCGCCACCGCTCAGGTTCACATTGTGGTTCTGGCGGATACCCGTCTTAAACACCTCCTTGAACCAGTCGGTGTCGGTGTTGTCCATAAAATGATAGCGGTCGTCCTCGCCCTTGGTGTAGCCCCCAGGGGCAGCCACGCCGGTGTTCTCGCTCGAAATACCCAGCAGCTGGCTGTACTCCGAGGCGTTCATCACGTCATATATGCTGCCGTCTATCTTGTCCCATCCGAAGTAACCTTTATAGTCCACACGTAACGGCTGGTCTTTCTTGCCGCCCTTCGTGGTGATGATGACCACGCCGTTGGCGGCACGCGAACCGTAGATGGCACCTGCCGAAGCGTCCTTCAGCACCTGGATGGTCTCAATGTCGTTGGGAGAGAAGTCACGGATGGTCGTTCCCATAGGCACACCGTCGATGACATAGAGGGGAGCAGTGCTGCCGAAGGAGCCCAAGCCGCGGATGCGCACCGACGGGTCGGCACCGGGCTGGCCGTCGCTGGTCACCTGTACGCCGGCCACCTTACCCTCGAGCATGGTAGAGATGTTCGAGTTCGACACTTTCTTCAGTTCGTCGGCATTCACCACGGCCACAGAGCCGGTGAGGTCAGCTTTCTTCTGCGTGCCATAGCCCACGACCACCACCTGCTCGAGCACCTGTGAGTCGCTCTCCAACTGGAGTGTTCCAAGCGCGCTGCGGCCACGGGTAGCCACCTCCCTGTCCTTAAATCCCACATAGCTCACCACGAGCGTGGCGTTAGCGTTCGCATCAAGGCTGAAGTTGCCGTTGAAGTCGGTCACCGTGCCCGTCTGCGCTCCTTTCACCTTCACGGTGGCACCGATCAGCGGTTCACCGTCTTGGTCGACTACCTGACCCGTCACCTTCACAGTCTGCTGGGTCATTGCTGCTGTCGCCGTGAGCGGGAAGAGAGACACAGGTGCCCCCATCATGCCAAACGACAGCATGGTCGCAAATAAAAGTTTTTTTCTCATTTGTTATTAGTAATTGGTTAGAAAAAATCGGATGCAAAGTTACGCAGACACACCAACACAGCGTGTCAACATTGTAACAAAAGGATGAACAAATGTAACAGAAAGCCCGTACAAATGTAACAAAAGCCCGTACACAAAGAAAATCAGGGAAGAAACTCCGTTCCTCCCTGACTACTTAGACTTCACTCCCCGCCCCTGTAGGCAATTGCGAGGAGGGAGCAATTGGGGAGCGAAGCGACCCTCGATGGCCTCGCGCCACGTCTCACCCTGTGCGTAGCTGAAGGTCAAACTAAAGTTTGCCATATTGCTCGTTTTTATGTTATGTTTGTTACTTTGTTGCTCTGGCGTTCCAACTCAACGATTGAGTTGCGTTGCCGTCGGTTCGCCGATGACTGCTTAGGCGGAGGACGGTCGTCCTTTTGATGGTTCGACATGTTCATATTCGCCTACATCTTTTGCTTATCATGCAATCGTGAATTGTCTTTTGAATATAAAGGCGCGAGCACCTTCATAAATAACACGCCATCTCAAGGATACATTATTTCACCCAAGAAATGCACAAAAAATTAATATTTTTTCCTCTTTTCGCATCTGATTGCCAGAAATTTTGTATTTTTGCAGGTGCATTCCGCAAGGAGTGCAAAGTCATATTGCTCAATAGACTCTCAATCGCCACCCGAGAAGAAAAGAGCAAACATACATTATTTGGGCTGTCCCATTAAGGGCGCAGATTTCCCATATATGTATGTGGCTTGTGGCGAGCCGAGAGTCGTATGGCGAATGTCTGCGCCTCTTTTGTATAAAAGAACAAACTAAAATAAGGAGAGATTATGAATATTAAAGAATTTACTGAATCAATTATTACGTATTATTTGGAAAATGGTGGAGAAGTGAATCCTGACATTACCATTCACATTTTCCAGTTCATTGAGAACAATAAGGAATTGTTAAGTGAATACAATGCTCTGAAAAGCCACTACAAGGAAGTAAACCCCACGATTGGACAAACTATCCGGGCACATTTCGACTTTCGCAATGACAAAACAATAGTTGTTGGCGACAAGTGTAGCTTACTGACTTCATACACGCGGTTTCACAAGAAAGATTAAAAACATGAACTTTTATAAACACATCAAAGAATCGTAAAGGTATGAAAAGACTTATTTCTTTATTGTTGGGCGCCACATGCTGTATCAATGGCTTTGCACAAGAGCCAGTGCTTTCCTTCAATGGCGAGCTTTACTTTGTCCCTGGCTCCATGACAAAGGGCGGTGAGGCATTCTTGGTTTCATACAGGAATAATGGTAATATCGAATTTACTATCTATGATGGCGATTTCAATATTGTCAGGGAATTTAAAGACCCCGCTGTAGGACAGCCTTATCAGCAGCGTGTTGTGACAATGACCCGCGTTTATGACCCAAGTACAGATGGCTGGGGAAATGGCAGCGTCACTCGTTCTGCTTCGGATGAATGGACTGTCACAGATGACCAGACTTATGACTACACTACCAGTTCTACAGTTTCAGGTTTTGAAGTTTACTCTGACAATAACAGCTATCACTCCAGATACCTCTATGTGTCCCAAACGCTGTTTGATGATGATGAAGAGTTTGAATATATACGCAGTAAGAAAACTATAGTCCCAATTTCCATAAAGCTTTCCGACTATGCCAAAGAGCATTCTACTGGCAACGAAGAATATCAATCCATTTCCACTGGCGATGCGAAAATAGACTCCCTGTTGAATGCGACTGGAGCATCTGAATATCAATGGTTCTGGGACAATGAAACTGGAAAACAACTTATCCGTTTATATAAGCGCGAGTATTATGGTGGACTGTTTGATGAAGGCTTAGAGATTGCTTCACTTGATGGAACGGTCAAGGCGTCACTTCCGGGCATCACATACATATCCTCTGGCTACTTTTTCCGTGGGAAATGCTACGTAAAAGCCTATAGCAGTAGCGACAACAGCAACGTTCTCTACCAGCTGGGCGGCGGTGCAACAGGAATAAGGGAAATGAGCCGCACCAAAACTGAATTATCTGTAAAAAGGGTTGGAAGTAATCTTGTAATAGACAGCGATTCAGACGAGCAGCAAACTATTGTCATGTCAACCATGGACGGCAGGGTAGTCAGGTCGCTGACAGCAAAACAAGGCAGCAATGCTATTTCACTTAATGGTCTGATGGGTGGTGTATATAACCTCACTCTATATCGGCAGTCGATACCAGTGAAGTCATCAAAAATCATCATCAGGTAAATCATAGGGCATGGAAGCATGACCCACAAAATATTAATGCAGGGCGGGAAGCCGCGCCGACATCCTCGGCCTCGGCTCCCCGCCCTTGCGTTATACTTGCACTTGGATATTACACCCCTACGAAGTCCAGTGCATTCCGCTTGATAAGGAGCGGATAGCGTTCAGGATGCTGAAGGCTCTCGATCTCGAGGTCTACGTCGAGGTCGGGCCACTCAATGGCCTCGTGGCCTCCGCAGATGACGTGGATATGCATCCGCTCCTCCTCGTTCTTTGCAAGCAAAGCGTCCATAGGCCGAGTGGGAGTATATCTTGAACGTGTATTCGCTTTCGCGTCTGAATACTGGACTCATAATCTGCTACTTTTACCTACTCTCGTCCGCGTATCAGGCCCGTCATGACCATATCGTCGGCGATAAAACTGAGGAATGTACGGGGAAAAGGTTAGAGAGAGCCGTTCTCTCTCTCTGCAAGGCAAGGGGCAAAGTTAAAACAACGTCATTGTTTGTTAAAACAAAGGCAATGTTTATTAAAACAAAGACATTGTTTGTTAAAACAAAGGCATTGTTTTATGTTTTTGAACTCCAGTGATAGTTCACAGTTCTTCGACGAGCGAAGCGGCAGAGCCGAGCGCACAGTTCAAAGTGGGTACGCCGCAGGGGCACCTACGTTAACTGTGTACCTTGCCCTTTTTCTTATTGCTTGTTTACTCAGGGCGTTGCCATAGGCTGAGAACTCATTGGCCTTTCTTGCTCCGATTCTCTACGCAAGCGACCAAGGTCGAGCACAGGCCGTTTCCCCGGATACCAATATTTGAGAACCTTCATCAGATGTGGGCCGATAGCTGTGCCACCCTTGGGCCGGTGCGTCCGCTTTACGCTGCTGCCTCCCATGAGGCCCACGTCGATTAGGTCGGCCCCCATCGTTGTCAGCTACGAGATGGTGGAAAGGGGAGTGAAGGACACGGGAATTCATGGTAGCATCTTTCCCGCCATGCTCATGCGGGTTGCTGCAGGTGTCGGTGTAGTGCTGATGGTTGCGGTATTGACGATCTGCTGTTCTCCGTCGATGTCGAACTCCAAGGTGGCTCCGTCTGTGCGCACATCGATGGTGACGGGGGCACCCATCACTAAGGGAAGATTGATGTCGTCATGTCCGGCGGGAAATCCGCAGAGCACAGGAATGTGATACTCAGCCAGCAGGTCGTGAAGCATGGCTTCAATGCTGATTACCTCGCCGTCTTCGTCGGTGAACTCAGTGCCGCAGTCTGCGAACTCGCCGAGAATGACTCCTTTGCAGCGGTCAAACACTCCGTTCAACTTCAGCATGCGCATCTGGCGGTCAATGTTACGCATATTCTCACCAATTTCTTCCACAAAAAGTATCAGGTCATTGCCAATGGTGGCGTCGGCTGTAGAGCCGATGTTGGGCGCGATGGTGCAGAGATTGCCGCCTACGAGCACGCCGCTGGCCCGGCCAATGATGTTCTGCTCGTGTGCAGGCACCTCATATCGGGGAACCTTGCCCAGCAACAGGTCGCGCATCATGGTGCTGTTGACATCGGTGCCGCCTTTTGCTAAAAACGTACCCATCGTGGCGTGAAGGCTCATCACGCCAGCGCGGTTCCAAAAGCCGTGAAGGGTGGAGACATCGCTGAACCCGATGATCCATTTCCGGCCTGCTTTCACTTCGTCGAATGGGAGTTGGTCGATGAGTTGGATGGTGCCGTAGCCGCCACGATTGCAGAAGATGGCCTTGATGCTTGGGTCAACCAGAGCCCAGCGGATATCACTCACACGTTCTTCCACCGTTCCTCCTATCTTCCCGTCCAGCACCTTGCCGACATTGGGGGCGATGACGGTCTCAAAACCCCACGAGTGAATCACGTCGGCAGCTTTCTCTATGGTTTCCATCGGAGTGAAGTACGAGGGCGAAATCAATGCCACTTTATCGCCCGCCTTCAGATAGTCTGGTTGGACACAGTTCAGAACCACAGGCTCTTCTGGAGTCGGTATGACCCTCATTTCATCGTCATCTTTGCTGCACGATGTCAGTATCATGGTAGTCATCATGGCGACTACAGCCATTGTCGTAAGTTTTGTTTCCATTTTTAGTAAGGGGAGTGAAGGGGGAGTGAAAGGGGAGTGAAAGGGGAGTGATGGGGGAGTGAATTGACCATTGACCATTGACCATTGACCATTGGGGGAGTGATGAAACGCTGTAGATTGATAATCGACGGCAAAGGTAGGAAAAAACTTCCATTATTTTAGGCAGATTTGCGTTAATTCTCCATAATACGTTGCTTCTTTTACGCTTTTTTCGTATCTTTGCAGCCGAGTTGTAAAACAATGCATTCATTCTATGGGTACAAATAGGAATATGAAAAAATGGCTGTGCTCGGTCATCATCGGCGTGTTGGCGGTGGCCGTAGTGCTGTTGGCGGTGGCGCTGAACTACGCGGTTCGCGCGGAGCGAAACGCACGCTACGTCGGCATGATGAACGTGGTGGCGGAGAAACTGTCAAAAACCGTCAGGGGCGTGGAGATGAACGCGGAGAACGTGTTCGACGAGGTGGCAAAGCACTTGGAGTCGCCACAGGCCGTCATCGAGGCACTCGGCAGCAAGACAAGCCTGAACCCCGACGTCATCGGCTACTTCGCGGCCTTCGTGCCCAACTACTTCCCACAGGAGGGCCATTGGTTCCAGCCATACGTGCACCAGGGCGACTCGACGGAGTTCGTGCTGACGCTCGTGGGCTCGGCACGCCACGACTATACCACGTCGACGTGGTACGTGCAAGGCGTAAAGGAGAAAGAATGTTTCTGGTCGGAGCCCTATTATTACGAGGATGACCTGAATGTGGCCAGCGGCTACTATATGACGTTTGCCACGCCCATCTTCGACGCGCAGGGCCGCCTGGCATGTGTCTGCGGAGCAGACATGACGCAGGAGTGGATGATCGACCGGTTGCGACAGATAGAGGATGAGGTGAGGAACGACGAGCTGGCACAGGGGGGAGAGACCCCACACCTGCCCTTGATGGGAGGGGAAGACGATTTCTTCATCGTCATACTGAACGACGATGGCACCAGCTTCGCACAACGGGACGGGGAGGTAGTGACGATGAGCGACGAGACGTTCGTCACCAGTCTGAAGAAGCGTGAGAGGGGTGTGACCGAACTGGAGGTGAACGGCGTGCCGTCGCGTGTCTACTACACGCCGCTGAGGAACACCCACTGGTCGGTGGCGATTGTTGTAAAGAAATGAAGGAAAAGGTGTTTGTCAGTTCAGAGTTAAGAGCGCACAGTTCAGAGTTGGCAATGCGGTGGGTAGTCGTGCTGATGGCCGTTATGGCGACGCTGTCCGTTGCGGCGCAGACATCGGGTGATGGCGGCAACGACCGTATCGCGCAGTTAGAGAAGGAGATGTACCGCTACTACAGCTCGAGCGTGACCGACAGCTTCATGCTCATCACCGACCAGCTGATAGAGGCGTGCCGCGAGGCGGGACCTACCCAGGAACGACTGTTCTACAAAGCGTGGTCGAACCAGGCCATCTACAGCTTCAACAATGTGAACCGCACGCGCGGCCTGGAGCTGGCGCATCAGATTCATGACTACGCCTACCAGCACGATAGCAAGTTCGGACTCTACACGTCCACGTACGCTCTGGCCACCATGTCGTCGAGCCTGCGCCACTTCGCCCAGGCAGAGCACGAGTTCAATGAGGCCATCAACTACCAGCACCGCTTCTTCCCTGACGAGAGTGCCGCCGCCCCCTACCTCGGTATGGCGAAGATATACGTCAACCAGAATATGTCCGAGAAAGTGCTCGACTGCGCACGCAAGGCACTGAACGAGCCCAACGTCATTATACAGCACAAACTGTCAGCGTGGACCTATATCTGTATCGCGTATAACAACGACCAGTACAGCTCCGAGGACTTCAACCGCGCATACGCCGAGCGCGAGAAACTGAAGGCGGAGATCGGACACGACGACAGCTTCGGCCCCGCCGTCGATTTCTACCACGCCATGAAGAACGGACGATTCGCCGAAGCCTTAGACATTGCCATCAACATCAAGGGCGGCAGCGACCGACTGCAATTCATAGCCAGGGCCTACGCCAGCCTCGGCGACTACCGGCAGGCCTACCTCTACAAGGTGCGACACATGGAATATCGAGACTCTGTCAACACCGCCGAGGTGCAGCAGATGTCCTACGAGTACGCCACACAGATTGACGTGACACGGGCGGAGAACGAGGCCAAGGACCTGCGCCTCTCCAACCTGGACCTGCAGATACAGGCCGCCGTGGTCATCATCCTCATCACCCTCGCCTTCTTCATCTTCTACTACTTACGACGCCGCAAGCAGATAAAGGAACTGCGCCACGCCTACGACCAACTGGCCGACACGACCACCGCCAAGGAGCGCATCGATAGTGAACTGCGCATCGCACGCGACATCCAGATGTCGATGGTGCCCCGCACCTTCCCCGCATTCCCCGACCGCCGCGACATCGACCTTCACGCCACCGTCGTACCCGCCAAGGAGGTGGGCGGTGACCTCTACGACTTCTTCCTCCAGGACGACCGCCTCTGCTTCTGTGTGGGCGACGTCAGCGGCAAGGGCATCCCCGCTTCGCTCACCATGGCCGTCGCCGTCAACCTGTTTCGCACCGTCGCCAAGGAGGGCTTCCCCCCCGAGGTCATCGCCACCAAGCTGAACGACACGATGTCTGCCAACAATGAGAACGCCGTATTCGTCACCATGTTTATCGGCATCATCGACCTCAAGACGGGCCGCCTCGACTACTGCAACTGCGGCCACAACGCGCCTGTCTATGGCGAGCGACGCATGCTCACCTCGCAGACCGTTTTCCGCTTCCTCGACGTCGAGTCCAACGTCCCCATCGGACTCTGGCCCGACTACACTTTCGTCGGAGGCCACCTCGACAACATCCGCGGCAGCTTGCTCTTCGTCTACACCGACGGCATCAACGAGGCCGAGAACCTCATGCAGGAGCAGTTCGGTGAGAAGCGCATGCTCCGCGTACTCCGCGAGTCCACGCAGCCTTTCGGCGAGCGCACGCCCAAGACCCGCTCCCATTTCCTCATAGACGAAATGAAATATGCCCTCGACGCTTTCGTCGACGGCGCCGAGCAGAGCGATGACCTCACCATGCTCTGCGTCGGCATAAAATAAGATGTGATTGTTAAGACCACACCCCTGTCCCTCCCCTGCTTGGGAGGGGAATCAGGCGTTGGTTCTTGCAGAGAATCCAGAACCAGAACGTGAAGCCGCGGCCTCGACGATGTCGTTGATGAGTCGCTGCAGCATGTCGGTAGAGTTGCGGATGATGCGGACGCACTCGCCGCGCTCAGGACTGTCGCCCTGCGTGTCGAGGACGCTGGTGTATTTGACGATGGCGTTCAGCGGCGTGCGTAACCCGTGGGTCATCGACGCGATGAAGCCACTCTTCAGCCTCACACTCTCGTCGGCCAGCGTGGTGACGGCCTGCAACTGTCGGCGGGCCTCCTCGAGCTTGCTGTTGTCGACGACGATGCGCATCTTGCCGTCGTCGCCCTGCTCCAAGTGGCGGTCGCTATGTTCCAGGAGGAAGGCCAGCGTCTGCTTCTTGTGCTCAATATCGGTCTTGATGGCATACACCTCCTTGTCGTGCAGATGGCGGTCGTGGTCGCGGTTGCGGTCGTCGGTGACGTCGAGCGTGGTGATGAAGTAGTTGCAGGTTTCGCCCTCGCTGTTGAACAGCGGCAGGATGTAGAACTCGATGTAGCGGTTGATGTCCATCTCGGGATATTCCATGTGCTGGCAGACGAGCATGTCGTTGCGGCTGTCGGGCGAGTAGATGTTGCGGAACAGCGGGACGTCGAACATGCAGACGGTCTCCCAGAATCGTTTGTTCTCGGGGTGCTCGTCGGTCATGCCGCAGAGCTGCCGCATGTTGTCGTTGAGGTCGATGAGCCAGCCGTTCTTGTCGTAGAACGACATGGCGATGAACGGGATGTTCGACAGTTGCTCGTACTTCTTGACGAGTTCGCGCTCGGCCTTGTTCTCCTCAACGTCGTGGGTGACGTCGTGGATGGCGTTGACGACGTATGCGGGATGTCCCTCGTTGTCGAGCTCAAGGATGGCGTGGCCATGGAAGTTGAGCCAATGGGGGGCGTCGTCGGTGGCGCTGTTGAACAGCTTGTTCAGTGTGAACTGGCGCTCACGGCCGTCGGTCAGGCGTTTCATCTTCTGCGTGAACTCTTGTTGCTGGGTAGGATGGATGTGGTTGGTGAATTCCTCCAACGTCAGGCCTTCCTTGGGCAGTATCTGACCGTATCTGTTGGTCATCCGGTCGTTCTTGATGTCATAGACCATGATGATGAAGTTGCCCATGTGCAGGGCTTTGAACATCATGCTGTTCAACTCCGTCGACTTGCGGGCGGCGCTCCGCACGTGGGCCTTCGCCAGTCGCGCCAGGAAGTAGCAGAGTGCCGTGAGCAGCAGCACGGCGACGATGATGTAATAGACCATCGGCGACGAGTGGTCGTGGACGCGCTCGGGATGGAACCAGCGGTCCTGGATGGCAGCTATCTCGCCACGCTGCTTCAGGCGCGAGTACTGGTCGTCTATCTGCTCGATCAATTGCCGGTCACGGCCGATGATATGGATTTCGGAGATGGGGATGCCCACGTCGTTGAGCACAATGCCCTCGAGGTTGAGCTCCTTGATTTTCCACTTCAGCGGCTCCTCGCCCCACA
>ERZ809472.3-NODE-3-length-53666-cov-57.654362_pt1 | contig 53666 bp, 71 predicted proteins | sample MGYA00521274_ERZ809472 | MGnify/ENA primary metagenome ERZ809472 (study PRJEB31581, sample SAMEA3312791) | metagenome | study: EMG produced TPA metagenomics assembly of the PRJEB8939 data set (Metagenomic analyses of Rumen microbiomes reveals... | reverse complement strand
GCACGAAAAAATACACCGTGCAGACCGGCATTGATGGGGTGCGGTTTATGTTCGGTGGCACGAACATCACTGCATCGACATCAATGATTGATGACTATTTCATGGCGAAGTTTTATCTCAAGGGCATGAGTTATTCAGCGGAACTTGCTATGAGAAACGATATCAACAGCCTTTCGTCAGACCTTGGTAGGCTTTACCTTGGTATCAGGCCGTCGTTGACATCGGCTGATGACTGTGATGACCTGACAATCGGTTCATATGTCAAAGATACCGGGGTCGTCGTTGCACACGGTGTGAATTCAAACGTGGCGAGGATAGTTGTCTATGACCTTGATACATCCACATCCGCAAAGACACAGATGTGGTTTGATTGTAGCACTGGTATCGTGTACTACAGGACAAAGCGTTCATCACGGTATTCATGGACAGACTGGGAAAACGTTTCTCATACTGTGCCGGGAGAAAACCTTTATAATCCCTACCGGGACTACACTGCCGTAAACAACGCACTTGATTATACCGTGACTGCTACCGGGGTGCACATAAAGTCAAAATCAGCTGGTTCATATCACAGACTTAGGACATATATCACTCTTGAACCGAATACGACTTATACCTTATCTATCAAAAAGAACACCATATCCGGGGAAATGCGGGTATATTGGGGAGAGTCTACGGATGGCGGCACAACCTATCCCGTAGTAGGTGACTGTACCAACATTTTCGATGATAACTACACTGTTAACAATGTGAGAAGGTCGAAGACCTTCAAGACAACGACAGGCTATGTTGTGTTCTTCTTCCTTTGTACTTGGTCGACAAGCACCATCGGAGAAGTCGACTTTGAGGATATCATGGTTCTGAAGGGCGCATATATCGACCCGGAATATCAACCTGTTTTTGTGACAGCAGATGACCCCGTCAGACGGGCATATGACTACAATGTCGGCAGGCTGGATCTCCGTGACGGTGGCCTGTTCAGACTGGCTTCAAATCCTGACCCGATACCAGTCGGAAGTAATGCGCTTGGATACACTGATTTTATTAACACCACATGGGAGACACTGCGCACAGATTACCCGGATATCATCAGCAGAGATGTTGTGATCCAGAGTTCGACCAGCGAGACCGTTCTGACATCCTATCCGATTTACAAGTATGTCATTACGCCAGAATACGGATATAAATATACCGTGATGCTGACAGCCGGGGTGCATGGCGCAGAATATGAGGGTTTCTGGGGACTGTATCGCCTGATGCGCCTGATCCTTGACGAAGGTTACAAATATCCGAATCTCAGGAGACTGCGTCATGATGTGCGGTTTATTATCGTTCCATCGTGGAATCCGTGGGGTGTCCAGAACAAAGAGCGTAATTGTCCGCTTGGATTCCGCGCCGATTCAAACCTTAATGCAAGCGTAGAAGCCGGTGGTGTAACGTATCCTGCATTTACATGTAACGAAGCGCAATCAATAAAGCTGATTATCGACAGCTACAGTGATATCTGTCTGTGGCTGGACTTACACACTGACCCAAATGTAAGGGCGGGAACCAAGAAAGGTATATACGGCTATTGCATGAAGACCGACCTGCTCCCGAAACCGCTGTATGCGCTTACTTCCGATTTCAGGCAGATGGCGAAGAACGAACTGAATTACGTGTATCCCCTGACGATTTACGACACAAGCACCAACTCTGTTGGTGGCACGGTCATCGGATACGGATATTACAGGAGGATTCCGACATCACTGCTCGAAATCAGTACGGCTGAGGATTTGGTGAGCGGGTCTGCTGTAATCATGAAATACGCAACCGAGTGGTATGGTAATGCGCTGTCAAACTTCCTGACGGCATTACTGAACATATCACTTTAAACGGTACAATTCGGTTATCAGGGGAGCTGGCAACCGCTCCCTTTTCTAAACGGGAGGAGCATATGACCGAACGGGACATTACAATCTGCGGACATGGCAGCGGGACGCCGAGCCTCAAAAACCTGAGTGACTACCTGACGATGCGGCGCATCCGCTCCGGAGCCTGTTGAGGAACCCACAGAATGAGCCTGAGATATTGCTTTGAAGAATCAAAAGTCCTCCGCACCCTCTCCAAATCCAAACCCCACGACCTTGCAGTAATCGACACAGACGGGATAAGCACGGCGGCGATAAAAGCCGCCTGCGCCCGTGGCGTGCGGGTGTATGGGTATATCAATGCTGGTGCGCTTTAATTCTCTTCGCCCCCATTATTTTCACAACTACTACCCCAATTGGAGGAAAAAATATGGCTATAATATATTATAAAAAAATTAAATCTGGTGAAATCACCATAGATAATGTCCCTGAAAGATGGCGCAAAGAAGTTTATGCTTTATTAAAAGAAAGGGGGTGAGTACCATGGAATTTTCTCAATTTCTTCGAGGTATCTATCCGTTTGAAAGCATTGGAGCCACATTCTTATTTTTATTTGGTGTCTTATGTACAATCATTCAAATAGCACCAATTCAAATCAATCCGTGGGACTGGCTTTTAGGATGGATTGGGGAAAGATTTAATGCAAGAATAAATAAGAAAATCAATCAATTAGATGAAAGAATTGATAAAATGAAAGAGAATCTGGATAATCATATAAAATATAAAGCATTGAAAGATTTAGAAGGACAAAGACGATATTTAATTAATTTTGTTAATGAAGGAGTAAATGGTTTAAGACATTCAAAAGAATCATTTGAAGATGCCCTTAGAGCATGTGATGCATATGAAGAATATGTAAAAGAAAATCATGTCCATAATGGGGTAATCAATAGCACGATTTCCGTAATACGTGAAAAATACAAAGAACATCTTATTCTTGCAGATTTTCCCTCAGAGGATTCTTATCTTTCTAACACAAATGGAGGTAAATAATTATGGATTTTACAACAATTTTTATGGTAGCTATTTTAACTGAAGCACTTATTGAATATGCTAAAACTATTGGAAAAATGGTGATCAATAAAGAATATAAAACTTTTGGAGCACAAGCTGCTAGTATTGTGATTGGTATAGTGGTCGCATTTCAGCTGGGAGCTAATGTGTTTCCACAATTAGGACTCACAGCTAATACAGTTTTTGGAACTTTGGTGACTGGTCTGATCTTTAGTCGTGGTTCTAACTATGTGAGCGACTTGCTCAGTAAGCTGACTAAGTGAAAAATCGACTATTTTTTTAGTCTAAGAATGATTATGGGTGTTCCTATCTTCGGGTGGGGGCACCCATTTTTTGTATTAATACCTGATATCCAATCGCTCCTTTCTAGTTGATTACTGTTTTGATTACTGTTAATCAGGAAAAAAATAACACGCCCGAAACCTTGTTGATTTTAAAGGGGTTTGAGCGTGTTCTTCAGAGCTGGCAACGAGAATCGAAGACAAGACATGCGCTAAACTCCTTATTTTATTAGGCTTTTTGTAATTGATTTGATTACCTAGTAATCAGGTCAAGCAAATTCTGCGATTGAATCAATAATCTCCCGTTTTCTATTTATAGATTTTCGGTTTCTATGATAATGTATTTCAGAGGTTCGAATTTCTGCATGCCCCATCTGATCTTTAATAGTTCTATTATCTACATTAGAATCTAAAAGAATACTATCATAAGTAGCACGAATTTTATGTGGAGATTTTTTACGAATTTTTAATTTACGACAAATCGCATATTCTCTTCTTCTGAGATGATAAGTCATTAGGCGTTCACCATTTTCCATAAAAACGTATTCATTATTATTAGAACTATAATATAAATTTCTAATCAACCATTGATAAGAAGAAGGTATTACTATCTCTCTCAGTCCAGATTTTGTTTTAGGATAATTTTGAACCTCATAAACAGTTATATCATTATCATTACAGTACCTTATTTCTGTACGCCTAATTTTAACGGTATTTTCTTCCGGATCTAAGTCTTCATGTTTTAAAGCAACCAACTCTCCAATTCTCATCCCACTAATAAATAATAGTAATATTCCAGCATTCTTAATATCACAATTAGCTTTAAGATATTCTATAACTCTGTTCATTTCTTCTTCATCAAAAACTTGTTCGTCATCTTCTTTATAGGATTTAAAGAATTGTTTATCAGAAACGTCTAAATCTGCGAACATTGATTCAGGACTCCAATAGATGTATCCTTGTCGCTTTGCCCTTTTTAAAATTCCTCTCATTATAGTTTTTAAACTTCCGAACGATCTTGACGTTAAATGGTATTTAGGAATTTGTTCTTCGAGAAATTCTATGATTTCTAATTCAGATACATTTCTAATTCTTTTTTTACCAAAATCTTGAAAATGACGTTTAAAAGTTTGTCTCATCCTAGAATGGGAAGACTTTGTTATTTTTTTTAAATCTCTACGCCTATCGTTCCACTCATTAAAAATTTCTTCTAATGTGGGATTTTCAATTAAAGTTAATTGGTAATCACAGATAACATCTTCTATACCCTCTTTAGTCGCTCGTTTTTTTAAAATCCTTCCTTTCTTTTCATCAGGTAGATAAACATACCAATTACCATTTTTTCCTTGCCATGGTTTATAGGGATGATTCTCTATTAATTTTTTATGTTTCTCCATTTCTATTATAGATTGGATATCAGGTATATCTATTATACCTCTTTCCAGACAAAAAGCTATATCTTCCTTTCTCATTTATTCTCCTTATAAATAAAGGGCATGAAGATATCCATGCCCTTATAATTATATAATTTTAATTTGTTCCTGTTGAGCCGTGTCCACCTCTGTCTTCGTCTTCCATGTGGTCTACGATTTCAATTTCACAAGGCGGCTGTGTTTCTATGATTCTAAACTGACAAATCCTATCATTTTTAGGAATAAAAGTGTCCCTCATGGCAAGTACGGGCATCATCCATCTATCGTTTTCTCCCCTGTAGAGATAATCAAAAACGCCACAATGATTTGTTTGAATCAAACCATATTTTTTAAATGTACTGCTACGTGGAAGAAGCAATGCTTCATATCCTTCAGGCAATGCAATTGATACACCTAAATCAATCAATTTAAACTCACCTTTTTTTAGTTCTACATTTTCAGCGCTTCTTAAATCAAACCACTCACCGTCATGTGCCTGACTAATTGGTTTCAAATCAGGATAATGATATTTAATTTTAATTGTTTCAGGAAATGACATTATCCATTTTACTGTTGCTTCCATATGTTTTCTTCCTTTTCTTTCTTTTCTCTATAATATCCTTTTTTTTCACTATAATATGAAACTTTTTTAATTTATAGAGAATCTTTCGATCAATCTTTTTTAAATAATCTCCATAGCGCCCATATTCATGAGAATAATAAGGCGCATATGGATTATTAAAAGAATCTACTACTTGAATAGTGCAAAAGTCATTATCTTTACTTATATAAATATAACAAGTCAATACAGGATTTCTTTTATAAAACAACACTGTAAATGTATATTTCCACATTTCTGTGCCATAATCATAAATAAATCCAAGTTTCCTTAAATTGGCTTTACAATAATCAGTTACGATTAATTTATTCTGGATCATAGTTTACCTCAAAGATCAACATCATTAGAGATATAATACATCATATTATTTTTTTCACAGAATTTAATTATACGTTCTTTCAAAGCTTTGTCCAAAGTGTACTCAAGCAAACATCCAACAAATTTGTGTTTGGTAAGTTTAATCATATAACTCTTATACCAGTTATGTTGCTTTTTTTCTTGTTCGCCAAAAATACCCTTTTTACCTTTTTCATTCTTTTTATCATAATCTTTAATAAGCGAATAAACCTCTTCCTGAGTTACAGCATTAACGGCAGAAAATCCGTTACATTTGGTGTCTTTATCCATAAATTCATCAAAAAATTCTGAACCGCCATTTACCATTACATAGCCGCCAATAGCTTTGATCTGCTCTAAGACAGATTGACAAGCATTGAACATAGATTGAGATTTATTATACTCATAAACATCAAGATTATCCAACCACCATCCATCAAATCCTTGCTGTTTATATTTTTTGGCTTCAGAAATAAGATGATCCCGCCAAGCATATTTTCTTACATCAACATACCATTCATCTTCCCAATCTTCCAATTGCTGTAAATTAAGATCTTTATATTTATTAAACCATGAACGAGGTTTCTCATTAGTTCCAAGAGAAAGATATGCAAGAGCCTTATAACCTCTTTCTCTAATTGCCTGAACCTCTTTTGATGAATAAAGTTCAGGCTCAAGTGCAATAATTCCTGATTTAGTTTTAGGCAAATCAGCTGCTTTGACTTTTGTAGAAAGATAAACCAAATAATTACTTTGAGAAATTGTAATAGGTGATTTTGAATTCAGCTTTTCATTAACAATTTTTTGAATCTTATTCGCATTATAACCATTAAAATCAAGAAGAAACTCTCTTACTGTATTATTACCATAAAGACCTTTGATTACATCTTCTGCCGCAGCATCATTAGTTTTTTTGCTTAAAACAGCAATCGAATTAATTTTCTTCTGTACATCATCAGCGTATTTCCCAAGTCTTCCTTTTCTATACTCAGCTTTTCCTGCATGTTTTGCAATTGTATATACAGCCAGATCGAAAATAATTAAATCCTTATTATTGGTAATACGTGTTACTTCTTTCTGAATAGCGTCAGAATTCTTTTGTCCAAAAACAGAAAGATAATGTGCTCTAGTATTGCCTGTTCCAAAAGTTCCAAGAAAAGTTTCAGCTGCTAGAATGGTTACTTGTAAATCATTAAATTCTGGTACTGCTGTAAATTTAGGTCTTACATAACCTGCAATATAACTACTGTGAGCAGAACGTTTACGTCTATAGCATCCAGTCTTTTTTCCAGAGGGTGTATAATTACCAGATATATCAAGGTTATCACCTAAAGCAGCTTCTGTATGATTTGTTTTACCGTTTCTTGCAAAAACAATAATATCTCCGGGCAGGATACCTTTTGATCCTTCATGCCAAATTCCAGCCTTTTTAGCATTTTTTACAAGCGGAACATTATTATTGGCATAACCGCCAATTGCGTTAATATCTCCTGCTTTATAAAAAACAGCACTCATTGTACATGTGCATCCTGCGGGTTTTCCACAACCATGTCCATGTTCTTTTAAAATTTTCGCCACATCTTCATTTACTGTTGGCGAACCATCGAAATATTTAATTGCATTGTACCAATCCCATATATTCATTCAATTATCTCTCCTTTTAATTTTACTGATTCTGCTGTTTTACCGTCTGAAATAAGGTTTGTTTGATATTTCCATTCTCCAAAATATTTTTCTTCTGCTATTTTTCGTGCTTCTATAGCATCTTCTTTATTAGTAAAATCGCCTAATTCTATGCGCTTATGATTAATAGTGATATACGCTCTCCATTTCTGATTCCTTTTTCTCCAACAGACACCCATAACACCCGATGTATTATTTGATGGAATTATTCTATTGTGTGCATTTAGTAAATCATTAGCACTTCTTAATTGAGAACGTCTATTATCATATTTTTTATGATATATATGATCCACATAAGGGCAATTTGTAATCACGCTATGCATCTTTACTATTTTAGGTTTGGGATATATTTGACATGTACCTACTATATAACCCTCACTATTCTCCATCCAACAAATGTCTTTTATCAAATGAAAATCTTCTAAATCAAAATAAAATTCTTGCCCGGTGTTATATGTCCAACCTATACCATATTCACCAGACAAGTCATATTTATTATATTTTTTCTTATTTTTTTTATTTTCTTTTACCATCCAAGGATGCTCTTTTCTCAAAAGAATATTATATTTTTTAAGATATGTGCGAATTGTGTCTGGAACACAACCATATATCTCTGCAATTTCTTTTTGTAATTTACCCTCGTCTATATATAATCGCCTTAAATCATCCTCTGCTATATTTAATTTTTTCATACTGCACTCCCTTCACGAAGAATCATTGATTGTTACCAATTCTAGAATCTGTTTCATAATTTCCTCTTTTTTTTCTTCGGACAGGTTTTCAATTGGAAATTGTTGTTCCCAAAGCTAGTTATTATATGTTACCTCGTTCATCTATTCATCATTATCCACACATAATTTTCTGAAGCATAATCAAAGTCATCAACCACATATTCAATAAAAGGATACTGTTTATTATATGTTTTTACACATCCACATTCATTACATACATGCTGATATTGTTCTGGAAATGATGTAAGCACCACTCCTGTGGGTATCATTTCTCCATTATCACATTCATCACATAGCATAACGTGTTGTATCGGTTTTACACGTCTAATTTTTTCCATATCTCACCTTTCCATCACAGGGGCTTAAAGCGGATATCAAATACTCGTAATATCAATATTATCTTTAAATCTCTGCATTAAATCTTCAGGAATTTCATATGTAAGCCAACTTCTTGATGCCAACATATCACACTCGTGAATTAACATATCTGCATCATTCTGGGGCGTTTCCATAGTTCCTGTATGAACTTCGCCATCAAAATCACGATCTCTCCACTTATTCCATTGACCAGAATGCCGTTCACACATTTCACAAAGTCGCTGTATATAATATTCTGGCAACGAGTGTTCAAAATTCTTCTGCTGATTAATCTCTGCAATGCGTTTCGCAGCCATAATGGGATGTTCATTGGTAGTGTGTGTTCTCATACCATATCGTCCATATTTGTTCATATCGTGCAATGCAGGAACGCAACGCATCAAGTCTCGTGTTATTGAAGAGTCGAATTTCTTTTGATTGTATTCCAGATCAAGAAGCATATTCAAAATATCAGAGAACATATAAATATGAATAAGTTGTCCGTAATCCCCAACCTGTTGTCTGTTGTGATATTTACCAGAACTGCTTGCGGGTTTATAAAAAATTGCATCTGGGATAAATTGAACTATTTCTTTAAAGAATTCAAGTATATATCCATTTTCAAACTTTTCAAACATTGGCTCGAATACTGCTACCTTTTGTTCGTTTGTTATTTTCATAAATAACTCCTTGTTAAATGTTGGGCTGTGAATATTTCACAGCCCAATGAACTGTTCATATTGTTATTGTACTTATTTAATTATCATTTGTCAAGATAAAACTATGAATAGGATAAATATGTTGATTCATACTTGCTAATTTTATTCCATATTCAATATGATTATCAGATAATTTAGTGTCATCATATCGTCCTATTTTTATCCAGTCAAGCCAAGGAAATATCTTCGTAAAGTTTTTAATATTTTCATTGCCTGTATATAAACAAGTTTTTAAATTGTGTTTTTTACAAATGCGAAGCGCTTCTTCTAATTCTTTCATATTTTGATCGCCCCCCATAAAACACACACAGGTAATAAATTCATTGGAATTAATAATGTCTTCTAAATCCTCTAAAAGATAATTACCTTTATATTCCCAAAGATGCTTAGAATGGCAACCTCTACAATGATAACGACATCCAGAAATATTAATAGCAAGACTTATTTCATCAGGCACTTCTTGAAATACAATAGCATAATTAATATATTTAAGACGTTCAGGCATAATATCTCTTTCCCGCTTCTTTTATTCTGGCTTCCGAAAATTTAGAAATACGTTTAAGATATCCAATAACACGAGTCATATAATCTAAATTTTCACTTCCGCATTTAGGACATTTATTTAACATATGTTTACTAATAAACCCACAATCATTACAAATTGTATTGGGAATATTATAAGTATGATAAGAGCATCCTGTTTTAATTGCAATTTTAAGCATTTTCTTATATTGCTCTTTTGACAAATGTTCAGACAGGTTTATATGATTAGCACTACCACCATCCAAATATTTTGTTAAACGTTTCCCGTGAAGCTTCATTTTTGTTACAGGATCGCACGTTTCATCTTCTACTTTATAAAAATAGCTATTATAACAATCACGAGGAACTACGTATCCATCTTCTTTATCCCATTTAGCATTTTTTACCCCCAAGTTTTCTCCGGGAATAAATTCACAATTAAACATAATATCTTTTGTACGATCACGCTTATTCAATTCATAAATAGGTTTAAGAATAGTCTCTCCATATTTATAATATTCTTCATTAGGAGAAATATCTATTCCTAAAAATTCAGCCCCTTCTACAAAACCATTAATACCTATAGTTAAGAACTGTCGATCTAAAGAAATATATCCAGCTTCATAAACAGGAAGAAGTCCGGTGTTGAAAAAGTCTAAAATAATATCATTATAAGCTAAAAGATATTTATGAACTTTTTCCACTTGTTCAGCCACAGCTTCAGAAATATCCTTATTATTTTTTACAGCGTTTTGTACTAAACGATTAATATTAATAGTCATTACGCCCTTAGAACCAGTAGAAACGCCACCAGCTCCGAGTGTATAAGAAAATTCATTGTCTTTAATTTCATTTCTAAGCCTACAACACGAACTCAAACTATCAACACTATCACTAATATAAGTAAAGAATGAATGTCCTTTAGCATACATTTCTGCTGTAAATTCAAACATTTCCTGATCTACAAAATCCTCTTCGTTGCATAAAAGATTCATTGTTTCTACAGGAAAAGTTAAATCACTTCTGAGACGTTCCTGATTAAACCAATTCATAAAACGTTTTTGAAGCCATTTAAGACTTTCCCATTTAGGTTCGCTACCATCAGGAAAAACAAAATTTTCAAATAATCCTCTAAAATATGGTTCATCAAAATAAGCTATATTCCAAAAAATGCTTTGAAAACTTCTTGCCCCAGCAGGTTCATTTAATGAATAAACAACCTGTTCAAAATAATTTACAATAACTTTATCTAAAGATTTTGGCACGATAGACAAATCTACGATTTTATCAGGATTAAGATAATAATCGTCTCCATATTCTTTACGAATAAAATAATCCATATACATAAGAAATTCTGGAGTGGCTACCGCACCAGCAAATTGAGCTGCAATTGCAAAAGCTAAATTAATAAAAGAGCCACAAAAACTTTGTAAATGTTTTGGGGCTTCCGATTTACCGCCTACTGTTTTCGCACCTTCAAAAAGAAAAGGGTACATTGTAATAGCTACACAATAGGGGTAAATCGAAGTTTCATCATGAGCATATATCTCATGATCTTTTAATTGACGCAAGTATTCTTCTGCTAATTCTTTGCCATAACGCTCAGTAATTTTATCGTATAACAATAATCTATTAATTCCAATAAACATTTCTTTTGGAACTTCTCCTGCCATTGTAGTTATATTTTTATTTTCTACGTTAGCATTAGAATCAAACTTACTGCCGCTAGAAGCATTAATAGCTTTACCATACTGTTTCATAAAATTCAATTTAGATCTATATGTTTTTTCTAAATATGAATGTTCTTCTAATTGACTCATGTTAACATACCTTCCTTCTTATAATTTTTAACATAATTAAAAGCTTCGGGATAGTACATTCTTTTTCCGTCAATTTCCAAAACAGGGATCGAAGTAATGCCTCTTTTAACAATTTCTTCTTCATTTTCTATTAAAAAATAATCAATACCCTTTTTTTCCAAACCCTTTTTTATAATATTACATTTAGGGCATCCTGTACTAGTATAAAGAATAACCATATTAAGTTTCTCCTTCTACATATTCTAAAACCTCTCTTATAACTTCTCCTATCTCAGCTCCTTCATCATTCCATATAACTTTTTGAGCAAAAATATCCATGACAGAGAAATCAATACTATCTGACTCAATTCTTCTAAAAATCTCTTGTTTTTTATCACCACGTCTTTTAGCACGTATCTGAATTGTGGTATCATTACATTTAAGATATATAACTCTAAACTCTACAGACCCATCACGTTTAAGTTCATACATCTTATCAACGCCAGTTGGACTTAAAATAATTACTTTTTTTTGATCATCTCTTATTTTTAGAATATCCTGTTTGGCACTGCCGTAATACCAAGTTTCTCCGAAAGAATTTGTACATGTTCTATATTCTAAGAAAAATCCATCCTTAATTTTCCCCTCAAAATCTTCCTTAGATATATAATGATAATCTACACCATCTACTTCACCCCTTTTCTTTGGTCTGGTGGTATATGTTACCACTTTTTTAAACCCATTATTAATTAATCTTTTTACAATAGTGTCTTTTCCAGAACACATTTTGCCACAAATAACTAGAAGCATATTTAATTATCCTCTTTCTCAGTTTCTTCTTCAGACAGCTTGCCAAGCCTAACAATTGTATCTACAATGCCCGCCATATGAAACACAGATTCAACCTGATCTTTAGTCTCTGCTCCATAAATTACATCAATATCTTCTCGCATTAAGTCGTAACCAGTTTTCATTATATCATAATAATTAATCATAAGCATCCCCCACAACAACCATAAGGCACATTTTCATTAAACACTTCATCAATCTCTTCCGCATAATCAAGTAATTCAGTAGGCAGGTCATCCGTATCGATTCGCCAATCATCTTCTTCTACATATGAATCAGAATAATTATTTCTAAAACCACAATTACCACCGCTACTCCAGAACTGAGGCAGCATTTTTACATCTTTATATTTACCGTCAAAATCATAACCAAAATAATATCTTTTACCATCAATCTCAAGTACAAGCACACCCATACATAATGATGGATACTTACCAGTATATTCAATAAATCTAACATGGGTTGGTCTATTCTTGCGTCCTATTATCATTTTTCACCTCAATAACAATGACTAATCGGCTTAATTTCACTTTCAAATTTATTCAACATTTCTTCATTATCTGTAATAGAAATGACACTTACATAATTGCCAAGCAAAGAAGACACACCTAAAAAAGATTTGCCATCAACTGTCTGAGTGCTATAAATAATATCAATATTAAAAGGATATTTATTACAAATATTTACGAGATTCTGTGCATCTGTAAGAGTTTCAATCTTAAAAGCTGTCATTTTTTATCTCCCCATTCAAAAATCTGCATAATAATCATTGAAACTACAATAATCATAACTACAATTACAAAAGGAATCCATATAGGCGCTAACACCCATTGCCAGCCCCAACTAATAACTTTTGTTAACTTTAATACAATAAAAACAATTGTAAGCACTCCAGAAAATCCAATTCCACCTGAAACCTCTGTTCTATTATTCATTTTTTCTTCCTCCAATAATTTAATTAATTAACACGATTTTTAATTATAATGATACAATAGCCCCTATTGTATTTTCTTTCCACATACCGGACAAAACCGAATATCATGAATATATTCAAAACCTATACCATTATCCCAATCTGATAGTTGATATAGCATATTGCCACTCTCTAAGGATTTACACACTTTGCATAATTTTGGCAATTTTTTTCCCCATTGACTATATTCATTACATTCAGAGCATGGTGATTTGTATGTTGGTCTGCCACTGAACTCACATGTCAAACAGTTTTTATCTTTATCTGTTATTGTTTGTGGTTTATCTAATTCATTCAATTTTTCTAATACTTCTTCGACAGTATTTTCTTTTATAATCGAATAATTACCTTTTCCAAAAATACGTTTACGCTCATCATAATCTATTCCGTCATCAATTTTTGCAAGAACAACTTTTTTGGCAGCATTCCAAGCTGTATGTAACCCTTGTTCATATGCGGTTTTTTTTCTTTCCATACTACAACATTCATGACATTGATCTGCAAGTGGAGTTAATTTCAACAATTGCTCCGCAGTTAAGTAACTGCCCAATCCTTTTAAAGGGTAGACCACTTCATCTCCCCAAAGCACGCCTTTAGTATCAATTTCTACAATATATTTATCGTATTTCATTCTTCATCCTCTTTAAATTCTGTCTCTCTCATATCACATTTTTCTTTCTTAAAATTCCAACTACCTTTTTTGCACGTCATACCGTGGTTTCCACCCATATCAAGTGACCACGCCTTGAGATGTATACAATCCATACAATGTTTAGGCAATTCATTAAATTTCATTTTATACCTCTTTAAATCTTAATTAATTCATAATTTTCACAATTTCTTGTACGTAAGGTAAACTTTTAAGAATCTTTACAAAATCGTTCCACTCATCAAGTTTATGACCAGTACGCTGTTTAATCATAGACACTACATTTTCATAGGTAAATGTAACCGTGCGCTTCTGATTATAAGAAGATGGAAGAAGCTGAATCATCTGCCACCACCACTTTTTATCTTTTGTCTCTAAATATAGGTCACGGCATTGATTTAATACATCAACTGTCTGACCTAAAAAATAAAGACAGTTATCTTCGTAAGATAGGTGCTCATGGCTAAAATCATCCAATTCAAACTCTTTAGCATGAATCTTATGCATAGTAGAACAACTATCAGCAGTAGTACCAACTTTATAAGTATCAAACTCTTTCCCATCAATCGACTATCTTTTACTACTGAATTTCAGTAGGACACCATTTCGGTTTTCAATGGCTTCGTTTCCTAAAACCATGCTATGTATCAATAATAGCCCTACTTCCCCGCCCATAAGGCATAGGGAATAGTCTGTACAGGTTCAATTATATCAAATCATTCAGTGTATAATCTTGGTCATACTTTATGGTTCGTAACTCTATATTATGTTCTTTGCAATATTCGACTTTCAATTTATCTCTGATTATCAGTTCGTCATAAGAATCTGACCATGAGCCTAATGGTCTATCATAATGTTGACTGCCATTAAATTCTATTAAATGAGATAATTTTCCATCCTTAAATATTGCAAAATCAAACCTCAATGGGTGATTTTCTGATTTATAGAATAAATCCTTAAATGTATACTGTTTAGCATAATCAATATTTGCTCCATCAAGTAACTTCATTATTTTTACTTCATTTTGGGAATGAACACATCCACAAGATTGATACCCCAATAAATGATTTGCTTGTGCAACAAATTCCTTACCGCAATGCTTACATATACATCTCCATTTTGTCTGGCCCTCATTTGGAACTCTGTCTAACACTATAAAATGCTCATTTTCAAAACCAGACAAATCATTAAGATTCTTAGTTTCGTATCGTTTACAACCACAACTTGTAGTGTGACCGCTATAGAGATTTCTACTATCAACAACAGTGTGATTACCACATTTGCACTTACAGTGCCACCCAACTCCTTTCTCCCAATATTCAGGTGTTAGATAACCAAACTGTTGTCCAGTAACATCTCTTCTCGGCTTCGTATTTCTTGGTCTTATTTCAATTTTTCTCATACACATAATATAACATATAGCCATATATGTGTCAATATACTATACAATGAACGATACATATAAAAGTTTCCCACGGGATTCCGATGGATGGTTCCCCGTTAGCCATAGATTTAATCTACGACCCCGCTGATGAGGCGGAAAAGTGTTTCATTGGCAGAAAGAACCTCTTAATACCAGTAAAGTGGAGCAGTAATATCCATAGAAACAAAAATCTGTCTAAGATATTTTCGATGCTCTGAACCCGCATTATAAAGTGTGCGCATAAGGTTTAAATCATTTTTACCAATGATATACTCATTACCATTTCTATGACAACCATCATCCAAATACATTACACAACCAACACAATTAGGTTTATCATCACAATATCCACTATCACTCTTATCCCAACTATTCTTAGGATTTCTCATACCACGTATTGCGCCCTCAAAATTAAAAACGTCAATGTTTTCTACTTTAATCATTACTATTGTCCCCCTCTATATATCTTTTTAATTCTAAAAATTTTTTATATTTACGATCAAGATAATCTTTAGCCCCGTTATATAATCTTTTTCCACTCATTTAATATTCCTTTCTTAATCTAAAACAATGGTTCTCCACTTCTTATTTTTCCAGTATTTCCACTGAAAATCTCCACCAAATACTCTGGTCTCAATATCTTCAACTTTATCCATGCCTAAAAGAAAATCTCTTACTCTCTGCGTTTCTTCAGAAGATTTACTGTAAATTTTTGCCCAACGCTGCAAATCATTATTAATCTGCTCAATAGACCACTCTTCATCACTTAATTCCGATTGACGCTTCCATTCAGCTTCTTGTGCATCGATCACAGCCTTTGCCTCTGCATATGTTTTAAAAGCTTTATCTTTTTGAAGTGATACATATGGATAAACATAAAATGAATCATCATGTTCTTTTCTAATACGCCACCCAAGTTTCTTGTCTATTTCTGAACGAGGAACAGTCTGATCATAATCTTTAAGATAGACAAGAATCCCCAACTCTAATGCTTTCTTAATATCCTCTGGATTATCGATTCTAAGAGTATTCAAAACAGCCCAATCGTTATTACGCCATTCCATTGCAAACAATTCAGTGTTGTAAGTCCACCCTTTAGGAAGTTTCTGCCATTTAGTCACACTAGGAAATTCTTTATAAGGAACGTCATTAATATAACGATTATCTCTGATATGCAGTCTATCAACACATACAGCATCTGAGAACTCTTCGTCCACGATTCCATAGTCAACATAATATTCATAAGGTGAATGTTTATGGCGTCCGACCCAATAAACTACATCTCCCGGTTGAAATTTCATTTAAAACTCCTTTTAATAATCAGTTAAAATTGCAATGCCATAATCATTAAATACTACTTCATTAACTTCTGAAATATCAATTTCATATAATTGTCTAAGCTTTTTATATGCTTCTTCTTTATTGGGGGCATAAACAATAGCTACATCATCTGAAAAAATATGCCCCACCATAGCATTTGCCATAGCATAAACCCACAATTTATCCATCTATTATTCCTTTCTTTATAATGGTAAGAACAGTCATTTAATACTCTGTTAGTATAACTGTTCTTACCTCCTTTGTCAATTACTATTTAATTTTCAATTCTTAAAATATCAACTTAGGGTGCGCAACTTCATATAAAGAATCCTGCAAATGAGTTTGCTTACGACTAATAGCTTCCTGTGCTATGCCATATCTTAATGCACCTGTCTGACATACAAGATAACACTTTTTCTTAGCACGAGTGATACCTGTATAAATAAGCTGACGGGTCAAAAGACTATATGATGCAAAATCAAAATTAAAAATAATATTATCACTTTGGCTACCTTGATATTTATGAACCGTGATTGCATAGGCTAAATCAAGTTGATCCCAATAATCTTTAGGAATACTAACACGTCCAATGCCAACAAAATCGATAATCATTACATCAGTTTCGTCACCTTCTTCATTTTCTTCAATAGTAATATCTTTAATAATACCAATATTGCCATTATATACAGTAGGTTCAACTTTGTAATTATTTACTGTATTAATAACTTTATCCCCGACTCTAAAAATCCTTAAACCAGAACTGGTAGTCATAACCGACTCCTCTTTCAATCCGTCCCTCGCAGGATTGTACAATTCTTGAATATCATTATTTAAAGTATAAGTGTTAGCAGTACCTCGTTTTTTAATAGGAACAATAATCTGAGTCTCCATAATATCAAAATCTTTTTGAGAATAAAGTCTCTGGAAATATTCCATTACTTTATAAAAACTATTAGAAGAATCTAAATAACAATCTAAAACAAGATCTTGCAATTCTCCACGAACTTCAGTGCCGCTCCAATCTTTGTCCACAATTTGTTCACCATGTCTGACCGCTGTACTATTTGTAATTATTGCGGATTTAGCCGCCTGACGATGAATCTTTGTAAGAAGAATATCTGGAATTTCAGGAGAGTTAATCATATCATACGCTACATTTCCACATCCTATTGCTTCAAGCTGGGCAGGATCGCCTAACATAATAATCTTAGAACCAGAAGGAATTGCACGAATTAAATAATAAAACAATTCAGCATCTACCATCGAAATTTCGTCAAGGATATAAATATCATATCCTAATTGATTTTCTTGGTAATATTTAAATCCTGCACCTGAATAACCAAGAAGTCTATGAATGGTGAACCCCTCTTCTCCAGTTAACTCAGCTAATCTTGCAGAAGCACGTCCACTTAAAGCACACATTACATGAGAATAGCCGGTAAGGGCAGTGATTATCCCATTTACTAGAGTCGATTTTCCTGTTCCAGCACTACCACTAATAACCAACACATTATTCTCAAGTCCCATTTTAATACCATTCATCTGTTCATCAGTAAATTCCCAACCTTGTTCTCGTTCAATATTTTTAATTCTACCTTCCCAACCATCGTACTTAAAATCAGATTCTGCGTCTCTAATTCTTAACAACTCACGGGCGATCTGTTCAGATAAACGTCTAAAATAAGGCAAGCCAATTTTAGTTTTTTCATCGTCATACCAAAGATCGAGACTTCCAATTGCTTTAGTAATTGTACTGTCTTCAACCTCTTCACCTATTTCATCAAGAATTGCTCCAAGTAACTGGTCTGGCGTCAGCCATGACATACCGTTATTGCCACTTTGTTTCAAGTAATATTTAATATATTCCGCAACACGAGTTTCGCCCAATGGATCGATGCCACCTTTTAAAGCAATTTCATCAGCCTTTTTCCATCCTAGTCCATTAACCTCATTTACAAGAACATATGGATTATTTTTAACTTTATCAATTACCAAATCAGGCGAATGATATGTAGTCATCAATCTATTTACTACATTATTAGTAAGATTATATTCTTCCAATTCAATATAAATCTTAGCACGGTCATAATGTTCATGGAACTTATGGCACCAATAAGTGGCAGTTTTAAGCGCACATCCCTTAATTTTGACCAGTGCTTCCATATCACGTTTCTTCAGTGCTTCAAAAGGGTCTTCCAACGCCTTATACATACATTCAACTTGATATGGGGTATATAAAGAACTCAGATATTTTTTTTTGCCAACATCATCTTCGTCTCCAAATTCAATTGCCGTATACATAGACTGGATTACATACTGGTCTCCCCATTTGGGATCTGACTCAAAATCTGCGACAATTGTATATTGACAACCTTTTATTGGTTCAGGCATTTGTCCTTTAAATACCATTAAATCGCCTTTATAAATATCTTTACCAGAACGCACTCTATCAATAGAACATTTAATGATTCCCCAATTATCTTTATAATAAGGAATATATTCTACAGAAGCATCCACTTTAATTCTCTTATCATCACTCATCTTCTATTTGAATCCTTTCAGTTTGTAATTCCATCCGTCCATTTGGAAGAACATTTTTAATTAAATTAACTGTATGTTTATAAATCGTATCTTTATAAATTAAAGGGAAGAACTGATCATCTCTACGAATACCACTAATAAGCAGTTTATTACCACGTTTAAGCCAACTATCTTCGAGCACTTTCTTCTTGCCATTTTCCAAAGGCTGAGAAATACGTTTATTATAAAATGCATAGCTACCTTTATAAAATTTGACATTAACTACCCCATAACATGTGAGTAAGGTTATAGAATGTCTGTTATTATCACTACGGAGAACAGTCCCCGCAATTCTTGTAATGCGATACTTAGGAACACGTTTCCAGTCACCGTCAATTTTACGATTGTACCAGTCATAAGGTTCAGGTTCTTCTGGTAAATCGAAAAAATTTACAATACCATAATACTTTTCATCAATATCAACAAGTTCATGTGATTGATCATAATAACAGCACGCTTCCATATTCCATGATGCTTCAGTGCCTGATGCTTTTTCATTCCAAACAGATTTAAAAAGAGCGTCATTATATGCGTCAAGTGCCTCTTGTGAATCAAACCAGTCACGCAAGGGCTGAATCAATGTATTATATTCTTTAATAAATTCTTTTTCTGAAATAATATAATAACCATCTTTCACGTCAATTACAGAATCTTCCGAAAAGAATTTATTAAACACTGGTTGTGACGCATCATCCAAAATAAAATAGCGGTCATGATAACCACGTTTAGGAAGCTTTTTATCAGGATCGATATAAAGTTTATATAGTCCTTCGTCATCCAGTACGTACTGTTTAATCTTAATACAATTGATACAATTTTTAAGATCATCTGGAATGATGTTAAATTCAATCATTTTGTTAAATTGTTGCATGGTTAATTTATCAATTGGCGTAAAACAATAATTGTCTAAATACCACTCCATTGTCTTAAAACGATCTGCATCATGAAGTGTAAGGAAACAACCACCTTTAATTAGTTTAATCATTTGTGCGGGTTTAATGATTTTAGTATTAAGCATTCGGGTGGCAAAATCGTCCATTGACGTATAAGGTGCGTTCTGAATAATTGCTTGAGCAACATCATCTCCAATACCATCCATTGCTTTAAAAGCAAAGATAATTCGATTATTTTTTGCATCAGGAATAAAACCGAACTTAGCTTCATTAATTAAAGGTGATGTAATGTCAATTTTTTCTTCTAATGCTTTTGCAATAGCTACACCAACTTTACCATATTGAGTAGATTTGTTATTATCTGACTCATCATCAGCGGCGGCATTAATCGAAAGACAAGCTGTATTCCAATATACAATAGGATAATGATATGCAAGGTTCATTTCTTGTAAAGCAATACCTGCGTAGGGTGTAGTATGGTTGATTGAAAATGAATCATTTAATACCCTCGATTTCTCGATATTTATTAGGGGATTAGACTATCTCTTTAGAGTTGGTCGCTCTTTTAAATAAATTTCCACACAAACCCTTTATACGCTTTTCTTCTGCCATTACATACATCACCTATATAATTACTAAGAGGATAATTATTGTTTATAGCCGCTTCTTTTATACTTCCATATATTGCCAATAAATTTCCTTGCGAATCACACTTCGCAACTTTTTTCCTACCCCCACTACCTTGATCAATTATTATTTTATAATCTTTAGATGAATCATAGTCTTCTTCGTAAACCCAGTTATATCCCCCCGCTGTTCTGTGATACCCTTCCTTAGAAGCTACAGAACGAATTGCGGTCATCCCTATTTTTAGTTCTTTAGATGCCTTGGTTATAGATTCAAAAGTTTTAATATAGTTACCATTTAAATCCAATTGGACGATTGCATGCTGCAATTTTTCATAATCAACTTTTTCTCGATTCTTTTTACACTGGACTTTCCTTTTTTCACTATCCTTATTTATAAGTCCATTTGCAGATGCATGTTCCATATTTTCTTTTGGTGTAGCCCATTCCAAGTTACCATCAGTATAATTTAATTTTTTACATCCACAATAATTGTTATATGTATTACCATCTTTATGATTAACTTGTGATTTATGTTCAGGATTAGGAATAAAAGCCTCCGCAGTTATTATATGGGCATAAGTTTTATTCCGCCCATATAACCGAATACCTTTATACCCTTTTTCTGTAGAACCCCCATAAGGTTTTTGATCTTCAGACCACAGATATTTTTCATCTCTTTTCCAATGTCTATTAGCTTTATCAATAAATGTACATGGTAACACATGAAGATCACCATAATTTGATATTTCATATTGATCTTCAAGACCTACAACAGGTCTCCATTCTAAATTTTCTCTTTTATATTTACATTTCATAAGTACCAACTTTCTGAGCGACCAACTCTATTTGGCACTTCCATCTGTGCTAATCTCAGATGTACATAATAGTCGTTACACCTTCCTAATAATTAGGCTTGGCACGGTATCGTCATATCTATTGACTTAGATGTTCACCGTTAGCCCTATTAAATAGGACACCGCTTTTGCATGCGTTCACCAAATTTTACTTGAGCCTTCATTTAACCCAAGCTGTTTTCCTACAACTTGCTCCCAAACGTAGTTTAACAGATTTTCAGATGCTCCATTTGCACGTCCATCAACATAAAATTTTTCTTTCATTTTATGCTGAACTTGTTTATCCTTCTTAGAAATGCCCTTACGCAAAATATTAGAATTTTTTACATCAAAATGGCTTATCTTGTCATCCATAGAAATAAGCATTACATCTTCCTGAGTAGCACCTATTCCATGATATTTTAGAAGATATGTTTCAAGTGTTTTAATTTCATCGTCTGTAAGATGATAATCACCTCGCATGCATTCATACCATTGAGAAATATCATCTTTATATCTAACATATGTATCAATAGGCTGTTCAGCACTACCGCTTACCATAAGTCGCATAACACTTGATGCAGTCGCTAATTCTGTTAGTGTGCGTGGTTTAATTTTATTTATTGCAACACGTCCAACTTCTGTATCAAATTGAAAAAGATCTGTGATTTCTCCACGCCCAACCATATCCCACATTTCAGGGGAATCGTAATCAAGTACATCTGGATGTAAATATTTATTATAAGTTGCACGAAGAGAACCTTGCCATTTTATTTCACCATATTTAACAAGATAATCAAGACATTTCCTAATGCTGTCAAGGCTTTTGATTGTTAATAAATCCATTTTCAAACCACTGCAATAATCACTGTCTTTCATATTGAATTGCGTAATAGGAAGACCATTAGGTGCTTTCATCATTGCATTGTGATCATTAAAATCGCTATTAAACAGATAAACGGCAGATGCGTGAATACTTCTGCCACAAATCATTCCCTCAATCATTTGAGCCATTTCAACAAGTCCATCATATTGGTTACATTCAGCGATGAAATCAGGGACAGGATCTCTTTCTTCTTCTTGATTACCATGCAAACAATCATTGATACTCCAAGTAAAACCTCTGGTAACAGGAATTAAACTTGCAATAAATTGGGCTTTATCATTAGAAATACCCATTCCTCGACATGAAGTTATAATTGCAGATTTACTTCCTTCTGTCTTATATGTGCAACAGTTAAGAACTTTATTCTCACCACGCTTATTTTTAATTGCTTCAAGAATTTGTCCTCTACGATTTCTTTGTGAATCAAGGTCTACGTCTGATAGTTCAACTTTTGTATGACTTACATGTCTCCAGTGTTTTAGGTCATAAGGAAGAGGATTAATTTGAGTGATGCCGATAAGGTACATTGTATACATTCCAGTAACAGAACCACGAGCAATTCCTACAAGACTATCACCCTCATTCCACATAGTATTTACCAAATCAAGAGTAGTAAGATAATATGAAGAAATACTAGTACCAAGCTTTTCGGTGATTTTCCACATCTCTGATAATTCAATTTCTATTCTATGAATAAGATCAAGATATCTTTGTTCATGCTTTATTGGCACATCATGAGAATTTTTATCTTTAAATCCCTCTTCTATTAAATATAATAAATATTTATCATAATCATCCTGACTATAAGCAAATTCTTTAATATATGGACACTCATCATACCAATCTTTAAACAAATGATTTAATGTAAAATCAGGAACAACACTATCTGGAACAATGGTAGGACAAAATAAATCAAAAAATTCAACTTTATCAGCTATTTCACAAGTATTTTTTAAAGCGATATCAACCTTATCAACCCCTATTTGTTCATCCATCCATTTGTGTATCTCTTCTGGAGTCATAAGATAGCATGTCCGATAAAAATCTCCAACCTCTCTACTTTCATCCTCTCGACTTTTTAAATAAGCTTCATGAATTGGAGCAAGATCAGCAGTCAAATAATGTTCATCTGTTGTAATGATATAGGGTATATTAAGTTGCTCAGATATTTTAATTATTGCTTTATTTACTTTGGCTTGTTTTTCTACGTCATTAGGTTGCATTTCAAGATAAAAATTATCTTCACCAAAAACATCCTGACACCAATCAATAAAATCAAGGCAACCGTCAGCATCATCGTTTAAAATATGATGGGCTAATTCCCCTCCAATACAAGCTGTTTGAGCAATTATATGTCCTTTATCATTCCCAATTATTCTTTCGACATCTGCTTTAATGGTTGGGACTCTTTCAGCCTTTCCAGTTCTAAAAGAATTATTCCAAGCCAATGAAGACAATTGTCTCATTTGCCGATGTCCGATTGCATCCTTAGCAAGTAAAATAAAATGATAAAATTTTGTAATTTTAGGTTGATAATTATCTCTTACTTCTTCTAACGAATCTACTAAATAGATTTCATTAGCCAACATAATTTTAAAATCAATTCCTTTTTCAACTAATTGTTTCTGCTTTTGAATCGCTTTAACATGTCCTGAAAGGCTTTCATGGTCTGAAATTGACACACCTAAAAGATTCATTTCAACAGCTTTATCAATTAAGTCGTTTAATTTTGTCGTACTATCGAGCATCCGTAGATTGCTAAATTCCGTATGACAATGCAAGCTATAATAACTCATATCTACCCCTCAAAAAATCAATTTCCGCTTACCATTTAATTTTAATTTGTTACCTGTGTCAATTGTACTCTTTTTACCTGCATTGTCAAGGGCATTATATTTTTTATTTACTACCCATACTTTGTTCTCTGGTGTCCAGAGACTATAGTATTCACAATCCCCTTTAAATTCATGTGCTTTAGGATTTGTATTTGAAAAATTACACCAGTGGCAAAGACCAGAAGGAGTAGGCGTCCAAATTCCAGTTTTTTTATTTTTATCAATCTTATCTAAGACACCATTAAGTTTTTTAACAATTCTATTACTGAATCCATCTGTCAAAGCATTTTGAGTTTCATTTAACAAAACAAATTTATAATCACATTGTACTGGTATTTGTCCTAATTTAGCCAACATGCCCATACAATAAATGCCAAACTGCTGAGATGTAGGAATTTTAGATTGTGGAAATTGTTTCTTCGATGTTTTAAAATCTTGGCATATTAATTCGCCTTGATCATTTATTAAAATAGCGTCTATATATCCTAATATAATAGCACGATTATTAAAAACAAACTCAAAAAACATTTCTTGTTTATATGGTTTCCAGCTTGTCATGTTTGAAAAATATTGCTGGATACCTTCTTTAAATTGTTCTATTTTCCAATCGTAAAAATGCCCCTCACTATCGACTGTATACCATTCTTCAAAATATTTTTTACGAAGAACGTTTAATCCAATTATTCTATTCTCTATATACCCATTTTCTAAAATATTCCAAAGATAGTCATAATCTATGATTCCTTTATTATCCAACATTTTAGCAGCAATTTCATAAATGTAGTGACACAGTGTTCCTAATTCAAGAGCAATTGTTGTATCTGATGAATACTTGCTCTGCTCATATTTTAAATAATATTGATAAGAACAATTTTCAAAACATTCTAAACGAGAATGGGAATAGACAGGTAATTTTTCTTTATCTTCAATAGTAGGTAAACGTACAATTGATTCAAGATAGGTCTGTTCTTTTTCTTTATCAAACATTATTTCCTCCTTTAATCATCAATTTCAACTATATAATTATTCATTACTTCATAACATTCTTTCGTTATACGTCTTTCAGAATAATATTTTTGTGCCTCTTGTTTAATTATATCTTCTTTATAACTTTTATAAATATTAAATCCTTCTATAGGATCATCAACAACGCCGAGATATATACTTTTATCACCAATACCACAAGACACACGATATCTTCCTTTTTGTTCGTACACTCCTATTGGTAAGCCATTTCTCGTTTTATCAGCCTTAATAAATAAAGAATTAATTCTAGCAGGAACCAAATAACACCTATCTGGAGCATACATCGTATTATGTTTAATCTTGATATCTTTATCTAAACTGCTTCGGTCTTCTTTTTCCCATAATGTATAATTACTTTGGTGATGCGCCCATTCATAAAAATTTGAAAAATATAACCATTCTTCGCAACAAGTCGTAGGTTCATAAGTAGGACATCTTTCTTTCCAATTATTACTATAACACCTATATAACATGTTGTACCAAGTATAATAAATTTTAGTATATCGACAATATATATCCATATCCATATGTCCTACGCCTAAAATTGTTCTGCTATTTGGATTACCAGTGACCCCTCTAGTAAAATTTGCATATTGAGTTTTTACTTCTGTTCCGTCTTCAAATTGAACAGTTATATGCTGACTGTCTATATATTCTATTATTTTCATTTTTTCGTTATGAATATTATATTTTTCTTCTCCAAGTCTTTCTTTAGCTAAATCAACTGGATATCTAAATTGCCCTTTTTTAAATTGACCATACACACCCTTTTTCCTTGTTCCGTCTTCAAACTCTACAACGATATCCTTGTAATTATTATATTCCACAATAGTTATAAGATAACCTGAGTTAGTAACCGTCTGTTGTCCTAATCGCTCATTTCTGGTTTCTATAACCCCCATATTCACCATTCCCTTCTATGCTAAAATAAGTGGAGTTTTCGATGTTATTTTTATCTTATCTACTTACCCCACTATACCCTCATGGAAGTATCATTATCTAAAAATAAATGCGTTTTTCCCACTTATTTTTATAAAATTTGACCAGTTAACGCTGCCAATCTACCCAGCCATCTGGAATAAACTGCATCCCCTCAATTGTCTTCCATTTTCCACTGGGAGTTTCCCGTTGCATTCGTCTTTCTGCTGTACTGTATCGTCTTACTCTTGTAGAGGTAATCTGCCAAACATATTTTACGGTATGATCTTTTCTAACCGTTAAACTTTTACGTCTTTTAAATCGCCCCCAACGATATGAGTAACTTTTTTCATATCTGATGCCTTGCAAATTATAGGCATACCATTTATTTCCAGAGCGAATACGAAATTGATTGGTTGTTACAGAACCTTTTGGATATTTTTTAGTGCTGGTTTTATGTCCATAATAATGCTTGCCACGGTATGTGAAATATCCCGTTTTAGGTCTGCCATTTTTATCATAAATATAGATATGTCCTTGAGCGTCAACATATTTACCAGTTCTTGGTTTTGCATTTACAGTTAATGACGATCCTACAATCATCATCATGCACATTGCAACAATAAGAATTTTTTTCCAATTAGCTTTCATTTGTTTTCTCCTCTACTTTTTTATTTACAAGTAAAACCGCACATCCCAATTCATTTTCGAGTTCTTCTTGTGTCATTATACGAACCTTTTTTAATCCTTTAATATTTATAAGATGGATTTGCCTAAGACGATCCAAGTCTTTCATTTTTGTATGTGAATCATTTAATTCTTCAGACAATGTTATTAAAGCTATTCCGCTAAGTTCATCTAAATATACAATTTCAAAAATTCTATTATCGGATTCAGGAGCATATTTTTTATAATTAGTATTGTCTCCATAACCATAACGAATCATATAAATAGGATCAATTTTATTCTCTATAAACCAATTTGTATAAGTTGTATATTCATCGCCCCAATTTTTTACTTGAACATAATCACCTTTTTCCATTTTTTCACCCCACTCTCTTTTATTAAATAAACAACGCACAAGTTGATATAACCATAAGCATTGGTGACACAAAGGCTACAATAATATCTTTTTTAGAAATTATCTTTTTATCTTTTACATTCAACCAAACATTTATTCCACCAGACATAGCGGCGCACCCACTTGCTACAAGTACCTTAACAAAACTATTCATTTTAATTAGTCCTTTCTTTTCATTACATCATTCACATCATCCATAGTTATTAATATTTTTTCTTTCATAAGTTGCAATAAGATATCCTTACCTTTATCAGTGGGGGAATCTTTATAATCAAGTCTATGCTCTTTATCTAATACCAGATACACCCGCACATAAGGAATGAGTGGTGCAACTTTTTTAATTAACTTTTGATAATAAGCAGTCGCTTCAAAACTATCTGATTCACCATATTCTCTGTCCATACCAATAATTACTTCTTCAACTTTTAATTGTTCCAATATAATTTTAATTTGTGTTTTTGATATGTTTGATCCACATAACCCTACAACAAAACTATCTTCACCAAAATACGAATATGCCTGTAACACTGACTTTTCAGCTTCGACCAACATGACTTTCTTACATTGCCGGATCTTGTCTTTCGCAACATGTATACCATATAAATTACTACCAAGTTGATGACTTAGAAAACGACCACCGATTTGCAGTGGAACATATTTACCAAACCGTTCTGCATCTTCATCGTTTAAAAAGCGTCCTCTAATCCCTATAAGACGTTCATTAATATCTCTGTGTGGAATTGTGATCTGATTGGTTAATCCATAATACCCTATTTCAAATCGTGACATTGCTTCACGGGTTATATGTTCATCGAGCCAGCCCTGATAAGGTGCATACCAGAATATGTCAAGTATGTTTTCATTAATCTCAGTTAAATTAGGAACGGCTTTAGAATTCTTTTTTGCAGCCTTGAGACGATTGATCCATTCAAAGTCAGTGATTGTTTTTTCTAGTGGAGAATCATTATATGCTTCTGAATCAGGAATCTCTAATACATAAGCCAAAAATCTTAACGCTTTATAATAAGTCATCGTTTTCCCCTGAGCACGAAATGCACGAATAACCAATTCAATTATACTAAAACTTTGACCACAGGTAAAACAATGTACTATGCCACCACCGGATTGTTCATCATTTAAATAATATATTAACTTATAAGGACTATCACCACCATGACAATAAAAAGTAGAAAAACATATATTACCGGAACTATCAAATTTATAATCTTTGCATCCTAATGCCTGTATTATTTTAATTATATTATCTTTTGATAAACGATCAAAAATTTTATGTCTATCAATATATTTATTATAAATAATTTTCTTTTCTCCCATGTTGCCTCTTTTATTTAAGGGTCTATTTCATAGTTAATAAGTCCTTGATAACATTCCTCAGTAATTTGTCTGTTCTTATAATATTTTGTTGCGACTTCTTTTATATGAGCCTCTTTATTTTGTTTATAATACAAAAATGCTTCCCAAGGAGTAGAAAACGTTCCCCCATAAATATAAGCACTATATGGATGCAGATTATTATGACGATCGCTACGAACTCCTCTATAATGATTCATAGGGACTCTTTGCCCCGTCAATAAAGAATTAATCTCACGAGGAACCAAACAACAATATTCAGGGCAATACATTTTATTATTCTTTTTAATTATATCTTTGTCTATCGCCCAATCTCTTCCACCGTTTTTCCAACACTGATAATTGGATTGTGAATGTACCCATTCATAAAAATTCTCATAATTCCACCAACATTCAGCCACCACGACCTCATCATAACCTTGCGGTCTTCGAGAACTATACGCTCTAGACATGATTGCTCCCCATGTTATATATTCTTTTGTGGCAACATTAGTTTGATCTTCTTCGTATGCAGGATATTTAGTACCAATATATCCCCTATCGTACACACTCGGATAATAAGGGTTACGTACTTTTCCTTTTTGGAACGAATCATAACTTGTATGAACTATAGCATTGTATTTGTCTTCAAATTGAACGTATATATCACCCGCTCGTATATAAGAAATTATTTTCATCTTACTTCCTTGATTATTTACCTTTTCTTCTCCTTCTCGCTCATCTCTTAAATTTATCCACATTCTTATTTCCTCATTTTATCAATTAAATCTTTTGCCGTTATACCTAGTCATACCTAACAGAACAATCACCAATCAAAACTTCTATGTGTAGCTTGTTTTTCTTCAATTATTTCTGATACAGATTCTTCGATAATTTTAGACTTTTCATCGTGTACTTGTGATTCTAAAACAGAATGCTCTTGAATCTTAGCTTCGACTTGTTCAATCTGAGTGAAGTCTATATCAATAAGATTAAAATCAAAATCTGTTACAAATAGTGCTTTTTCTGTCATCGTACCAAGGTCAATGTCACTCCATATAATCAATTTTGTCAATCGTCCTCGCCTAACTTTGTATACCCAATGTCCCATATTTGGCATTCGTAAACCAAAATGATTTTGAATGATTGTATCAAGTTTTTCTGTCTCTCTAGTATTAGGGGGCATCGAAACAATTCCTACATCAAGTTTATTTGATAATGCTTTAGCACCAGCAAGGAGATTTTGATCTTTAATAAGAGCGTTTTGAGCCTCTCCATTCAATTGTGATGCAGTAGATATATGAACGTTTAATTGTTGTGCTAATGTTTTTAATTCTGTCGAAAAAACTAATAAAAGCTGATGTTCTTTCAAACCGCCCATTCGAGTTTTATTTGATACTTCAGACATTAAGCGCAAACTATTCCATATATAATCAAAAAATATATATTCAACTTGGTATTCTCGATTATATTTTTTAATTATATTCTTTATGTCATCAATTGAGAAATCAGGAATATGAACTATATATATAGGTGAAGATTGAACGTATTGAGTTGCGGTCTTCACCCTTTCCAATTCCCCTTCTTTGTATTCTCCATATAATATATGTTCTTCATTCACCTTGCAAACAGCCGCAATAAGCATTGTCTGAATTTCATCTACTGCCATTTCTGTTGTAATATATAATGTAGGCTCAGACATTCCTGTATATTTCCACTCTTTTGATTTAATATCATAATAATATGGAATTGAAATTTTTACAGCATCTCCTACAGCCATTCGACTTTTACCACAACCCTGAGCTGAAGATCGCATATATAAGCATCCTTTTCTCGCACCTCTTGCTATTGTATTTAATCCATCGTTATTCAGTGGTACCCCCACATCAGGGATCTTCATAAAACTTTGAATTAAATCCCATACGCCGTCAGCCGCTTGAATCTCAGTGGTCAGCATATTCGTGCAATATTTAATTGTAGGACTGATAACCAAATCTGTTTCAACCATTCCTACAATATCCTGTTCAGTGTAATTGTCAAACTTCTCCATTTCTTTTGTTAGTTCTTCTACACTTACAGTCGGATCAAATATTGATTTTGTACTATAGCCTTTCTTTTCATAATATCTAAGCAGAGAGTATTTCCTAAGTCGATGATAATAGTAATCATAATTATCAAGACTGCTCATTTCTCGTGCACTTGCAAGATAATTTAAACCATCATTAGTCTGAAAAATCTCATATTGTTCTTTATAAGAAGAAAGATATGAATCTATAGTAAATTCATTTATATCTTTAACACCTTGCATATACGAATTAAAAATAGCAACATATAATAATTCATATAATGCTTCGGTATCAAAATCTGTTCTGTCCAATGGACGATCAATATCATCTATTAAAGTGGGGTCGAGCATCAAACATCCAATAGTATTCAAGATTGCTCTCTTATCTGTTAATGTTTCGTACATTCTTTATCCCCCAATTGTTGTAATATCTAACTGTTTAATTTTCTTTTTCTTTGTATCAATATAAACAGTTTTTTTCTTATACATTCCTTTAGTGTCTACATTCTTATTTCGATCACTCACAGATTTGACAGTTTTGTAATGTACTTGTGCTTCTGTATAATAATATGGAACAAGCCCTACAATATCTTCTCCAAATTCTTTTTGGAGAATGTCATGCATATAAGTTAATGTAGCGTATAATCCTTGAAATGTAAAACCATATTTTTTAATATAATTATCTGTAACCGCATAGACTTTTGCAGGAAGTTCTGTAATACCTGTGGTTTTACGAATATAATCATAATAAAGATTTTTCTGTATATATTCTTCATCAGAAAGAGCATCTTTTAATTCTGCTTTCGGCTTTGAAACTGATTTAATTTTCTTTTCAGCTTCTTTCTTTTTGACTTTTTCTTCTTTGTCTATATGAATAGCCTTAGCAGCCGCACGGAAGCAAGCGGTATGCGCATATCGATTTTTATAAGGAACTGAATCATTATTGTCTTCAATTGTTAAACCACATAATGCACATACACGTTTTCTTCCTTTAGCCATTTAATTATCTCCTCCTGTTGAGCTGTTGAAAAATGAGCAATCACCGAAATACTTCTTTTCAGCTTCCTTACGAACACTAATAGCTTCTTCTAAAGAGTTAAATGTTCCTAAATGATGTAAAACTCCATCTTTTTTTATTTTTGCTGTATATTTACCAGACTCTGTTTTACGGATTTCACTAACTCCCCATATACTCTTAGGCTTTTTATTGCTACAATTTTGTGATCTGTTTACTATTCTTAATTTTTCTTTTCTATTATCATATAGCAAATGCTCAATATGGTCAACTTCTAAATTTTTTGGACAATTCATTACTAACCGATGAAGAAAAATTGATTTACGACCTTCAAATGCTTGTATATAACCATCACTATCATATTTCCAATAATAATCTTTAATTTTATCATAATCATCCAAATCAAAATAAAACACGCTGCTTTGATTCGGGTTTTTAGTATAAATATTTCCTATTCCATAATTACCAGATAAATCATACTTATTATATTTTTTCTGCTTTTTCCCCTTTTCAGATGAACGCTCTTTCTGTAAACATCCACATGATTGCGTTGCTCCAATTTTTAATTTGTCTGCTCTAACAATCGTAATTTTCCCACAATCGCATTTACATTTCCATCTTGCGTATCTTTGTTTGTTCTGATATATATAATCTTCCTCTCTGGAAATTGCTGTCAATCGACCGAATCGTTGTCCTGTCAAATCTTCTACTGTTTTCAAGTAATCACCCTCATACTGCAAAATGACTCATTCTTTTTTCTCCTTGTTAATTCCAATCTCACAAATCTGTACTGTATCTTTCATCTGTACTGGTTGTCCGATATATGGACAATCTTTACATTCTGGATGCGAAGTGCAAATTTTATACATTTCCTGAATAAAGTCTTGCGGTGGGGGTTGACCATTCGGAAAACCCCATTGAATGTTGTTGATGTTAATCATTTTTTTATCCGTTGAAAAAGTCTTTCAAATGAACAAACAATATTCATTTGAAAGACTTTAATTTAACTATTTATTGTTACTATATTAATTTTCATTAAGCAAATCCTTCATGTCAGAAAGAATTACTTCTACGGCTTCCTGTTGTTTAGGAGTACAATTAGAAACTAATGCGCCCTTACCAAGCACACTCTCAACAATTTCAGTGATTTTTTCTTTAGAACCAAACTTTTCAACAATCTGAGCACCGACTTCACCAATTTCATTCATGACATCTTCAAAGTCTCGTTTCTCAGTCTCAAACATAGCATCACGTTCTTCTTTAGTAATTGGCGTAATGCCCTCAGCTTTAGCCTGACGATCAACCGCATCGTAATAAGCTTTCACAAGATTATCTGCCGTAAAATCTTCGATAATTGGATCAAAATATTCGTTTCTTGTTCTAGCAAAACATTCTGGAGTATCCACAAGCAACAGAGAAGAATGAATAGGTTTACCAGTATCAGGGTCTGCTCCATTACTTCTTACATATCCAATGACTTCACTATGGTTAATAAGAATAGGAAGCATTCTTTTAACATCACCAACAGGGAAATTCTTTCCAGTATCATCTGCCATTGTATGAAGAATGAATACCACACAGAATCCAGAACCAATTACTTTAAGAATTTCAGATTCCCATTCTGCTTTCAAATCACCCCACAAACCATAGCCCCCATTGCCCTCTTTAATCTTATTTACACCTTCTGTATTAGCCACATACTTTTCACAATAAGAATAAAGAATTTCCATTTCATCAAGAATAAGTGTCTGGAACTTCTGATGTACTGTTTTAAAATTCTTAGGGGCACAAAATGTTTTGACAAAATCTTTAAATTCTTTCCAAGAAAGGATAGGTTGGACAGGAACATTATTAAGACCACTTAATCCACTCTTACCAAAAGCAAGATAATATGGACGTTCCATTTTAGTTGCAACTGGTGTTTTTCCTAAACCACCTCTTCCATAAATAGTTACCACCAGACCATCTGTAGTTTTTTGAACCCTTGACATTTGAGGATTCATAAGGTCATCTAACGAAAATCCCATAAATATCATCTCCTTTTATAATTTTGTTCCCAATAATATATATTATTAGGGACATAGGTGGAGCGTCATTACAACGCTCCACACACCATTTTAATTATATCTTAAATACCCATCAAATTAAGTGTCCGACCATGTGCTTTTCCACTAGGCGTAGCGCCTTTACCAGCACCACTCGAACCATTTTTAGCTTTATTCTTAGCCTCTTCAATTGCAGTATTTCTTTCAGCAATTGCCCCATTAATCGCATCCTTATCATAAGGGACTCGATCACCTTCTTCATCTTCATAAGGCTCAGAGCCACCAGTCACGATCAGTTCATTAATATATGTCCTACGAACTTCCTTTTTAGGCTTGCCAAACGCTACTGGCTTCTCAATGGTCTCTTCAACACTATTGTTGATAATATCACCATAAAATTCTACAGTCTGACCGGGTTCATACGTGTCCTCACAAGCATTGGCAAGGTCTTCAGGAACAATCAGATCAACAGGTTCAATTCCGTTATATGTCGGTACCCAACCTGTAATTTTCAGCCGACCAGTCTCACTCATTTCACCATCTGCATCTTTACCCATTTCGGGAACAATGCTCTGAATAAACATTTCAACCTCAAAAGTTGCTTCAGGCTCGATATTTTCTACATTACGAATCCTATTAAAGAAACTGCCACGATAACCAATAATTTCACCATTCTGTCCTCTAAAAGGATTCAGCTGACCATTGACACGAATATAATCAGCATTATCACCTGCATCAACTACAGACTGAAATTCATTCATTACAGTGACCAGTCCTGCATAAGTTTTATTATCGGTTTTATCATTTTTCTTCTCTTTAGAATAAACAGTAAAAGTTACAAAGTTCTTATCACTGGTTTTTACAGTAACAGTACCCTCAATATGCTTTTCACCAGTCTTAGGGTCTGTTTTAATTTCAAGCTTTTTGTCTGTCAAAAGTCCTACTGCTGTTGCTTTTGTATGTGCCTGTCTCAGATTTGTTTTTGTTTCTGTCATAATTTTTTACTCCTTATTTAATTAGTTATTGTTTTCTATTTTCTTTTTATTACGCCGTTTGGAGACTTGTGACTTTAGTCGTAAGAGAAAAACGGCTTCTTCTTTCTGTCAAAATATTTCTGCTTGTCTCCACTAAACTTAATTTCTTATAAGAAATAGAGCCATTATTTATTTTCTCGCCGCTTAATGTTCTAATGTCAAAATACCCAGATGATCTTCTTCCGAAAATGTAATACAGCTTACCGTTGTATTGCACCTTATCGAAAAGCTGAAAACCTTTTACATACTTCGGCGCTTGATTTAATTTCTTCTTACCGCCTTTAAGTATCTTTGCTTTGTGTATCTGCCTGTTTGTTTTTCTGACACATTTCTGATAATAATAATAATCAAGTCTTTCCGCATCGAAATTACCAGCGATACAATAAGCGTCAATATAATGTTCCTTCAGAAGATGATTCTTTATTCTGTTATGCTTTGTAATATATCCGTATGTCATGTAGACATTGCGATACATTTCTTTTAGCCTGTTGTAAAAAGTCCATCTCATAATTCCCATAAAGGTTGAATCTCTGAAAGACATTCCTCGTTTAATCTTTGATGGAAGTTTCACGGTTCCTTTGTGGTATCCACTATGACATGTCCGACAAAGCGTAATGAGATTACTTGGTGAGTTACCACCAGTTTTTCTGCTTTCAATGTGATGAACTTCCAATACATTGTCTTTAGACTTACCTTTACAACATTGACATGTGTAACCATCTCTCCATAGAATGTATTCTCTTACGTTATCAAATCCAAGCTGGTCGCCTTGTTGGTATCCAACTCCGCTAATGTCTGGATTCTGGATCTTTTGAATATCGAAACTCGCAACTTCAACAACAATCTTGTTTATAGGAAGTATCTTGCAAACATCTTTTACAACCCTAAAATGACTGTTGATTTTACTTTCGATAGACGGGGCAAGCCAGCCTTTATGTTTTGACTTCACACGGTTTTGAAATTTAGGTTTTCTGTATCGTGTCTTTCTATTCCTTCTGCTTCGTCTATACTGTCTTCTCGTAGATAATTTATCTACAATGTCATTTCGAATTTCTACATCAGCAGCATACAGTTCTTTCTTCTTAGTAGTAGCAGAAACGCCTATATGCTTACTTCCTGCATCAACCCCAAGAGTTATATCCTGTGTGTATCCTGAACTTCCATAAAGAAGCTGAATCGTAAATGGTTCTGTCCTCTTAACTTTTGCCTTACTTTGTTTTAGCAGTTTCTTTGCTTTGCAAGGACTGCATGGCATTAAAGGTTTACCATGTTTGTTTAGTACGTATACCACCATTTGATATACCTCCTATTCCTAAGTTAGTTACTCTTCGACAATGTTATCTATACTTGTCGTTTAGGTTGACTGTTCCTACCCATCAGAACTGTTTACAGAGCCTACACAGAGCCGTAGGTTAGAGCATACGCCCACGGGTGTGATAATATAGATAACGTAGCACTCGAAGTGCTTAGTCTAATCAATAACGGGACAAGCCCGTGACTTTAGTTATGGGTTCTTGATTTTATCAGCAAGCAGGATTGCATCAGCCATCATCTGAATTTTCTTCTGTCTACGCTTCTCTGCACGCTTTTCTTTCTTACGTTTAATCTTAGCTTCAATTCGCTTTTCTTCTTCTTCAAACTCTTTACGAGCCTGTTCAAGCTGCTCATTCCGTTTCATTACTTTAAGAGCATCTTTAATTGTTTTATTAAAAATTGAATTACCAGTCTGCTCATCATCACTCATTAGACGTTTGGTAATACAAATTCCAATTCCAACTTCCAGATTGAATGTATCGTCTTTATCACAAACAGCCTTTGTCTGAGTACCATCTATAAATGTGACAATCACAACTTTATTGTTAATAACCTTTACATCAAGAATCTTTGGCACATTATTAACTGTATGAAAAATTGGCTGACAAATAAGTGATCCAATGCAATTAGACCAATCAGCAATTACATTTCCTGTATCCGTATCCATAATATACATTCCTGAAATTTCCATAGGTGTTCCTTCACATGGCATAATAATCATCTCCTTTTAAAATAATCTTTTGTCATTATTGATATCTTCTGTCCAATAAATTTCATGTTTTATTATATTTATTTGTTTGCATTTTGGGCACATGCATAATTTTACGCTACATGAACCGCTATCGTCCCACCATGTTTTTACCCCCTTATCTTGTAATGAATAGGAATGATCACAGTTTTTGCACTGAATCATTTCCATATTATCTGCTTCCTTTCTACAGAGTACATTAAAAAATAATTATTTTCCAATGTCTGTATCTATTATATATTTTTAATTTTCGTTTGTCAATAAGCAAAAATACTATTGTTATTTTAACTTTTCCATAATCTCATCAAGTAACAATTCTGTTCTCTTTCCATCACTTAATAGTTTATCCAATTGTTTCTTCATAGCTTCTAATTCTTTCTTTTTATTTTTTGTCATTAAATAATTCATTTTAGATATTATATCATCAAGCCAGTCTACAACACAAAAACCACTAATTGATAAAGGTTCGGTATAAAAACCACTTAATTTTTCATTTGCGGTCTGCAAGGCTTGAAGTTGACAAAAAAGAATTTGTAATTCTGAAAGAGTCATAACATTCAAATTATATTTCTGCCCATTAAAATCAAGTATTAAAGTAGTCTTTGATGCTAAAGATGCAGGTACAATCTCTTTTTCTTTTTCTTCAATTAACTTTTTTAATTCAATTATTCTATCATCATTATTCGGCATAATATTTCCTTTCATATAATTTTCCATTAGTTAAATACGTTTCTTCATAACAGGGATGATACATATCGTATATAGCTTGTAGACTATAAGTGGAATCAAATAGTTTTACTTTGCACCATTCATCATAATATATCATATTTCCATTATAGTCTTGTACTGACAATGTATAATTATCTTCTCTTCCATTAATTTTGAATATTTGTATTTTATCGTTTATTACCGCAATAAAATTTTTACCCCATGCCCAATTCATTCCATCTATATATCTTTTGAAGTGTTCAAAAGTTTTATAAGAAACAAATTTTGTTTTTGATCTATCAATAGGAGATATTTCTCTTTGAGTCTGTAATTTTTCCCATCTATTTGAGTAGTCTTCCACGGGAGCGTCCGATAAAACATCAATTAAATAGTCTTTTGGAAGAGATCGAATATATTTATATTTGTCATAAGACCAATTCAGATTTATATGGTCTTCTTTATTTAAAGTTTCAAACCAGTAACATTTAACCGGAGGCTTGTCAATAGAATAAGGATTATAATAAAGAAATCTGCCTAGATAAACAACTTCTGTATTATATTTGTTTAAATAAATATATCCTACTTTAAGATCTTTTCCTCTAATAACTAAACTTGTATCAAATCTTTTATTGTTTAATTCAATTAAAGTTTTATATTCAGGAGCGCCCGTTGGCAACAGAACCAAATCTTTTCCGTCCCAAGCATAAACAAATTCTCCTTCTAGTCCCTTACCTTTAATTGAATTAGTACATTTTAAGATATATAACAAATTAGGGATTGTAATTTCAAATTCAAATCCTCTTGGATCGTAAACTCGGACATAGGTTTGTCTTGGATTCCATCCCCAATTGTCACCACCAACTTTTTTATTCAATACGAATCCTTCTGTCGGCTCATTTGAATATTCTTCATCAGGAATTTCTTTATTGCGCCAACTTTCCCATGAAGCCTCTTTACGAAGTTTACCTGATTCGTCATAATAAATTACATAAGCAAGTTTTCCTGTATATGTATCATTACGATTTTGAAAACCAACTTTAATTTTTTGAGGAATAAAAAGATTTGTTTTAGACATAAATATTATCCTTTTCTATTTAATATTTTTAAAACTTTCATCTTCGTTATCAAAAGGAACTCTATAAGTAATTTCAGCACCACAATTCGTGCAATGACACACTTGATAAATTCCTTCACCTTCTTCACCATAATCTTCAAAACTAAAATCTGCGTCCCAGATCACTGCTCTGGCTAAACAATGAAAACATTCATACACTATTCCTCACCCTCTTTACTTATAAATTCTAATACTTCATCTGGAGTTCCGACAAATATCGGCTCTTCAATATTCCATTCACAAATATAAATATTAATTGATTTTTCATCCATATCGACAACAACATAATAATTATAATCAATGCCTGATTTATCACACTCTACAGGATAAATATAGATATCGCCGGGAATTTCATCCTTAATTACACTAATGAATTGAGCGGCGAGATCGCCACAACCATTTGCGTATTCTTTTCTGTATTCTGAAATACCATTGACAATTACCTTACCAGACAACCATTTAGCAAGTGTATACCCAACACCGTTAAGATAGCCATCATATTGCTGATATACAGTTGTAATAGGTGTAACCTCTTCGCCCCATTTTTCAATAAATGTGATTGTGCTCCTTGTACCCATTTAATTATATCTCCCATTTAAAATAAGCTTCATCTCTATTCATCCCACAGTAAATTCTTTTACCATCTTTCCACACATGATACACAGGATCAGTATAAAATCGATTATTTTTATGCCAGTATTCGTTTTGTGTTTTATATAAGGCTGTATTGCCACAACCCTCTAAACAATATACTAGAGTTTTATTGATTTCACAGCCTTTGATCCATAATTCAAATTGTATCATTAAAGCCATCCTGTTTGAATCATACTAACAACATCAGTACAATAAAAAACATTTGGAATTTCTATAAAAATTTCTTTTGCTAAATTTTGGTATAATGTAGAGCAAATTCCATTATAATCACCCAAATCATCAGTAAAATAAGAAACTATTTTTTTTGCAAAAATTACATAAATTAACGAATTGGTCATAATGCCGCTTATAACTTTAATATCATTTACAGCTTCGTTTCCATCAAATGCAAGAAACACGTCTTCATTAGTAACATCACTGGTATTAGATGCTTTTATCATATTGGCAGGTATAATTGTAATAGTTAGTTTTATGTTGCCAAATTCTTTTACACAAGGAAGTAGTTTTGTTAGTGCAGCAGCTTTTTCGGAATTTTCTACATAAATTTTAATTTCTTGTTCAATATTATCATAAACAATACGTATATCAGGATCTTCCGCAAAAAATACTGATAGTTTCTTGTAATAAATTTCCCAAGGCGGGGATAAATTAAGTTTTGCCATAGTTTAAATCTCCTTTTTAAAATATATTATTATTAAAAGTTAGTGGGAAGTGTTGGTGCCGACCCAACTCCCATGGATTTTCAGTCCATTGCAATAACCGTATCTGCCAACTTCCCAAATATTTAGATATGCAGGTAGGGATTTACACCCTACATGACTCATCTTCTCATCGGAAGCCATGACTTAAAATTTACAGCTGATTATTTAAGTAGAGAAGAATCCTTTACCGGCTTCGTTGTCTCGTGAATGTGTCTACCTATTCCACCACTGCATATCTGAATTGATTGAATGCCTTGAGCCAAGACCAAATAGGGGATGAGAGAATTGAACTCTCTTAGGAGCTTTATAAGAACTCTATTCTACCATTGAATTAATCCCCAATATAAAACAGCCCTAGGGAGAATTGAACTCGCCATTTCTGGCATGAAAAGCCAGCGTCCTAGCCATTAGACTATAGAGCCTTAAAATTATTTATTATACCAACAAACATAAGGATATTTTTTAACATCATCCCATGTCAGTGATCTATCCCAAACATATACATTTGTTTCTTTTTCGCCATCGTGAAAACGCCCATAACCATCAAAAGAATTAATACAACCATCAGCAACTTCCTGACAAAATTCTTTTGTGGTCATTACATCTCCATATTTACACTCTGCTTTAATTTCTTCAATTGTTTTCATTTAAAACTCCTTTTTTTAATTATATTTTGTTAATCATCGTCCATTTATACCCTAAATATGAATTACTTTTTCCTTTTACTACTTCATATATCCTAGAAAAAGTAGTGGTAAATTTTTTATTATAATTTTCACTAATATAATGTGCAGCTTCGCTAACACTATTAAAAACTTTCAATACTATATTATTTTTTGACAACATTAATACATTTTTATCTTTGTATGCCAAAGATTTCCCCTTATTATGAGACGGTATTCCTCTTTTTTTCTCACCTCTTCTTATATGCAAATCATTATAAGTGTTATTATAAGAATGAGTACACCATTCTAGATTGTTAATTTTATTATTTAATGGATTTTCATCAATATGATTAACTTCTGGCAATTTATTTGGATTAGGAATAAAAGCTTCTGCTACTAAACGATGAACAGTAAAACCTCGTTGTTCTCCATTAACATGCGTAACTAATAGTTCATATCCTTTATTAGTAATAGTCGTTCTCATTATTCGCCCATCCCGCATATTCATTACCCTGCCTAACGTAGAAATAGCATAATAATTATTTGTTTTTTCGATTAATACCCATCTTTCATCTTCGGTATCATATACATGTTTAATTATATTTTGTCTATATTTTTCTAATACTTCTTCCTTAATCAAAAAATCACCTTCTTCTTTAAATAATTAATGCCCCTAGAGAGATTCGGACTCTCGATCCCTTGATTAAAAGTCAAGTGCTTTAAACCAACTAAGCTACAGGAGCATATATAAGAATAGATTAGGTTCCCCAAGGTGAGCATCAATATACATTACCATATCGTATTCCCAAAAAGGTGGGCGCTGATGACTCTCGCTAAATACTCTCTCTATTCTTATAAAAGCGGGGATAGAGAGAATTGAACTCCCATATGATGTTTAACAGACATCTGTTCTACCATTGGACTATATCCCCAAGTACTGCCTCGTTCAGACATGACGCATTTTAAGGCGCTCATCTACCCCATTCTTTGTAGGTCAGGCGTACCCACATCAGTTATAACAATGAACACGTCTGCTTTGGTTAATAGCTACTCACAGTAAAATTTGCGTTGTACACCACTCGTACCGTATTCTTTAACGTCAAGGAACAGAAGTCGAATCCGTACCCTCACTATCCTTGACAAATCGAAACCGTCAGATTTAAACTGCGCCTCTTCGTCCCAAGCGAAGTGTGCTATCATTACACCACGGTCTCGTTTATTTTATTCTAAATTCAATTACATCAGACTCTCCACATCCAGCAGTTTTAGCTTTAATAGTTTTATAATATTTTCTATCATTCTTATAATTCTTTTTTAAAAGCCTCACTGCATCCTTATAATGTGATCCATTATTCTCAATTTGATAATGACACCAGTCATTAATTTCTTTTCCAGAACAAGTTTGACCAATTTGTAAAGAAAGTGGATTTAACATAATTTAATCTCCTATAAGGTAGATTAAGGTCATCTACCAGCCCCACATCACCAGTTTAGCCTGAAATATTTGCAAGCAAACACTTCACTGAGCACGGTATCATTAGGTCTCAGCTCTTCTGTACAGATTGTGTTGCCACGAATCGAACGTAGTCTTCTCCCTTATCGGAGGAGCGTGCTACCATTACACCACAACACATACACTTATCATACCATTTCACCTGTCTGTGGTTAGCTACTCCACCCCACCATACTCGTCACTGTTGTTTTAATCATTCCCTTGGCAATACTCTTTGATAAGCGTTAATACATTAACTAATGCGTCCATTAATTTCTGTATTAAACATGACCCCAGAGATTTGAACCCTGCCTTGTGGTTTTGGAGACCACCGTGCTATCCGCTAACACTAGAGCCATACTTTTTAATGCTGTGCACAGCTTGTCATCTTCTTTTAAACAGGACGCTTTTTTTGGGTAAAATTAGATTCAAAGTCTAAGCCAGAAAAAAGTTTGCTGTAAGCGTCCCAATCTATTTATAGAGGATTTCACATGACCTAAATTAATAAAAATATAATGCTTTAAATAATGTTTTCCACCAATCTTCTACAATCTTCCAAATGTTTTCTTTTTCTTCTTGTTTTAAAACATCTTTTGCGAGTTTATCACTTCTATCTAAAATTATTTCCCAATCGATTATTTCTCGAATTTTTGGATAAAAATATTTTAAATAAAAATCATCAACCTCTTCTTTAACTTCATCAAGCATATAACCGTAAGTATCATTGAGAAAAGTCCAGAATGTAAAATCATTTACATAAGCATCCCATTTATTTTCATCTTCCATTTCCAGACGCTTCTCGTGCGAATGATTTAGCAATTCCACTGCTTCTTCATAAGTCAATGATGATTCATCTAACCAATTAATTTTCATTTTTATTTCTCCTTAAAATTCATGACACTTTTAATGTCAGGATTCGAACCTGAGCCTTTCAATAAATGAACGTGCTAACCTCTACACCACACACACAATAAATGGAGCGTGCAACCTTTTTGCTGTAAGTGTCACATAGAGCCGACCATTGGATTTGAACCAATAACAACGCCATTACAAGTGGAAGAAACAATTGCTGTTAGGATTACGAACATAATCCATTCATACGTGCTCTACCATTGAGCTAGGTCGGCATATTAATTTGTAATACAGGACGCTTATAATAGAATACGGATTTTCAAGATCAGTTCTGTTATAAATTGCTGTTAGCGTCCCTTAAAATGAATGAATAAAGTTCTATACTCAAAATTAGAAATAATGACTTTATTCTAATCTTTATTTCCTTTAACCTGTATAGAATGGTTTCAATCATGGAAAGTTTTATACATCATATAGATGTAAGCATATTTAATACAAAACAGTCATGCTTTCCGTCCATCTCTGTTTTGTAGCTGCGCCCAGTGGGGATCGAACCCACACGCTCTTCTGAGCAAAGGATTTTCAAATACTACTCTATGTTACCATAGCCATCTAAAATAGATGTTGTAGTCTGGACTATGTCATTACCTTATCAGATTAATACAAGGAATTAGTATTATTATCACGCTACCCTCGAATGGTTACGAGTCCTACGCTACCTTTAAGAATCTGACTTAGGTAGGTGGTATATAGTCTCTACACATTTATAGATAATATATTATCTAACTTAGCACGGCGTTCCCCTGATTATTCGCCGTTTTAGCCACCTTCATTTATAACATTTCTGTTATAACGCTCCATAATGTTAATGCGAACAGGGTCGAAGTCCTTCTCGTATTCCTAATTCCGACATGGGCGCATTTCTTTTTATATCTTATTCCATTCTTCATTAGAATACTTTTTTATTTCTTTAGAAGAATAAGGCAGTTGATAACTTTTACACCATTTACGTATTGTATTATCCGTAACTCCAAAATTTTTACCTATTTGCAAAAAAGGTGTCGTTCTAATTAATTGTTTTAAAATATCTTTTGACGGTCGCATTTTAATCTTTTCTTTCTGTCTTTCTTTTCCTGCGCAAGATTTACAACGTATAGACTTTTTATCAATTGGTGCCCCACAATTTACACAACATTTCTTTTTTTCTTGTGATTTGGGTTTTATTTTTATTTGTTTTTTTACATTTTTTTGATTTATTCCATGACTCACTTTATACGCTTTTGTCCCACGTCCACGATATCCTTCAGTTAAAGCATGACAATTAGGACATAACATTTTTAAATTGGTGAGATTGTTATTATAAGGGTTTCCATCTTCATGATGAAGTTCTAAAGGAATTGGTACACCTTGCCACTCAGTCAGCCCACACACCTCACATTTCCTATCTTTAATTTTCATCTTTAATAATTTTTCTTTTAATTTAAATGATTGAATAGTTTTCTTATTATTTAAATAATCTTCAATTGGAGTCCATTGTTTTGGACAATAAAAACCACGATGCCCTTGATTCCCAGCATACTTGATCCCCATTTTTTCAAGGTATGTGTTTAAAGTAAGCGATTTGCATTTTAACTCCTTGCACATAAATGTTTTAGATTGATTTTCTTTTATCCACTGCCTGATATCTTCTTCTCTTTCAAGAATATCAAGCCGTTTATTCATATATTACATACAACACCACCTTTTAATTTTATTTTCTTAACTTTTCTATATCACATTACTTAAAAAAGTATTAAATGCGTATTACTGGGTAGTACACAGGCTAGATACTTGTAATACGCAAAGCCCATTTCCGTTACGGGGTAGTCTGAAGACGGCAATTATATCCCCATTGTATTTATTATACAGGTTTCAGTTCCTGTTTTAGCCGAGTATACGGCGAACCAATACAGGTACCAGTTCCTTTGAATTGCCCATCCCCGCAGGTGGCTCACGTTCCCTAATCTTGTGTGCGATTGCTGTGCATGCGTCACGATCATGACGCATTCATTTACTTTTGTCTCAGTACTCTGTGCCTACTCAAAAGTAAACGTGTCCTTCATCAGGACAAATGAATGGAATATATAGCGTCCATCGGCGCTTATGATACAGGTTTTAAGTGTCTGTATCCACTATATGATTTATCCGACCGTAATCGGCTCATATCTTTTTGCGTTGATAGCTTTCATCATGAATTCCATGGGCGTATAATTAACAGAACCCATTAACTGTTTAAAGATCGATGCAGACTGACCAGAACAAAGGATAGTTCCCTTACGGTTCTTATCTGTATGGAACACGTCATGTCTCGACTCACAGTTCCAGAAAATAATAGAGGGAATCTCATAACCATTTCTAGCAAATTCATTCCTCATCCGATCATAGAACGTCCAATTTTCACCACCACAATAATCAAATTCCATATCAGAAATAATAATCAATGCCTTGGGCATATCTTCCTGAGAAATATGATACTGAATAGCCGTATCAAGAATCATTTCAAAAGCAGCCTTACAATTGGTACTGCCATTCCAATTGCTATAATCAATATTATTAAGAATCTGCTTCAGTGTCTTCCCTTTAATCTGCTGATAAGAGGGATGAGAGCTGAAATTCATCCACAAGTTTTTAAATGCTCCATGATTTCTCTGAGCAAAATAAATAGCAAGACTTACAGCCGTATCCATAGGTCTGCCCATCATAGAACCGGAAGTATCTGCAACAACAATTGCATTAGTACCTGCTTCTACATAGTTAGGAAGCTGATCCCACTGTGCTTGAAGTACATTCTCTTCTGTTGGATCAAGATGATTTCCAGAATAATAATTGCTAGTCCAATAAGTATGAGAAGAATATTTCCCAATAATATCATAAGGATAAAGCGTACCAGAATTAATCTTCTCTTCTCCAGTAACGGCTTTCTGAGCAAACTGACTAAAACGCTTTTCATCATGTTTCTTAAAAGCATTTCTGTAAATAAGCATTGCTCTTGAAGGAACTTCAGAGTATTTAATCTCATCCCAACGACCAGTAGACATAAGAGACTCTACAATGCCAATCTGCTTACGCATAGCACGCACGATGCGTTTAAAGTTATACACATCATAACCAAGTTTCTGTGCAGTTAACTTGCCAAGTGCTTTGGTCTTAGGAGAAGAAGCATCAGCTGTCTTAATCCATTTAGCCAGAAGAGAGATTGCATTCCCTTTTGCCATGTTTTCAAGATCTTCCTCAAACTGCTTCTTCATGGCAGTCCACATATCATCTTCAAGAGGAGTGCCGATCAATTCATACAGATCATCATAACGACCATACACACCAATCAGATCAAGATTAGGACGAATTGCTTCAGGATGATGCAGAGCGCAGTATTTCAGAATAATTCTAAATACTCGTCTTTCACCAAGTCCCTGAGTCTTTTCATCGCCACGAATATCTCTTGCGTAAAAAAGAATCTTTGTAGCATACAGAGGATTTGCCTGATATGCTTCCTCAAAAAGTGAGGTGATGCGTGCTTCATCTGCTTCTCTAAGTGCACCAATTGTGCCGAAAAGATCAAGCAGCGCATCATCCGTTGTCTTCAGTGCAACAGCACCATTTTCAGTACGTGTCCATTTTGTTTCATTTTTAATCGCCTGTGCAAAATTCATAATAAATACCTTTTCCTTTCATGACACTATGTTGGGGAATCTACAGTCCCCTAATTAATGGCGTAGAATATTATTGTTGCTGTGAGTGTCACAGTCAGCTGTGCCTGTAGGACTCGAACCTACGACCTCTCTATCCCCAATAGAAGCAAAAAATTTGCTGTGAGAATCACACACATGATTCATTTCGCATTAGTGCTCTACCACTGAGCTAAGGCACAGATATTTAATTTTAATTTCTTTTATGCAGGACGCTAGGAGGAAACACACCAATGAAAAAAGAGATTAATAAACTTTTATAATGTCATCTTATATTTATTTTGCTGTATGCGTCCCAGACAGGGCTGGCGGGATTCGAACCCACGAATGCAGGAATCAAAGTCCTGAGCCTTAGCCGCTTGGCGACAGCCCTATCTAGTAGCAAGTTCATTTTGTTTCCATGTCCTTGCTACATTCTCCATTATACTCATTATAACTCTATTGTCAATACCTAATTTTTAATTTTTTATTCTTTAAGTACGCTTATACAGAATATAGGCTTTTCAATAGAATTCCCCTCAAAAAGACTATAATTAATTGAAACTTCATCTTCTTCTATTTTACATCTCTCTACATTATAAATTGTTCCTTGTGTATCGGATTCCGTTCCTTCAATAAAAAAGCGTATTCCATTTTCACTCTCCATAGACCAAAGATCTATGTAATGCTTACGACATTTTGTTTGTATTTCATAATTATTAGAAGAAATCATTAAACATATCATTGCATCAGGATCTACTGTTTCAAACTTTTTGCAAAACTCTTCAATAGTAACTACCATCGAAATCCTCCCTAAAATTAGAATATTTTGTGTCATAAACGCCTGTTCGTATTGTGTGTTTATCTTAATACGAACAGGCGTTCATGTCAATATTAATTTTCAAAAAAGCTTTTATATTTTGTATAGAATGAAGATCTTACAATTTTCCTATCATATTGCTGTTCTGCTTCCTTTAAATGTCCGCTCCATAAATAATCATGAAAACTCAAATCATATTGCTTCATTCCATGTAAAATAAAATTGATTAATCCAGATTCATTTGCCTGTCTTGTGTTATACCATTTGTCAATATCTAAAAATTTACAAACCCGAACAATCGCTATATAAATATTGTTTCCATTATGTTTAGGATCGTCATATTTAGTGTTACCTTTAGGCTTAATTATTTTTCCATTTTCTATGAGTTTGGTAATGCGTCCCATATCACCACTCATTGGATATAAATCTAAAGTTTCATTAGCTTCTTTCGCATATTCTATTAAAGCATCAGAAATTGGTAATATGCCACGTTTAACACGAATTGTTTTATTTTTTTCATCAATGTCATCAATACAGGCATTCCAGATATCCTCAAAATATTTTCCATTGAGTCCTTCATAAAGTCCCAAAAAGATAAATTTATCACAGGCATTTGGAAGTCTGGAGCACCATTCGATTATCTGTCCTCTGGGTACAATTCGATTTCTCTGTGCTATTATATTGATACATCCGATAAGCATATCTCGATTAATTTCGAGATAATGATTTTGACTATCAGCGACCAAATTTTGTTCTAATGCCCACTGTGCATACTGACTTAAACGATTATTGATAACGTATAATGTATCTATAGACTTCATATTCCAAGTCTTATACATATTTAGAATTTCATAAACTGTAAAATCGTAAACATCTTTGTCCAATTGTTCTTCAAAACTGGCTGTTTTTTGGAAATCAAGCATTATTGCATTGTTTGGTGTTACTACAATAGTTTCTCTTTCTTCTTTATATCTTAGTTTGATTTCCTCGTTATACATGATGTCCTCCTTTCCTTTATAATTTATCAATAGCGTTTAACATTGATTTTTTAACAGCCTTATTTGCGAATATTCTTTTATCTAATTGATCAACATTACTAATTTTCTGATTTATTATTTCTGGCGTCCAATTTTGAGTAATACCATAAATCATAATAAGTGTTTCTTTAAATCCAAATTTTTTATCAAACCATTCAGGGCACGCTTCTACAAATGTATTAATACCATTTTTTAGTTGGTCTTTAGCTGCTACAATTTCATTCATTGGTGCAGTTTTGACCCCTTTAAAGAAAAGATATTCAACAATATTTCCAGCATACCCGAAATTAATTTGACCACCATTCCTAAGTATTTTTCCCTTAAGATCAAACATGGTGTCTGTATTAAGACGTTCAAGAACGATATTTGCAGGACTGGACATATTCATAGAAGCAGAATCGACTTTACGCATTTTTGTTTTTTGATCTTCCTGATAAATAAATTGTTTCACTTTATCATCAGGAAAAGAAATAATTCGTAATTCAATTGGATAATTAAAATTCGGATCAGTTTCTTTTAACTGGCACATAGCCACATATCTATGATACCCGTCAGAAATATCAAATGCAGAAAGCTGGTTGATTGTTAATATGTTTCGTTTTGCATCATATGTCCAGTCTGTTGTTTCAGGCATATTTAAAGTGATCGTGTTGGGGATAAAAATTCCTTGAGCCAGACTTGTCTTGATTTCTTTAAGTGCTTTTGCATTCAAGGAAATTTTATATATTTCTTTATTTCCTCTAACTATCCTTTGCATTGTACGTTGCGCATTTACATTATAATTGATCAGTTGTGCTTTACGCAATTCAATTAAAAAATTAACATCTGTGGCACCGATCCATTGATCGGGGGCAACTTGAATGCACTGAATATCAAGTGGAAATTCAAAATCGTTTCGCTCATATTGTTGTGTTTGATAAAATTTAATCTCGTTTTCTGTAAAAAATTCTTTGGTTTTTTCTGGATTAATTTTATTGCAAATGAGAAATAATAAGAATTCGTTATCTTCTTCCATATTGGTACGACCAGCAATGATATCCATTGTAATTCCAGTCGGCACATTGTTTTCTATTTCAATTTCAGTTATTATTGTGTTTAATTTTTCTTGATTAAAAACAAGTCCATTGCATTTAGCTCGAAGATAATTAATCAGTTCTTTTTTTTCTTTTAACATCAGGTGCCTCCTTTCTATTAAATGTAGGATATCATGAAATATAAAAAAATGTCAATGTTTAATTGCGTGTTTTTTAATTTCTGAAAGTGTTTCTGCGTGTCTTTTACAATTTTCTTTAATCTTTAGCATGAGGTTCTAGTACCCTCATTGCTTTTTCTTTTAGTTTTTGAGAATAGAATGAATATAAGTCATCTAACTGATCTTGCCAAAAAATTCCAATATATTCAGCAAGTTCACCGGGATAATGTCGCATTATGAAATGAGCTATATGTTCAAAATATTCCGGTTCATAAGAGGTACCAACTTTTACATATTCATCTCCCATTATTAGTTTTAATTCCCCGTCTATTCCATAATAACTACGAATATCTATTTTATGTTCTTTTCTAAAGTCATCTGTAATTTTTTTAACTATAGTGGTTATTTTTTGTTTCTCTGACTCTGGAAGTTTCATATTTTAATCTTCAATCCTTTCAATTTGATTTTTATAATTATTAAAAAAATCATCTCCTACAAACGTAACGTCACCTGCATAAGTACCATTTCCGTCCCAAATGTCACATCCATATTTCTCCCACGGGTCTCTATAATTATTAATATTAATTACTTCAATTCGATAATCCATACCGTTCTCTGAATGAAAAACAAATTTATCATTTACTTTAATTTCCATTATAATTTCCCCCTTTATTCAGCCGCCATTTCCAGATACTCAACTACTTCGCTGATCAAATCTTGAAGCCTATCTTCAATTTCGCTTTCGATGTCTTTTTCGTTCTCGTCTTCATCATCTTCAGGATCATGAATCTGGTCAGTTTCATAATCTTCATAGTCATTGATAAATTCATCAATAAGATCAATCGCTTCATTCATGTTGTCCTGCGCTTCCTGAGACGCTTCACCACGCATAGAGTACTGGAGATTTTCTGGCATACTTTCGAAAGCCATTTCTTCGTCCATAAGAACCATTTCAATATCAGATTTAACCCCTTCAAGGTCTTCAATATCCAAAGGCATAAGAATAGTTTCCATAGCATCAATGATGTTTGCAAGTTCTTTTCTTCTCTGATTATTCATTCTTTTAATCTCCTTTTTAAATTAAACATTATCTTCTGTTCCACTTATTAATTAAGTTTTGTTTGCCTATACCTGTAAAATGACATCCACAGTCTGGACAACATATTTCGCCATAGTGCATTTTAGGCGAAATGATTTTAATTTCTATTCGTTCTGATGGACAGTGGCAAAAAGGGCATTCCATTTTAATTCGCTTATCAGTCATTGTTATTTTCCTTTCGTTTCATAAATGCAATTCTTTCTTCAATCCAATATTTAAGTGTTTCCTCTATTTTTTCGGCTGAATGTCCATTTCCTCGATTGACTTCTCTTACTTCATTTATAATTGCGTTATCAAGTACAGTCATTAGATATAGTAAATCATTAATACGAATTTGTTGTTCAGTCATAATATCCTGTCTCCCTTTTTAATTTTTCTTCTTCCTCACGGTTCTTAGGAATATAATAATCATATCCCCAAGCTGTTTTACTAATAGTACAATAAGTTGGTTTATAACAAATAGTTAATATCAAAGCAATTTTTACAGGAAGAGTAGTTTCAAGATCAAATATTTCTTTTATTTCTTCTTTAAATTGTTTCAATGTCTTTGTTTCACCATTAATACGTCCAGCACATTTTTTGTGTAATATTTTTAATACATCTTCTAATTTTTTTTGTTCTTCTGAAATATAAATTGGTTTTTCTGTAGGTTTTTTTCTACGTTTTGCTTTTTTAGCTTTCATTTTTAGAATCTCCTGTACTAAATAAATCTTCAGGCTGTTCTTTCTTATTACTAATAATACTGCTCATAATATCCGCAGATTTTTGCCTGTCAGCTTTTCCTGTGCCACGAATATATCTTTGAGTAGTAGCAATATTAGCGTGATTCATTTGTTTTCTGACAAATTCAATATCATGAGTTTTATTATAAAGAATGGTGCCATAAGTTGCTCGTAATTTATGAGGAGTTATACGTTTATCTGTAATAGAGTTACAATATTTACAAACAATTTCTTTAATACCTGTATATCTAAGTCTCTTTTTAAAACGACTAATAAAAAGCGCATGTTCGTCTGTAATACCCGCTTCTTTTAAAAGTGCTTCCCTCATAATCAACCATTTTTCTAATACTATTTTAGTTTCTTCAGGAATCTGATGCAGATTTACTTTATCTTCTTTATCTGTAACAATAACAGTGTTGTTTTTAAGATCTAAATCTTCGACATTAAGATTTTCTAAAGCTATTGTACGCATTCCTGTACTAAGAAAAAGTAAAACAATAGACATATCTCTTGACCGATAATCATCTTGTCTCCAAAGTATTTTTCCATTTTTTATGCCATGTTGTATATTATTTATAACCATCTGAATTTCATTAACGGTCAAAAATCCTTTTTCTCTTTTTTGAACCTGTTGCTGAGTTTCGATGTATTTGGGACGATCTGCGTATTCCATAAAATCTTTTGGAATTCTTTCAGTAACAAATAAATATTTTGCCAATTTCTTTATAGCAGAATATTTAACTATTTGACTTTGAGAAGATTGCTTTTTATATTTGATCATATATGCATTATAATCATCTAAGGTAATTTCGTTAATAGGTTTGTTTGTTTCCTTTAAAAAACCAGTTACATGAACCAAATAATAATAAATAGTTCTCTGACTTTTTTTAGCAGACATTAATGAATAAGCGAAGCTTTTTAAAAAAGGATATTCGTGATTTTTATTACATATATTTTCAATTAAAACTTCAAATCTTTCGTTATCAACATCTTTATTTGCCATAATAAACCTCCATTTATTTTAAATGCTCAATTGTGTTTTGTGTTATAGTTCTTTCACCACCTAATTTTTTATATTCTTTAAAGGTTATTTCTATTTTTTCATTTTCGGCTTTTGTTTTAGGATCAATAATTATTTTATAACAATAGACTGTAGCTTGGCTTCCTTCTCCAAATTTTCCTCTACCTAAAGGAGTCCGTCTTATTTCACTTTCTAAAATATAATAATATTTATCATTCATATGATATTTTATGTGAAAATCACGAACATATCCATGATCTCTAAAGCACTTTCTTTCTCCGCACCAGCATTCTCCTTTTTCTATCTGTTTTTTAATATGCTCTATATATTCTTCACAAGAATAGTTTCTATAGATTCGACCAGTGTTTATTCCTTTGAGAACTTTGTCACCAGCAATATATTCTTTTGACGGAGTGGCAAAAGAATATATATATGTTAGTCTTACTTGTTCTCCAGTTTTTGTAGAATACGTTTTTCCATCTGTTGGATCAAGAAAAGTATCTTCTTTTTTTTCTATGGCTTTTTTAATAGTATTGATCTTTGCGTTCATATTTTTTAATTGAGTAAAATAAAAGACAAAAGGAAAAATAAGCATTAATAGGAAAGCTATAATAATCAACTCCTTTCTATTGATTTCTTATGTAAACTATAACATTTATATGGGTTAATTGTCAAGTATCATTTTTTATTAAATTTAATTTTCTATTGTTTTAAATTATTAAAATTTTCATCACAGCTAGGATAGCTTTCACTTCTTTTGTATTTAAAATATCCGTTACTAAGATTCCATCCATATAACTATGGATCATTTATTTCTCCTTTTTGCATTTTTTTTCGATCTTCTTTACTTATGCCTTTCTGTAATTTTGCTATATTATAACCATATCCACCATATGTTAAAACTTCTGTATTTTCTGGAGGAAGGTATTCTTCGCATAAAATCCATTTTATCATTTTTATACCTCTATAGTAGCCTCATGGCTATGTTCTTGAATAAATTTTTGAAAGGGCGTATTATGGGTTTGGGGTATTCTAC
>ERZ809472.2-NODE-2-length-64760-cov-12.339263_pt1 | contig 64760 bp, 36 predicted proteins | sample MGYA00521274_ERZ809472 | MGnify/ENA primary metagenome ERZ809472 (study PRJEB31581, sample SAMEA3312791) | metagenome | study: EMG produced TPA metagenomics assembly of the PRJEB8939 data set (Metagenomic analyses of Rumen microbiomes reveals... | reverse complement strand
AACAGGTCTATCGACTATAGTCAACAGGTCTGTCGACTATAGTCAACAGGTAAGGAAGGTACGGCCCCTTATTTTCTTTGAATCGGCACCCATCTTGTGTAGGTGCTTGATAAGCCTGAGTTATCCCCAAGGTAAAAAGTGGTTGAAAGTGACCGAAACATTTGGCTGTTTTGGGAATAATTTGTAATTTTGCCGCCACAAACTAGATTTTAACGTTTATGGCCGAACAAAGGTTTATAGAAATTATGGATTCCACGCTGCGCGACGGCGAGCAAACCAGCGGTGTAAGTTTCCTTCCACATGAGAAGCTGATTATAGCTCGCATGCTGCTTGGCGACCTCAATGTAGACCGTATTGAGGTGGCATCGGCGCGTGTGAGCGAAGGTGAGAAAGAGGCGGTGAAGATGATTTGTCGTTATGCCCAGCAGGCAGGCTTTTTGGAGCGTGTCGAGGTGCTGGGTTTCGTCGACGGCCACACGTCGGTGGACTGGCTTTATGACTGTGGTGCACGCACACTGAACCTGCTTGCCAAGGGTTCCCTGCGCCATTGCACACAGCAGCTGCACAAGACCCCTGAAGAGCATATTGCTGACATACAGGCCGTGGTGGACTATGCTGCGCAGAAGGGCATCGGCGTGAATCTCTACCTTGAGGATTGGTCGAGCGGCATGAAAGATTCGCCAGAGTATATCTATCAGCTGATGGACAGCCTGACCTCCGTAGAGACCATCCGCCGTTACATGCTCCCTGACACGCTGGGCATTATGAATCCCTTGCAGGTGGTGGAGTATTTTCGGAAGATGTTGAAACGCTATCCTGACACACACTTCGACTTCCATGCCCATAATGACTACGACCTGGCCGTGAGCAACTCGCTGGCTGCAGCCCTCAGTGGTGCCCGTGGGCTGCACGTTACGGTAAACGGCCTTGGTGAACGTTGCGGCAACGCGCCACTCTCGAGTGTGCAGGTGATTCTGAAAGACCAGTTCAACGCCCTGACCAGCATCAATGAGAACCGCTTGAATGACATCAGCCGACTCGTGGAGAGCTATAGCGGCATCGCCATTGCCCCTAACCAGCCCATTATCGGCGACAATGTCTTTACGCAGGTAGCTGGCGTTCATGCCGATGGCGACCAGAAGGGCGGTCTCTACCATAATGCCTTAATGCCTGAGCGTTTCGGTCGTCGTCGTGCCTATGCGATGGGCAAAACCAGTGGACGTGCCAATATTGCGCGCAACCTACAGGAGTTGGGACTGGACCTCACGCCTGAGCAGATGCAGCGTGTCACCCGACGTATAACAGAGCTTGGCGACCGTAAGGAGGTGGTCACTCAAGACGACCTCCCATTCATTGTGAGTGACGTGCTGAAGCACGGCGTGACTGAAGACAAGGTGAAGCTGGTGAGCTACCAGGTGTCGCTGGCCTACGGACTGAAGCCTCTTGCCAATGTAAAAGTAGAGATAAACGGTCAGCAGTATGAATACCACTCCTCGGGCGATGGTCAGTATGACGCTTTCGTGAAGGCCCTGCGCAAGATTTACAAGGAATATCTGGGGCGCACGTTCCCCCTGTTAGAGAACTATGCCGTGACCATTCCGCCTGGTGGCCGTACTGATGCACTTGTGCAGACGGTCATCACCTGGCAGATGGAAGGCGGACGGCTGCTACGCACACGAGGTCTGGACGCCGACCAGACGGAGGCTGCCATCAAGGCTACTATCAAGATGCTGAACATTGTGGAGAACTCACATTAGACATTATTTATATATATAGGATTTAGACGAAAATCATTAATGAACTACAAACGATTACTACTATTGTGCAGCTTGGGCTTGGGCCTGTGTCTGAGCGCCAGCGCCCAGGGTGGCATTACCAGTACCGTCCGAAGCAGTAACGCCGCCATGACGGCAGTTCCCGTCGGTTCCATACAATGGACGGGCGGTTTCTGGGGCGACCGTTTCAATGTGTTCAGTCATACAAGCGTTCAGAGCATGTGGCAGACGTGGCAGTCGAAAGAGGGTAAGGGCTTTACCAATTTCCTCATTGCCGCTGGTGAGCAGCAGGGCGAGCATCACGGGCCTCCTTTCCACGACGGCGACATGTATAAGTGGTTAGAGGCCGTCGCCTCGGTCTATGCCATCACCCATGACCCAGAGCTTGAAACCATCATGGACCGTTTCATCGGTCTGGTGGAGAAGGCTCAGCGCGAGGATGGGTATATACATACGCCAGTAATTATAAAAGAGCGAAACAGCAGAACCTCCCCCCAACCTCTTCCCTCAGGGACGGGAGTAATTTCACCAACCGCAGAGACTGGGGGTGGGACAGTAGGTACTGCTGTTGGCACGAAGAACGACGCAGCCTTCGAGAACCGTCTGAACTTCGAGACCTACAACCTGGGCCATCTCATCATGGCGGGCATCATCCATAAAAGGGCGACGGGCAAGGAGACCCTCTTCCGTTGTGGTGTGAAGGCAGCTGACTTCCTCTACAACTTCTGCCAACGCGCACCTGAAGAGTTGGCGGGCAATGCCATTTGTCCCTCTCACTATATGGGCGTGGCTGAGCTCTACCGTGAGACGGGCGACAAGAAGTACCTCGACCTGCTGAGACAATTCATCGACATACGTGGTATGGTGCAAGACGGTACTGACGACAATCAGGACCGCATACCTTTCCGCCAGCAGTATCAGGCCATGGGGCATGCTGTGCGTGCCAATTACCTCTATGCAGGCGTGGCCGACCTCTATTTAGAGAGTGGTGAGGAACAGCTGATGCGTAACCTCACAAGCATCTGGGACGACATCGTCACTCGCAAGATGTATATCAACGGAGCCTGCGGCGCACTCTACGATGGCACTTCGCCTGACGGAACGAACTACAAGCCTGATAGCATCCAAAAGGTACACCAGAGCTACGGACGGCCTTACCAGTTGCCTCAATCGACTGCACATAATGAGACCTGTGCAAACATTGGCAACATGCTCTTCAACTGGCGCATGCTCCAGGCTACTGCAGAGGCGAAATATATGGACGTGGTGGAAAACTGTCTTTACAACAGCATCCTGCCTGGCATCTCGCTCGACGGCGAGGGCTATTTCTATACCAATCCGCTGAGGTTGAGCGATGAATTGCCCTACAAGCTGCGCTGGCCAAAAGAGCGCAAGAAGTATATCTCCTGTTTCTGTTGCCCGCCGAATACGCTGCGCACGCTCTGTGAGGCCCAGGATTATATATATACAACCAGTCCTAATCGAATTTTCGTCAACCTTTTCGGACAGAGCCGTTTACAAACTAAGTTGGAAGGCATTGGCGACATCACGCTGACACAGCAGACCGACTATCCTTGGGACGGTCAAGTAACGCTGACAATAGAAAGACTAAAAACTCGGCGAGGACAGAAGTTTGCCATCACCCTGCGCTGTCCAGAATGGGCGAGGGGGGCAATAGAGGTCACCGTCAACGGCCAGGTCGAGCCGGTCAATGTTGATAAGGGCTACGTGGTTGTTGACCGTGAGTGGAAACAGGGTGATGTTATCAACGTTAACTTGCCCATGGAGACACGTGTCATTGAGGCCAACCCGCTCGTTGAGGAGAGCCGCGGGCAGGTGGCTGTGATGCGAGGCCCGATACTCTACTGTTTGGAGAGCAACGACCTTGGCGAAGGCATCGACATCGACGATGTCACCCTGCCTGTCGATGCAAAGTTTCGCAACGTAGCGACCACCATCGGCGGTGCGCGTATAATTGCCCTTGAGACAGAGGCTTACGTGCGTGAGCAGGGCGACTGGAAGGGTACGCTCTATCGTCAGGCAGCCCTTGGCAAGTCCAAGAAAACCATACGGCTTATCCCCTATTTCGCCTGGGGCAACAGGGGTAAGAGCGAGATGACCGTGTGGATGCCAGCTGTATACTGAGCCGTGCCTTATTGGTTAATTTGAATCAAAATAGTCAAAAGAAAACACGAAAGATATGGCTATGTCGCAAAATTTTAGTACTTTTGCGCCCGATTTGCAAAAAAATAAAGAATGAAACAAAAGCGACAAATAGCCATTTTAGGTTCTACAGGCAGCATCGGCACCCAGGCATTGGAGGTTATCAGCGAGCATGACGACCTCTATGAGGTCTACTGCCTGACGGCCAACAACCGCGTGGAACTTCTGGCAGAACAGGCACACAAATACCATCCGGCAGCCGTAGTCATTGCCAATGAGCAGCGTTACGACGAGTTGAAGGCATTGATGTCTGACCTGCCCGACGTGAAGGTCTACACCGGAGCCCAGGCACTCGACGACATTGTGGAGGCCGGCCCTATCGACATGGTGCTCACGGCCATGGTGGGCTTCGCCGGACTCTCGCCGACCATCCATGCCATCCGTGCCCACAAGACCATTTGCCTGGCCAACAAGGAGACGCTTGTTGTGGCTGGTGAACTGATATGCCGCCTGGCCATGGAGAACCGTGTTGCCATCCTTCCTGTTGACAGTGAGCACTCGGCCATCTTCCAGAGTCTTGTAGGTGAGAACGGCAACGAGATAGACAAGATATTGCTTACGGCCAGCGGAGGTCCCTTCCGCACAAAGAGCCTCGACGAGATTGCTACAGTAACAAAGGCTGACGCACTGCGTCATCCCACGTGGGACATGGGTGCAAAGATTACCATCGACTCGGCCACTATGATGAACAAGGGCTTCGAGGTCATTGAGGCGAAGTGGCTTTTCGGCGTGACTCCGCAGCAGATAGAGGTATATGTTCATCCGCAGTCCATCGTTCATTCCGCCGTGCAGTTTGTCGACGGTTCGGTGAAGGCCCAGCTCGGCGTGCCAGACATGCGTCTGCCCATACAGTATGCCTTCTCCTTCCCTCACAGGCTGACGCTCAGCGGCAACAGGCTCGACCTTTTTACTGCCCAGCACCTGGACTTCTTCCGTCCAGATATGCAGAAGTTCCCCTGTCTACAGCTGGCCTATGACGCACTGGCACGTGGCGGCAATATGGCCTGTATCGTCAATGCCGCCAATGAGATTGTAAACCGAGCCTTCCTCGAGGACCGTTGCCGATTCCTGCAGATGGGCGACATCATCGGCGAGACTATGCAACGTGCCACGTTCATCAAGCAACCCACATACGAAGATTATATCAACACTGACCGCGAGGCACGGCAGATAGCCTCACAACTATTATAATATAACAAATGGAAATTTTTCTGATTAAGGCCCTACAGTTCTTCATGTCTATAAGCCTTCTTGTGCTGCTGCATGAGATGGGTCATTTCTTCTTTGCAAAACTTTTCGGGGTGAGGGTGAACAAGTTCTACCTCTTCTTTAACCCCAAGTTCCACATCGCCAGCACATACGACACGTGGGTACGCCGCCTCCTGCACAAGGATCCCGTGGAGGTGCCTATGCGTGAATACACCGTGACCGACGAAAAAGGCAAGACCAGTACTGTAAAAGAAAAGGCATACGTCGGAACGGAGTACGGCCTTGGCTGGCTACCCCTGGGCGGCTACTGTGCCATCGACGGCATGATTGACGAGACCAACCAGAAACTCTCAGAGAAAACGCATCCTTGGGAGTTCCGCGTGAAGCCCACGTGGCAGCGGCTGTTCATCATGGTGGGTGGCGTGCTGGTGAACTTCCTCCTGGCCCTGTTCATCTACTCCATGGTGCTCTACACTTGGGGCGAGAGTTATGTTCCGGCAGATAAAATGACCTACGGAATGGAATTCAATGAGCAGGCCACGCGTCTGGGATTCCAGAACGGCGATATTCTCTTAGGAACGGAGGAGGAAACGTTCAAGAAGTTTGATGTTGATGTGCTGCGTACTCTTTGCGAACCTCACGATGTTCGTGTCATGCGCGACGGCGTGGAGACCATCATCCACCAGACCGAGGAACTGAGCCTTCTTGACATGCTCAAGAGCGAACCTCCATTTGCCCGTGTGCGCATACCCGCTAAAATTGACAGTGTGTTTCCTGGTACTCCAGCCCAGAAGGCCGGGCTGCGCAAAGGAGACCTCATGTTGGCCATCAATGGACGTGAAGTGGCCTCTTTCCAACAGTTCACCGACCAGCTGGCAGCCATTGGCGACCGTATCAATGAAATGCCTGTCGATAGTCTTGCTTTGCGGCGTGTCACCTTGGTTTATGAGCGCGACGGACAGCGCGATACCATCGCCGCAACACTTACCGCCGAACTGAAGCTGGGCTTCTCACCCGCAAATCCCTATCGGCCTACAAAGGTGGAGTATGGTTTCTTGGAGAGTATTCCTGCTGGAGCTGTCTATGGATGGAATGTGCTGGCATCCTACGTAACAGACATGAAGTATGTCTTCTCTGCCGACGGAGCAAAGTCGCTTGGAGGCTTCGGAACAATAGGTTCGCTCTTCCCTGACACCTGGGACTGGCAACGCTTCTGGATGATGACGGCCTTACTGTCCATCATCCTGGCTTTCATGAACATATTGCCCATACCGGCACTTGACGGCGGCCATGTGCTCTTCCTGCTTTACGAGATGATTACAGGCAGGAAACCCTCAGACGAATTCATGGTACGTGCGGAGTATGTCGGCTTCGGCTTCGTAATCATACTTATGATTCTTGCCAACCTCAATGACATTCTCCGCTGGTTGGGGTATATGTAAGAAGGGTTACACCAGTTCTACCTTGTTGATATCCTGCTCACGTTCGCAGTAATGGCACGTAAGAATGCCGTCGGCAACGTGGAAGTGGGTAGCCATTGGTTCGTTGTTTGTGATGCACTTGGGATTGTTGCACTTCACAATGCCACGAATCTCACTGGGAGTCTCCACCGTTTTCTTCTCCACCACCTCATAGTCGCGGATGATGTTGAGGATGACGTTGGGGGCAACCACTGAAAGGCGTGATATTTCATCGTCGGTGAAGAATTTGTCCGACACTTTTATAATGCCTTTATTACCCACTTTCTTTGATGGGTAGTTGATACCTATGGTGACAGGCGAACTGATGTCGAAGAGGCCCAGGAGGCTGGCTACTTGATAGGTCTTTGCTGCGGGTATGTGGTCTATTACGGTGCCGTGTTCGATGGCGGCAACGAGGCGTTCTTTTTTATTCATAATTTGGTGGCGCTTAAGAAATGATGGTGTTGTCGGCCTTGACTTGGTCAAGAGAGATACCGAGCACGTCGGCGAAGATAGCTTCGCGGGCGAATAGTCCGTTGGCAGCCTGTTGGATGTAGTAGGCGTGTGGGTTATCGTCCACCTCGTAAGCTATCTCGTTCACACGGGGCAGTGGATGGAGAATCTTCATGTTCGGCTTTGCCAGCCGGAGAGTGTCGTTGTTCATAATATAGACGTTCTTCACCCGTTCATACTCCATGAGGTCAGAGAAACGTTCTTTCTGAACACGTGTCATATAGACGATGTCGGCATCCTGGATGACCTTCTCGTTGAAGGCCGTGTGCTCCTGATAGCGTATGCCATGTTCGTCGCAGTAGAGCTTGTACTCCTTGGGCATGGCCAATTCTTTGGGCGCAATGAAGTGGAAGGTAGGATTGAAGTGGCGCATGGCCATAAGCAGCGAGTGAACTGTGCGACCATATTTTAAGTCACCGACCATGTAGATGTTCAGGTTGTCGAGCGTTCCTTGCGTCTTGTAGATGCTGTAGAGGTCGAGCATGCACTGAGAGGGGTGTTGGTGTGCTCCGTCGCCGGCGTTGACGATAGGAACAGGGCTGACTTCCGATGCATACTGGGCTGCACCTTCAATGTAGTGGCGCATGACGATAACGTCAGCATAATTGGACACCATCATAATCGTATCCTTCAGCGTCTCGCCTTTCGTGCCGCTCGTCACCTTCGGGTCGGCAAAGCCAATCACTCTTGCCCCCAGCCGGTTTGCAGCCGTCTCGAAGCTGAGGCGTGTACGTGTGCTGGGCTCGAAAAACAGTGTGGCTACCACCCGGCCTTTCAGCAGCTCGCGGTTAGGGTGGCGCTCAAATTCTTGGGCCATCTCTATCATGTAGAGTATTTTTTCCCGGGTGAGACCAGCGATGGTCACGAAATCATGTTTCTCCATAATAGTTCGCTGTGATAGTTCATAATAACAATTTTGGGCACAAAGGTACTAAATATTGTACTAACGGCCAAAATTTCTTTCTGTTTTTCTTTGCGATAGCAACTGAATTTCGTACCTTTGTACGCGAAAACCTTTAATTACAATGAAACACATCCGTTTTTATTTGCTGGCCCTGCTTTGCTTAGCAGGGATAATAGTGAGTGCCGAGCCCGTTCAGTTGCAGGCTGGGCAGACAATAGTGACGGTGGAGTTCTACACTCCTTCTATTGTGCGCGTGGTGAAGTCCCCTGCAAAACACGAGTACACTAAGCAAAGTTTGGTGGTAGTGGCTCAGCCAGAGAATGTGGCTGTGAACCATAAGGGCAACACGTTGAGCAGTGACGTGTTAACTGTAAAAATCGACCCTGTTACGGGCACACTCACTTTCAGTGCCAAGGGACGTACCCTGTTGCGAGAGAAGGGAGCTGCTACATTTGAACCCCGCACGGAAGGACCCGATGCAGGAGCCTACCGCGTGACACAGACCTTCCAGCTCGACAAAGATGAGGCTATCTATGGTCTTGGAACCATTCAGAATGGAAAGATGAACCGGCGTGGTGAGCACAAGTTGATGGAGCAGTCGAATCTGGAGGACTTCCAGAGCGTGTTGCAAAGCATCAAGGGATGGGGACTTTTCTGGGATAACTATTCGCGTACACAGTTCGACGATGACCCTATCAATGGCATGACCTTCTCATCTGAGGTAGGACATCTCGTCGACTATTACTTCATGTATGGAGGTTCCGCCGACGGAGTAATAGCCAATATGCGTCAGCTGAGCGGCGACGTGCCCATGTTCCCCTTATGGACCTACGGCTACTGGCAGTCGAAAGAACGCTACAAGAGCGCAAAAGAGTTGCTTGATGTTGTTGACAAGTATCGCCAACTACAGGTGCCCCTTGACGGTATTATCCAGGACTGGCAGTACTGGGGCTCTAACTACCTTTGGAACGCCATGGACTTCCTCACCGAAGATTTTCCTGACGGAAAGCAGCTCATAGACCAGGTACATCAGAAGAATGCACATTTCATGATTAGTATTTGGGCCAGTTTCGGTCCAAAGACCAAAGCATATAGGGAACTCAGCGAGAAAGGCTTGCTCTACGATTTCCAGACTTGGCCCCAGAGCGGCCTCACCTTCTGGCCGCCACGCATGGATTATCCGTCCGGCGTCCGTGTCTACGATGCCTTCTCCGAAGAAGCACGAAACATTTACTGGAACAACCTTAAGAATCTTTTCGACCTCGGTACCGATGCCTGGTGGATGGATTCTACTGACCCCGACTTCTTCAACCCAAAGGAAAGCGACTACGACCACCGTGCCGGCGACGGTACCTGGCGCAGTTACCGCAATGCCTTCCCTTTGGCTACCGTGCGCGGCGTCTATCAGGCACAGCGCGCCCTACCTCCCCAACACCCTGAAAAACGTGTATTCATCATGACCCGCTCGGCATTTGCCGGGCAGCAACATTATGGATCCAATATGTGGAGTGGCGACGTCAACTCCTCTTGGGACATGTTGCGTAAGCAACTGCCTGCAGGACTCAGTTTCTCCCTCACAGGCAACCCCAATTTCAATACTGACATTGGCGGCTTTTTCTGTGGATCCTACAACACCCGTGGTGCTGGTTCTGCACCGCGCAATCCGCAGTATCAGGAACTCTATGTGCGCTGGATGCAGTACGGGCTGTTCTGTCCTGTGTTCCGCAGCCACGGTGCCGACGCTCCTCGGGAAATATGGCAGTTCGGACAGAAAGGCCAGCCCGTCTATGATGCCATTGAGAAACAAATCCGTCTGCGCTACCGTCTCATACCCTATCTCTATAGCACCGCCTGGCAGGTCACGTCCAATAACGACAGTTACATGCGACCCCTTTTCAGCGACTTCCCCGCTGACAAGAATGTATGGAACATGACCGATGAGTTCATGTTCGGTCGTAGCATCCTCGCTGCTCCCATCGTCGACCCACAGTATACTGAAGAGAAGATTATCCGTACCAACGCGATGACGGGATGGGACAGACAGGAGGTGAAAGGTGACAGGTCTGAGGTTGGAGGTGTTGACTGGACTGAGAGCAAGACCGCCACAAAATATCTGCCCAAGGGTGCAACATGGTATGATTTCTGGACTGGCAAACAATATAAGGGCGGGCAGACTATTACCCTCCAGACAACCCTTGACCGAGTACCCATGTTTGTTCGGGCTGGCAGTATCCTTCCCCTCGGTCCTGAGATGCAGTTTACAGCACAGAAAGTCTGGGACAGCCTCGAACTACGTGTCTATCCCGGTTCCGACGGTTCATTCACACTCTACGAGGATGAGGGAGACAACTATAATTATGAACGTGGACAATACACTACCATCACACTTACGTGGGACGACAAACAGCGAACCCTTACCTTTGGCGAGCGTAGGGGCAGCTATCCTGGCATGTTGCAGCAGCGCCAGTTCAACGTCACACTACCCGATGGTACCGTCAAGACAGTCCACTACAACGGAAACGAAGTCAATGTAAAATTATGAACCATCTTCCCCTACTTGCTATTCTTCTTGCCCTTCTCTTCACTACCTCCTGCCGTCAAGAGGAGAAAAAAGTCCAGACCGCAGTACAATATAAGACCATTCAGGTACAGTGTAAGGATGTCACCCTCAAGCAGCAGTACAGTGCCAGACTTACAGGACGGCAGATTGTCGAGGTGCGTCCGCAAGTGACAGGTAACATCACCCGCATCTGTACCCGTGAGGGCAGTCCTGTAAAACGAGGGCAGACGCTCTTCGTCATCGACCAGACTCCCTTTCAGGCTGAACTGGAGGTTGCAGTCGCAAACAGGCAGGCCGCCGAGGCCAAGCTCGCAACAGCACGCATGAACTTCGACAACGAGACCATGCTCAAGGATGGCAGTGTCGTCAGCGACTTCAGTGTCGAGACCACACGTCACGCCTTGCTCCAAGCACAGGCTGCACTCGCACAGGCCAAGGCTCAGGAGAAAAATGCACGATGGAAGTTGTCGTGTACTGAAGTGAAAAGTCCCGTCGATGGAGTCGCCTCCATGATTCCGTGGCATGTCGGCGCACTTGTCAGCAGCAACATCAGTCAACCCTTAGTCACTGTTGCAGACGATAGCCAGATCTACGCCTATTTCTCCGTCTCTGAAAGTTTTGCCCTTAACCTCATGAACCGCTACCAGTCAGCCGATCATTTCATCAGCCAGGCTCCTCCCGTCGGTCTGCTCCTCGCTAATGGCGACGAATATCAAGCCCAGGGACATATCGATGCTGTCAGCGGAACCGTTGATGCAGCTACCGGAGCCGTTACCTTGCGAGCCGTATTTCCCAATCCAGACCATCTGTTGCGCGATGGTGGAAGTGCAAAGATAGTTGTTTACACCCACCGCACCAATTCCATTGTCATACCCCAGCAGGCCACCTACGAATTGCAGAACCGCTCATTTGTTTATCGTGTCGTAGATGGCAAGACAAAAGCCACACCCGTCCAGCTCTTCCCACAGAACGACGGTCAACAGTATATCGTCGAGAATGGGCTCAATGTCGGAGACGTCATCATTGCCGAGGGAGTAGGCTTGCTTAAAGAAGGTATTGAAGTAAAACAGTAACACCCAAACTGTGAACTGTGAACCATGAACTGTAAACTATGAACGTAAGGACATTTATAGATCGGCCGATTCTCTCTGGAGTCATTTCCGTAATGATGGTGCTTGTGGGCATCATTGGACTCTCGCGCCTCGCCCTTGAACAGTTTCCTGAAATCGCGCCACCCACTGTGCGCGTTATCGCTAACTATACCGGTGCTAATGCAGAGACCGTGCAGAAAAGCGTCGTTGTACCCCTTGAGGAAGCCATCAACGGTGTCGAGGGCATGATGTACATGACGTCCACCGCTTCTAACAACGGTACTGCCTCCATCGGTATCTTTTTCCGTCAGGGCACCGACCCCGACATGGCCATGGTTAACGTGCAGAACCGCGCTGCTACCGTTCAGGGCCGTCTGCCCAGCGACGTAGTCAAGAGCGGAATCACAGTACGAAAGCGACAGACATCAAACATCAAGCAGTTGTCTGTCTATAGCCCTGACAGCACCTTCGACCGCTCCTTCTTAGCCAACTACACGAAGATTAACATTGAACCGCGCTTCAGCCGTATTGCAGGCGTTGGAGAGGTCAACGTGATGGGTGCCGACTACTCCATGCGCATCTGGCTCGACCCCCTGAAGATGGCTCAATATGGTCTGACGCCCGCCGATGTCACCCAGGTGCTCAACGAGCAGAACGTCGAAGTGGCAACAGGAACACTCGGAGCCGAGAGTCAGAATACCTTCCAATATGTCCTCAAATACCGTGGACGCTATGAGCACGAGTTGGAGTACGAGAATCTTGTCCTACGTTCCCTGCCCGACGGCGATGTCCTTCGTATCGGCGACATCGCCCGCGTTGAGTTGGGGTCACAGAACTATAACATCATCGGAGAGACCAATGGACGACCTGGTGTGAACATCAGCATCAACCAGGTGGCTGGCTCCAACGCCAATGAAATCATTAAGCAGATTGACAGTGAGGTGGAGGAAATACGAAAGTCGCTGCCACCAGGCATCGTCATCGAAGACATCGAGTCGAAGAAGGACTTCCTCGATGCCTCCATCACCAATGTCCTTGAAACGCTCATAGAGGCTCTCGTGCTTGTCATCCTCGTTGTGCTTTTCTTCTTAAAGAGTTGGCGCGCCACCATCATCCCCGCCATTGCCATCGTCGTGTCGCTCATTGCCACCCTTGCCGTCATCTACGCCATCGGCTTCTCGCTGAACATGCTCACCCTTTTCGCCCTCGTGCTCGTCATCGGCACCGTCGTCGATGATGCCATCGTCGTGGTGGAAGCTGTGCAAGCAGAGCTTGAAAAGAACGATTCTTTCCCCTCCCTTCAGGGGGTCGGGGGGCCAGCCGCAGATCTTGTTGAAAAGGCCATGCACAACATCACTTCTGCCCTCATTACCACCACGCTTGTATTCATGGCCGTATTCGTTCCTGTCTGCTTCATCGGCGGTGTCACAGGCACATTCTATACACAGTTTGGACTCACGATGGCCATCGCTGTTGGCATCTCGCTCTTCAATGCACTGACACTCTCTCCTGCACTTAGTGCCATATTGATGAGGGGAAAGGGAAAGAGTAAAAGTAAGATAAAGGGGATTACCATGACCTACCAGCGCGTAGTTGCAAAGTTCATTCCGCTCAAGGGGATTCGCAATCCCAGCGGGTGGGTCGCCATCGCCCTCGTTGTCGCTGCCGTTGCAGTCCTTGGCTGGATGATACGCACCACCAGGACAGGCCTTGTGCCCAACGAGGATATGGGCACTGTCTTTATCAACGTACAGGCATCGCCTGGCAGCAGCCTTCAGCAAACTTACGGCATTCTGAAAGAGGTTGAGAAACGTATCAAAGATTTGCCGCAGCTTCGCATCTACTCTCTCATTGCTGGTAACAGTAATAACTTCGAACAGTCGTCGTCTAACGGCAACTTCACCCTCAAGCTGAAGAAATGGGATGAGCGAAAGGGCGAGGGCGACGATGTCCAGAGCATTGTTGATGAGATTTATCGCCGCACCGCCGACATTGCCAATGCGAAGATTCAGGTCAACACGCAGAACATGCTCCCTGGATTCGGACGCATCAACGGCTTTGAACTCCACGTGCAGGACAAGCACGGCGGCACCATCGACGACCTCCTTGCCTATACCAACCGACTTATCGAGGCCCTCAACCAGCGGCCTGAGATTGGCCGCGCCTACACCAATTTCTCGCTGAAGTACCCCCAGTATCGTGTTGAAGTCGATGCAGCCCTCTGCAAACGACATGGTGTCTCCCCAGGCGATGTCCTCGCAGCACTCAGTGGTTATGTAGGCGGCACCTACGCCTCCAACTTCGTGCGCTTTACCAAGCTCTATCGCGTCATGGTTCAGGCCTCACCTGAATACCGGCTTGATACCGAGTCTCTCAATAATATCTTCGTCAAAAGTTCCTCCGTTGGAGGGGATTTGCAATCCCCGACCGTGGGGGCCATGTCCCCCATCGGCCAGTATATCACCCTCACACGTGTCTACGGTTCTGAGACGCTTTCACGCTTCAACCTCTTCCCCTCCATACAGGTGGGCGGAACAGCTGCCGAGGGCTACAGCAGTGGACAGGCCATCGAGGCCATACGCGAGACGGCTGCTGAGGTACTGCCCGAAGGCTATGGTTACGAGTTTGGAGGCATGACTCGCGAAGAGGCATCAGCACAGAACACCACTGCCCTCGTATTCGTCTTGGTCATCGTTTTCGTTTACCTCGTCCTCTGTGCCCTCTACGAGAGCCTCTTCATCCCCCTTGCCGTCATCCTCAGCGTACCCTTTGGCCTCGCTGGCAGTTTCTTCTTTGCCCACCTTTGGGGCTTAGAGAACAACATCTACATGCAGACAGGTCTCATCATGCTCATCGGCCTCCTCTCAAAGACTGCCATCCTGCTCACGGAGTATGCATCAGAACGTCATCGTCAAGGCATGAGCATCGTCGACGCAGCACTCGATGCCGCCGCCGTCCGTCTGCGCCCCATCCTCATGACATCCCTCACCATGATATTCGGACTCCTCCCACTCGCACTTGCCACAGGTGTCGGAGCCAACGGAAACCGTTCACTCGGCGTCGGCGTCATCGGCGGAATGCTCATCGGCACCATTGCACTCCTCTTCATCCTTCCCTCACTCTACGTCATATTCCAGAACCTCGAGGAAAAGTTTAAAAATGGTTAGAAAAGCCAACAAAAACGACGTATGTCGCATCATCCAACTCTTGCATCAAGTCAATATGGTTCATCATGTAATACGGCCAGACTTGTTCAAACCCAACACCACCAAGTATGATGAACAGGAACTTGAAGCCCTGCTTAACGATGAAAACAATCCCATCTTCGTTTACGATGACGGGATTGTCATAGGTCATGCCTTCTGTCAGGTTACTGAGGTAAGAAACCATCGTTTGCTGCAAGACATCAAGACACTCTATATTGACGATATTTGTGTAGACGAGTCAGCCCGTGGCAAGCATGTCGGAAAGGCATTATATGAGTTCGTCCTTGACTATGCCAAGTCCATAGGATGCTACAACATCACCCTCAATGTCTGGGAAGGAAACGACTCCGCCTCACGCTTCTACAAAAGCATGGGCATGCAAGTACAGAAAACAGGAATGGAGATTATATTAGTTCCCCCTGCCGAGATGTCCTGTGGAGTGAAAGGGGAGTGAGAGTGGAGTGAACTCGCTTCGCTCGTGGGAGTGAAAGAGACATCACATTTGGTAACGTCCCCTTCACTCCCCTTTCACTCCCTCTTCACTCCCCCTTCAAGGGGGCGGGGGGCCGAACTATCTCCCCCCAGGAAACCGTGAAGCAAGGAACTGCTGAAATGCAGGAAGATAGGCATCCGTCACATGGATAATTTCATTGCCGATGTAGATACAGTCATTGCGGTCTACCTTTTCAATCCTGTCCACCGCCACGATATACGAACGGTGCACACGCATGAAACGCTGCGCCGGCAGCATCTCCTCCACACTCTTCATCGTCAGGTGCGTAATCAGACCCCTGCGTTCTCCCTCTATGTAGAACATCACATAGTCCTTCATGCCGCAGACATAGAGAATCGCAGCAATCGCAATCTGACGATACTCGCCGTCCACCTTCAGGAAAACCGTCTCCTGTGTGCCGTAAACTGCGGCATTGCCGCAGTCCCTCCTCGAAGCAAACCACTCACGCGCCTTCTCCACAGCAGCGATAAACTTATTATAGCGGATAGGCTTCAGCAGAAAGTCCACCGCCCTCACCTCGTAGCTCTCAAAAGCATACTCCTTGAAGGCCGTCGTAAACACCACACGCGTACCCACAGGCAGCCCCCTCGCCAGCTCCATACCGTTCAAGTCAGGCATCTGGATATCAAGAAACAGCAAGTCAGGACCCAGCTCCCTGATCCCATTCATCGCCTCAACCGAGTCCGTGAAACTGCCCAGCAACTCCAAGTCCGCAGTCCTCGCCACAAAACCCTCAAGAAGCCTCACCGCCAGCGGCTCGTCATCCACAATCACACAATTCATAATTCCTAATTCGTTAGTCCCGTGGAGTGAAAGGGGAGTGAGAGTGGAGTGAACTCGCTTCGCTCGTGGGAGTGAAAGAGACATCACATTTGGTAACGTCCCCTTCACTCCCCTTTCACTCCCTCTTCACTCCCTTTTCACTCCCTTTTCACTCCCTCTTCACTCCCTTTTCACTCCCCCTTGTCTCCCCAAAGTAATTTTCACATGATAGACACCATCCACCACACCCTGCTCCCATTCGTAACGCCCAGCATAAAGCAGATCCAGACGGCGGCGCGTATTCTCCAGCCCAATGCCAGAACCACTGCGGTCACCATCATCCTTCGGATAGTTCGTGTTATCACAAGTAAAGACCAGACACTCACCCTCCCGCCTCAGACCAATATCAATCCTCGACCGACGGCTACTGCTCACACCATGCTTAAACGCATTCTCAATCAGAGAGATAAACAGCAGCGGAGCAATCTCAAGACCACCCCCCCCTAAAAACTCCGAACAGACCTCCGTATTCTCACCACACCGCAGCTTCATCAGCTCAATATAGTTCCTCATAAACGTCACCTCACCCTCAATCGGCACCATCCTCCTGTTCGTCTCATACATCGCGTAGCGCAGCAAGTCACTCAGACGACCAATCGCATCCTGAGCCGCATCAGCATCTATCTGCGTCAAGCTGCTGATGTTGTTCAGCGTATTGAAAAGAAAGTGAGGGTTAATCTGATTCTTCAGCCAAGCCAGCTCAGCCTCCGTATTCCTCGCCCTCTCCTCCATCAACTGCCGCCTCAGCTCCCGTATGCGGATAAAATGGCGCAGACCCACCGCAATCGCCGCCACCACACAGTTCATCACCAAAAACATCAAGAAGCCAGAGAAGAAACCAATCCACATGTTAGTCGTCATCGCAGGCAGCTCAGGCAAGTCATTCCTCGTATGCCAGATGTAGAAAAACTGATAGTTCAAGCCCACTATCAGCACCAAGTTGCAAAGCACAAACAGCCAGCTACGACCACGGAAAAACAGATAAGGACCCAAAACATAGAAATTCAGGAAATAAATCACAAGAGGAGCACGGAATATACCCCATACCACCCAGAACGACGTCATCGTGGCAATCCCGTCACCCGTGCTCAGGTATGTCGCAAGAGGCAACGCCACCAGTATCACTGCCCATACCACCGCCTGTGCAGCAAACAGCCAGATGTCTTTCTTCTCTATTTTCTTCATAATCATCCGCAAAATTAATTACTTTTTCCCATAATCACAACTTTTTCTGCATTTTTTTTGATTACAAGTGTAATAATTAAAAAAAACTTCGTACTTTTGCAATCAAGTATCGCCTACGCGTCGTAAACGGCGCAAGATTCCCTGAGCGCAGGGGGACGATGCGACTTCGAGGGTATAATCAAATTGAAGCGTACGCTTTTTATTCAAAACGTCTCTTAAGCTTGGCCGCAATATAGACGACTATGAATTGATAAGAAGTGAACGTTCACGCAATAAGGCGTGGGCGTTTATCTTATCTTTCATAGTGGGCACCGGCCAAGCGCCTGAGACGTTGGATAAGTATAAACTGTCCACGTTTTTTATGCGCGCTTGGCTGGTGTCTCACGTTTCTGAACGAATCACGTCCGCTTTCCTAAACATCAATAACTATGGCAAAGAAACTACAACTTGGCTATAGGGAGATAGAAGCGAGACTAATTACTCCCCTCTCCCCTTGGAGAGGGGCAGGGGGTGAGGCCGTCGGCTACAATCTCCTTTATGCCTTTGGTAAAAGCGAGCGCGACATCGAGCGTTACAAGGAAGGTAAGGGAATCCTCAAGACCTTTGACGGTCTGCTCATCAAGGGGCTGTTCTGTTACAGGGCTGTGCAAATAGCGCAGCTTACAGAACAACTGGAGCAACTGAAGCAAGACCTGCAAGTGTTGAAGGCGGCTCCAAAGATTATTGCTGTAAGCGACGGCGTAACACTCTTGGCCTACGACCTACGCGAGAAAGACACCTACGAGAACCTCTTGGAGCGACTGCCCTCAGACTTCGCCTTCTTCTATCCGCTGATGGATGTGGAGCGAGTGCATAACGTGGAGGAAAGTCCTGCCGACATCAAGGCCGCAGAGAAACTGGCCAAGCTACACGACGAGCTGCGCAGTTACAATGAGTTTCGTAGCGATGACGACCTGCACGACCTGAACATCTTCATCTCGCGTCTGCTGTTCTGCTTCTTTGCTGAGGACACAGGTATCTTCGAGGAAAACCTTTTTACCAGTTCCATCCAGCGTTTTACAAAAGAGGACGGCTCAGACCTTACAGATTATCTCGCGCGTACATTTAATATTATGGACGTCTGGCCGCGTAGTGCCGAGACGCTGAGCATCATCAAGCAGTTCCCCTACGTCAACGGAGGTCTGTTCTCCAAACACATTCAGATACCACGTATGGGGGCCAAAGCTCGTCGAATCATCATTGAGTGTGGCGAACTGGACTGGAAGGACATCAATCCAGACATCTTTGGCTCGATGATTCAGGCAGTGGTGAATCCAGAGGAACGTGCCAATCAGGGTATGCACTATACTTCTGTGCCCAACATCATGAAGGTCATCAATCCGCTCTTCCTCGATGAATTGCGAGGCGAGTACAACAAACTGAATGAACGATACGAGCAACTGTTGCAGATGAAAAAGATTGGCGCATTGACTACAGAACAGTTCTACGATGAATTGGAACCTGTCATCAAAAAAGGCAATGCGCTGCTGAAACGGATGAGCCGTATGAAGTTCTTCGACCCTGCATGTGGCAGCGGCAATTTCTTGATTATCACCTATAAGTGCTTGCGTTTTCTCGAAATGGACATCCTTGACTTGCAACGTAAATGCTTACGAGAGGGTAAAATCCTGTTTGTTGACAACAGTGTCATTTCACTGAGCCAGTTCTATGGAATCGAGTTGTTAGACTTCCCTCACGAAATCGCCATGCTTTCCCTCTGGTTGGCAGAACATCAGATGAATACAAAACTCAATGAGAACTTTGGTATTAACACCAAAGCCCTGCCCCTAAAGAACATCACCCAGATAGTTTGCGGCAACGCCTGCCGCCTTGACTGGAATACAGTGTGCCCTCATACCCCAGAGGAAGAAGTTTTTATTTTTGGGAATCCACCGTATTTGGGGAGTAGTATGCAAAATGACGAGCAAAAGGCAGATTTGGAGCATGTCTGTGGAAAGTTCCAAAACTACAAGAATTTGGATTATATTGCTAACTGGTTCTATCTTGGGACTCTATTCATTAAAGGCAGTAAAGCTAAATGTGCATTCGTAAGTACAAACTCTATCTGTCAGGGAGATTCTGTTGCGCTACTTTGGCCAAACGTATTTGATAAAGGAGTAGAAATCAATTTTGCATACCAATCGTTTAAATGGACAAACAATGCCAAATATAATGCAACAGTAATGGTCGTTATTATAGGTTTGTCTGTTAATTCAAATGAAGAAAAACTATTATATAACTCGAATGACCAATGTACTAAATGCAAACATATTAATGCATATCTTTTAGATGGCCCGAACATTATCATAAACAGAATTAGTAGTTCTATTTCTAATCTACCAGAAATGGTATTCGGTAACAAGCCAACTGATGGAGGACACTTAATATTAAACCAATATGAAAGAGATTCAATTCTGAATGAATATCCACAGGCAGAAAGAATCATTAAAAAATATCATGGGGCTGATAGCTTTTTGTATGGAGATATACGCTATTGCCTTTGGATAACTGAAAAGAATGCCAGTTTTGCATATTCTATCCCTCCTATTAAGACAAGATTAGATGAAGTTAGGAATTTTAGGTTAAAAAGTAAAGCGGAAAGCACAGTTCTTTATGCAGATAGACCATTTTTGTTTAAACAAAGAGCACATAAAGATACTGACTCCATAATCGTTCCTCGTGTCACGTCAGAAAGACGCCATTATGTTCCAGTCGGACTTTTAACTAAAGATACAATAATATCAGATGCAGCACAAGCAATATATGATGCAAACACATTCATAATTGGTATTCTCTGTACTCATATCCATGTTGTATGGCTTGCTGCTATAGGTGGTAAATTAGAAACTCGATATAGGTACTCTTCATTGGTATACAATTCTTTCCCCTTCCCCTCTATTTCCTCCGAAAAGAAAGCGGAAATCGAGGCTGCCGCCGAGGAGGTTCTGATTACTCGTGAGTATTACCCTGAGAAGACTTTGGCAGAACTCTATGACCCCGACAAGATGCCACAGGATTTGCGCGAAGCCCATGCCAAGCTCGACGACATCGTGGAAAGCTGCTATCCTGATTATCCCTTCGACTCAGACGAAGCCCGTCTGGAATGTCTGTTTAAGCTCTATGAGAAGATGACGGCGAGCACCAATCATCTTGCCTATGGCGTCATGGCCAAACCGTCGGCGATAAAATAGAGGGAGGTACGGGGGAAAGGTTAGAGAGAGCCGTTCTATGTCACAGTAAGGCAAGGGGCAAAGTTAAAACAACGTCATTGTTCGTTAAAACAAAGGCAATGAACGTTAAAACAAAGACATTGTTTATTAAAACAAAGGCATTGTTTTATGTTTTTGAAAACCTATTGACATTTCACAGTTTAGAGTTCATCAAATAATGACACAAAGCAACAGTATTGTCGATATTCACTATCAACAGACGGGGGCGGCTACTGCCGTGAACCCCTTGGGAATGCGCGAGATGCAGGCATTGGCATACGAGGCTCGCGACAAACGTTTTTTATTGATTAAGGCACCGCCAGCCTCCGGCAAGAGCCGTGCGCTGATGTTCATCGCCTTGGACAAGCTCTTCCACCAGGGCATCCGAAAGGTGGTGGTGGCCGTGCCGGAGAAGAGCATCGGTCGCTCGTTCAAGAACACTAACCTGATGAGCGGTGGCTTCTTTGCCAACTGGGAAGTGCCGACGTATTTCAACCTGACGGACGTGAAGAACGAGCAGGACAAGAAAGGACGGTTCAAGGAATTCTTTCTGAGCAGTAAGGCCAAGGTGTTGGTCTGCGCCCATGCCACCCTGCGTAATGCTGCGAAAGAGTTGAACGATGATACTTTCAACGAAGTGCTCTTGGCCATCGACGAGTTTCACCATACCAGTGCCGATGCCAACTCAAACCTTGGCGATGTGGTGCGCCGAGTGATGAACAACTCCACAGGGCATATCGTGGCGATGACGGGAAGCTACTTCCGTGGTGACGGCATCCCCGTGCTCAGGGCAGAGGACGAGGCAAGGTTCTTTCCCATCACCTATAACTACTATCAGCAACTGAACGGCTACAAGTATCTGAAGAACCTCGTCTTGGGCTACCACTTCTATCATGGGTCGTATCTCGACCATATCGGCGAGGTGCTCGACACGAGGAAAAAGACCATCGTCCACATTCCCAGCGTCAACCAACGGGCGGCTACTGGCTTAGGCAAATATCAGGAGACGGCCGAGATCATGAAGGTGATAGGCACGCTGGACCATAAGGACTACAACACTGGCATCTACTATGTCAGGACTTTGGACGGGCGGATGCTGAAGGTGGCCGACCTCGTGGAGGATGAGCAGAAAGAGCGCAATATGGTGCAGGGCTATCTGCAGAACATCAGGCATCGCGACGATGTGGACATCATCATTGCCTTGGGAACGGCCAAGGAGGGCTTCGACTGGCAGTGGTGCGAGATGTGCCTGACCATCGGCGTGCGAGGTTCGCTGACGGAGGTGATACAGATAATTGGCCGCTGCACCCGTGACTGCGAGGGCAAGGAGACGGCCCGCTTCGTAAATATGATTGCCATGCCGGAGGCCGAACAGGCAGAGGTGAAAGTGGCCGTGAACGACTTCCTGAAAGCCATCACCGCCTCGCTGCTGATGGAGCAGGTGATGGCACCCAGCTGGAAGTTCAAGGTCTCCCCCGACCCCTCCGAAGGAGGGGAGAATGAGGCGCATACGCTGGTGGTGGAAGGGCTGAAGCCATTATCAAGCGTCAAGACGCAGACCATTGTGGAGAGCCAACTTGATGATTTGAAAGCCGCTATCCTACAAGACGATATGGTAGTGAAAGCACTCAGCGGCTCAACGACGGCGGAGACCATCACCCAGCACTTGATTCCAAAGGTTATACGTGAGCGTTATCCGGAACTGAACGATGGAGAAGTGGAGGAGGTGCGCCAGCGGGTGCTGCTCGATACGATTATCAAGGGCAATGATATTGTTGACGAAAAGGGTAATCCCATTTCAACGATTACTGACGATGACAAGCCCAGCGAGGGCAACCGTCTGATTAAGATTGCCAACCGCTTTATCAATATCGACAAGCTGAGCATCAACCTGATAGACACCATCAATCCCTTCCAGCGTGCCTACGAAGTAATCTCTAAATCGGTGGACGCCCCCACGCTGAAGATTATCCAGGACACTATTGCCGAGCAGAAGTACGACATGACGCTGGAACAGGCCATCACGCTCTTCAAAGGGCCGCTGAAGGAATATGTGGCAGCACACGACGGCAGGGTTCCGTCTATGGATGACCCTGACCCCAAAGCGAGGGAATTGGCCGTCGCTCTACAGAAGATCAAGAACCTGAAACAGAGAAGAATGAATGGACTGGAATATGAGGGATAGCGTATGGAATGGCCAAAGGAATTACTGGAATTGTTTGATGACCCGCTGTTGGATGGCGTGCGCCCCAAGGTGACAGCCCCCACTGCCAACGACAGGATGCAACAGAAGCTGGCAGAGGTGAACGGGTGGATTGCCAATAACGGACGGGAACCCCGGAAAACGGGCGACCTGAAAGAGAAAATGATGTATGCAGCCATGACGGCACTAAAGGAAAAAGGACTATGGACATAGACAAAGAACTGGAAGCCATCTTCGACGACCCACTGCTGAAAGTGAGCAAAGAGGAGGCAAAGCTCTTCGACATTCCCCAGGATATGCAAAGGGTCATTGCCAAGAAGAAGGCTGACTATGTGGCCCAGCATAAACTATGTGAGAACTTTGAAGACTACAAGACTCTCTTCGCAAAAGTGCATCAAGAACTGAAGCAAGGCAAGCGTTCATTGATGAGAATTACGAAGACGGCAACGCTCACAGCTGGAAGATTCTACTTCGTGAGCGGACAGATGCTACTATTAGAGCAGATTGGTGAGCTGAAACGAAGCAGCAATTTCCTGCCCGATGCCCGTACCCGTTGTATCTATGAGAACGGCACCGAATCGGACATACTCCTACAGACGCTCCGCAAAAGCGTGGTGGGCGACGGTTATGCCATCACAGAACTACAGGAAGAATCAGAAAGTCAGTTCTTTAGCCATGCGGACATCACTACCGATGATAAAGTAACGGGCTATGTCTATGTGTTATCATCTCTTTCCGACAATCCTGCTGTCAAGGCCGAGAAGAACCTCTATAAGATTGGCTTCACGACGAACAACGTAGAGCAACGTATTGCTAACGCAGAGCATGAACCCACCTATCTGATGGCTCCCGTCAAGATCGTGGCTACCTATAAGGTGGTGAACATGCACTCGCAGAAGTTTGAGGATTTGATTCACCAGCTGCTGAAGCAAGTGCAGTTTCAGGTGACGGTATATGATGATAACGGAATAGCACATCAACCACAAGAATGGTTCATTGTACCATTGCCTGTGGTTGATGTCATCATCCAGAAAATCATGGATGGCTCCATTGTGGGGTTTACCTACAATCCACAAATGGAATGTTTGGAACACTAATATTTAGTTCACAGTTCATAGTTACATGTTGTTGCTTGAGCCAACGCTGTTGATGACCTCGCCCTGTGACTGCTGCTCGATGAAGTCGTTCTGTACGCGGGTAGTGGTGGTGCGCTGCTTAGCTGCCATCTTGGTGTTGCCGAAGGTGTAGCTGACGGTAAAGGTGAGGCCATAGATGGGCACCTTGATGTTGTTGTGAGCGGTGAAGCTGTTACCACGGCTGTAGGTCTCGATGTTAAGGTTGCCGCCCTTGTTGAGACCAGTCACTCCTGAGACGCTCAGGGTGAGCTTGTCGTTGAGCAATGACTTCGACAGACTGGCAGTGAGCAGGTTGAATCCGCCGCTCCATCCCTGCAGGGTATAGCTCTTGGTCGAAGTGATGGCAAAGGCACTCAGCTTGAGGTTCCAGGGCAGCGTCTGCTGCAGGCCGACCATGGCGTTGCCGGTCCATCCGCTGTTGCTCTGTGAGAGGGCATCGCTGCGCAGGTCAGTATAGTTCACACCGCCGTTGAGGAAGAGGCGCGTGTCCTTCGTGAGCAGATAGTTGACGTAGGCACTCAACCCCGTCTGGTGGCTCTTCACAACATTGCCGTAGGTGGTGTTCAGCAGGTTGTTGTCGTCGTAGAAACTGTACTGGGAAATGGCGTTGTCCACGAAGTTGTGATGGAGGTTGAGGTTGACCATCAGCTTTGACGTGAACATATTGTAGACGAGCGACAGGTTGTGCGCCTTCTCCACGTCGAGGTCAGGATTGCCGTAGGTGAGGGCGATGGGGTTGGTCTTGTCGACGTAGGGGTTGAGGTAACTGATGCCTGGACGTGAGATGCGCATGTTGTAGGTGAGACCGAGGTTGCTGCCCGTTCCAAGGTTGTACTGCAGGCTGGCGGAGGGTACGAGAGTGCCGTAGGTAGTGTTGAAGTCCTGTCCGTTGCCCAGATGATACTCCACGTCCTGCCAGGTGTACTCGTAGCGCAGTCCAGCCTTCGCGCCCAGTTTGTTCCAGTTGCCCACATATTCTCCGTAGCCGGCGAGAATGGAGTTCTTGTACTCATAGTCGCTGCTGGTGGTGGGGTCGTAGACGTCCTTCAGGTAGTACTTCGAGTCGGACGTGGCATCGTGCAGCTGGAGCTTGGTGCCGAGGTTGAGGGTCTGGCCTGTGGCAAGGGGCATGGTGTAGTCGAGCTGGAAGATGTGGTTGGTGGTCTTGTCCTTATTGTCGGAGTAGCGGTCGGTCAGGTCGATAAGCGACGAGGCAGTACCGAAGTTGTTGTGCATCTCCGTGGTGGCAGGGCTGTAGTTGAGCTGATAGGTGAAGGCGAGCGACTGCGTGTGCTCCTTGTTGAAGAAGCGCTGGTAGTCGAGACTTCCGCTGAACGAGGTTCGCGAGTTCTTCATGTCGGTGGTGCTGCCATAGCCGAAACCGTCGCCATAGAGCGAGCCACCCATCGTGGTATATGAGGTTCCTTTGCTTTTCATCGTCATGCTGTTGAGCGATGCCGTGGCGTTAATGACGCTCATGGAGTCAAGCTGGTAGCCGAGGGTCAGACTGCCCATCGTGAAGGGGGTCTTTACATTGTTCTCAGAGGTGAGTATTTGTGACGTGCCGTTGTCCTGTATTTGCTCCATCTCGGTGGTGGTGTTGCCTGGCTTGTTGTACGAGGTCATCACGTTGACGCTGTAGGAGAGCTTGCCCTGCTGGCCGCTAACGAAGGCACTGCCACCGAGCTGCTTGTTGCCGACGGAGGCGCGGATGGTTCCGTTGTAGCCGTTCATGCTCTGTGCACCACCTTGCATCTCCTGCTTGTTCAGCACAATGTTCAGCACACCAGCGGCACCCTCGGCATCATACTTGGCACCAGGGTTGGTCATCACCTCAATGCTCTTCACGGCTGTGGCGGGCATGCTCTTGAACACCATCGAGGGGTTCGACGAGAACATCACGTTGGGCACGCCGTCGACATAAACCTTGAACGACGAGGAGCCGTTGACAGAGATGTTGTCCTGACCGTCGACGGTAACCATCGGCACCTTGCGGAGCATATCAAGCACAGTGTTCGACTTTGAGTCCTCGTCCTCGGCCACGTTGTAGCTCATCTTATCTACGTCCATCTTCACCAACGGTTTCTGAGCCACAATCTCTACACCCTTCAGCATGTTCTCGTCCTCCTTTATATATATGGTGTCGAGGTCGAGTACGGCTTTGGTGCCTAATTCCACAGTCTGGCGCAAGTCCTGCTTGCCCACGCTGCTGAACACGATGTCGAACTTGCCCTTGCCTTTCACTTCCTGCGAGAAACGTCCGTCCTCGTCGGTGAGGAACATGGCTACGGCCTTGTCCGACTTTCCCGTATTGAACACACGAACGGTGGCGAATGATTCGCCCTCGCCCGAAGTCTTGTCCATTAACACGCCCTTGACAGTTGTCTGGGCCATTACTACTGCTGAAATCATCAGCATCATCACTACGAAAAGAAATCTTACCTGTTTCATATCTTTGCTTGTTTTTAAAATTATGGTGCAAAGATACGGCAAGAATCCTTCTCCTCAAAGAAACTTTCGACGACTTCCTGTAATATTTTCGACGAATTTGTTTTAGCAGGGGGAGTGAAAGGGGAGTGAAAGGGGAGTGAACTCGCTTCGCTCGTGGGAGTGAAAGGGACATTACCAAAAGTAACGTCCCCTTTACTCCCCTTTCACTCCCTCTTCACTCCCCTTTCACTCCACAAAAATCATACACCGACGATGTAACGGCTGTAGGGAAGGAAGGACAGTAGTTTCGTGGTGACGGCGCAACAGATGTAGGTGAGCAGCGCAATTGCGGGTATTGCGAGCCAGACGGGAAGAAGTGGGTTTGCAACATCTCCGTCGATAATCATTTCGGCGATGGGAGCGAGGAAGAACATGTGCATGAGGTACATGCCGTAGGTGAGAGGCGAAAGGCGGGTGACAAAGTTGGTGATTCCCTGTGACAATGCAGCAGGACAAGAATCACTTGTGGAGTGAGAAGGGATGCAAGTGAAGAGGAGGAAGAGACCGAAGGTGGCACTCAGCACGTTGGGGGTGCAGAACTCCCAGCTCCACTCCAACAGAGGAGTCTCTATGAGCTGACCAGGTACGCCTTTCCACCAGAAACTCCACGCAGTGAACACGGCTCCAACGATGAAGAACAGGATGCCACGAAACAGACGGCGACGGCGAGACCACTGTAGATGGACACGGATGTAGTGGGCCATGACGAGATAGCCTAAATAGCCAGAACAGTACCAGAAGGCCGTAAACTGGTTCCAGAAACATTCACCCCACAACTCGGGTGATACGAAACGGTGGAGCCAGGGGATGAGTGTGGTGAAGGCGAAGAAACCGATGAAGGTCAACTCTTCACGTGCCGTAGCCTTCTCTAACCAAGGTGACACCACGGGGATGATGATGTAGAGGCTGATGAGAGGGTACATGAACCACAGGTGACCAGCCATCGAGGGGAAGTTGAAAGGCAACATTTTGAGGTCGGCCAGCGACTGCTCCCACGTCATGCCACCCCATAGCAGCGGCAGTAGTGAATAAAGTACGAGGAAACAGACGAAGGGTGGCAGGATGCGCAAGAAACGCCTACGGTAGAAGGCACTCATGGTCTGCCCGGTCCCCTCGCGTCCTCCCACGGCAGGGGAGGAGATGGGCACAAGCAGGAAAGCAGAGACGATAATGAAGAGGGGGACGGCAGTACGGCTGACACCGCCGTCGTAAAAAGCCACCCAGAAACGGTTGCTCTCGTTGGCGAGCATAGAAACGTTCCCAGCCAGGCCCGAGGCATCGGCTCCGTAGAAATTCTCGCTGGCGTGAACAAGCATGACCAGGAGGCAAGCCACCACGCGGATATAGTCGAGGAATACGATTCGCTGCTCTTTCATGTACTATCTGATGTATTTCCTTCCCTTTTCAACATAGATACCCCGTGTAGGGGCAGACCCAGTACCAGCTCGCAACTGCCCCAAGAGGTTATACGAGTTCATTGTTCTCAGTTCACAGTTCAGAGTTGGCTGCACGTTGATTAACTGTGAACCGTGAACTGGGAATTGTGAACTGGGAGAAGTGATGCCTACGGTTCCGGTGGCCTCTCGGAATTGCCAGACGGCGAGCATGGCATATTCCGAGGCAAAGGCAAGCTGGTGGAATCCTTTGGTGACGTCTGGGTCGCCAGTACTGACGTTCCATCCGCTGAGAAGGTTGATGGGCAGCATGTTGTCGCGGTTGTAGTTGTCAAAGGCGTAATCCAGGTTCTGCTGATAGGAGACGAGGGCGTTCTGAGCGTGGGTCTTACCGTTGTAGACGGTCGTGTTATAAGGTGCGGCATCAACGTAGGCACGCATGAGCACATCGTCGAACCAGGCATTGAAACCGCTCTCGGCCTGTGGGTCGGTGGGCCATTCGTAATAGGTAATGCCACTGATACGCTTGCCCTTTGCAAAGTTGCGCCAGCTGCTCTGCGCCAAGGCGTTGATATCGTTGAGGTAGGTCTCTTCGCCTGTGACGCGCCAGAGCTCTGCAGTGCCTGCGAGCATGGTGCCTGTGTTGTAGGTGTAGGCCGTACCCGAAGGAGGGTTGGAATCGACGTGGATGCGGTATCTGTTACGACCTTCGCCTACGTACTGAATCTCGCCAGTGACGGCTCCGAGCATGTCCCAATAGACACCGGTGTTCTTGTTGAGCAGCTTTTCCTTCTGCCAGGCATAGACCTTGCGGGCCATTTCTAAGTAAACTTCGCTGTGGCGGCGCATGTCGTTGGTGCGTGTGCCGTCGGGCAGGATGTAGTAATAGCGCAGATCCTCTTTTTCATCGTCGGTTTTATATATCTCATAGAGCCATACCAAGGGTTGGATGATGGGACTGTTGCTGCATGAGTGTTTCGAGTTGTAGCCAGGTCCCCAGGAAATGCCGCCATACTCCTGGCCGTTTGCATCGAGGCAGCAGTCCCAGCCGTCGATGCAGTAGTTGGCCAGATACTCAGCTTTGGTGAGGTAGTCCGTGTCGCCAGTAAGCTTGTAGGCGCGCACCAGTTCACGGCATATCCACATCTGGTCATCGTAGACATTCTCGATGCCGGTGACGGTAGCTGTGCCCTTGGAACCACCACGATGCACGCCGTAAATGCTCCACGAGCAAATACGGGCGTAGGAATTGAGCGTATAGGTGCCACGATAGTAGTCGAGGGAGCCGAAGAGCTGTTTCAACCGTGCCACGTAGCGGTCGTGGGTGTCGGCGTAAAGCTGAGGGGCATTCTCCTTCAGCGCGTCAAGAGCCTCAAGTACCGAGCAGTGGGCTTCGAGGGCGGCGGTGTAGGGCCAGACATCGGCGGTGCCGCTGCCTTGCTTCGTCTCCGTGTTGTAGGTATCATACATGCGCATGTTGTTGGTGGAGCCAGTGAAGGAGTGCTCCATCGTAGCATCGGTCATCAGGATAGCTCGGTTGAGGTTCTGGACGGCTGTCTCAGTGGAGGCGCTTGCTGAAGCTACAAGAAAAAGGAGTGAAAGGGGAGTGAAGAGGAAGTGTTTCATAGTTGTGTTGGTTTATTGAGTAAAGGAATAGGGGGCTGCTTCGGCACTGATGCCGCGCTGAAGGTTGGGAGAGGCTTGCATTTGGAATACGATGGTGCCACCCTTTATCAGGTCTTTATGCTCTAAGTAGTTGCGGTCGTAGTTAGTGCCGTTCAGCGTCATACTGCCGATGTAAGGTTGGTTGGCATTGCGGGCCTCAATGGTGAAGGTCGGGGATTGCAAATCCCCTCCAACGTCTGGCAAATCCCCTCCAACGTCTGGCAGAGACAAGTGTAATGTGACACGGTCAAAGTAGGGCGTGCCGATGGCATATTGGTTCGACCCTGGACAGACGGGGTAGAAACCCATCGCGGAGAAGACGTACCAGGCCGAGGTCTGACCGTTGTCCTCGTCGCCGCAATAGCCGTCGGGAGCTGCAGTGTAGAAACGATCCATCACCTCGCGGATATGCTGCTGCGCTTTCCAAGGCTGTGCGGCCCAGTCGTAGAGGTAAATCATGTGCTGGATGGGCTGGTTACCGTGGGCGTAGTTGCCCATGCCCATGATTTGCATCTCGCGTATCTCATGGATGACGCTGCCGTAGTAGCTCTCATCGAAGAGGGGCGGTACATTGAACACAGAGTCGAGCATCTGGACGAACGTCTTTTTTCCGCCCATGAGGCGGATGAGCCCCTCAGGATCATGGAATACCGACCAGGTGTAGTGCCAGGCATTGCCCTCGGTGAAGGCATCCCCCCACTTCAGCGGCGAGAACGGCGACTGGAAAGTGCCGTCGTCGTTTCGACCACGCATCAGCTTGGTCTCTCTGTCGAACACGTTCTTGTAGTTCATGGCACGCTCGCGGAAGGGCTTCAGTTCTTTCTCTTTTTTGCCAAGTGCGAGGCCTAACTGGTAGATGCACCAGTCATCGTAGGCATACTCCAAGGTGCGGGCGACACTCTCGTTGATACCTACATTGTAGGGCACGTAGCCGAGGCGGTTGTAGTGCTCAAAACCAAGACGACCCGTTGATGCCACCTGCGGGTGAACAGCGTTGGCTCCATGTACGACGGCTTGCCAAAGTGTCTCGATGTCGTAGGGAATATGGCCCACCCCCGCCCCCTCCCGAGGGGAGGGGAGACCGTCGGGCACAGTAAGCTTCAAATATGCGTCGGCAACGACTGAGGCGGAGTTATTTCCTACCATGCAGCCACGGTGCCCTGGGCTGGCCCATTCGGGCAGGAAACCGCTCTCCTTGTAGCAGTTCACGAGTCCCTCCTGCATCTTCTTGTTCATTTCGGGATAGACCAGGTTGAGCAAGGGGAACAGACAACGGAAAGTGTCCCAGAAACCTGTGTCGGTGAAATAGTAGCCAGGACAGACCTCACCTGTATGGGGGCTGTAGTGGATGGGCTTGCCTTGCGCGTCTATCTCATAGAAAGCGCGGGGGAAAAGCACAGAACGATAGAGGCAGGAATAGAATGTGCGCAGATGGTCGATGTTATTGTCCTGTACCTCGATGCGTCCCAGCACCTCGTTCCAACGCTGCTTACCGTCATTACATACCTGGTCGAAGGAGCGATTGTCCAGTTCCTTCAGGTTCTGCCATGCCTGTTCCTCACTGATGAAGGAGCCGGCCACACGCGCTATGACCTGCTGGCCGCGATGGGTATTCATTGTCACCACAACGCCCTGGCGGTCTATAGGGGAGGTTTGGCTGACGGTAAAGCCACAATCAAGCTGGATGACGAAATAGAAACGGAAATTAGCAGGAACACCCCCGCTATTCTTCACCGTATAGCCTGTTATAGTGCGACGAGCAGCATCGGCCTTTACCTGTGAGCCACCGTCGAATCCGTCTACCACGATGTTGGCCTGCTCGGCTTCGGGAAAGGTGAAGCGGATCATGGCTGCCCGTTCTGTCGGCGTAAGTTCTGCCATCACATCCCAATCGGCCAGATAAACCTTATAATAATAAGGTGTGGCAGTCTCAGCCTTGTGAGAGAACCAGGAGGCACGTTCGTCCTCACCAAACTGAGGTTTTCCTGTAGTGGCCATGATGACCAGCTGACCGTAGTCGTTAATCCACGGTGAGGGCTGGTGGGTGAGCTTCAAGCCACGAATCTTGTCCTCGGTATAGACATACTGCCAGCCGTCGCCCATGCGTCCCGTCTGTGGAGTCCAGAAGTTCATGCCCCAGGGCAGGGCAATAGCGGGATAGGTGTTGCCGGTGGAGAGGGAGTGTTTAGAGAGTGTTCCCACGAGTGTGCTCACGTAATCAACTGGGGTCGGAGCAGCAGACAAGCTTACTCCGACCATCATTGCTATGCTAAAGAACCATTTTCTCATATTATAAAACGGATGTCAGCTATTGTTTATTGTTGATTCTACCACTGTATGGCCTGGTCCTCATTAGGTATCTGAGTGTTCAGCTGGCGTTCGAGCGTCAGGATGCCTTTGGTGGTGTAGTTCATTGGATAGTTCTCTACCGAGGTGTAGTCGGTGTAGTCGTATTCAATGCCGCTGATGATGACATAGTGGTGCAGCAGATAGGGACGCACATCATCGGCCTGCTCGTAGATACGGTACTGTGGCGTGCCATGCTGCACGAAGTTGTTCTTCTCAGCATTGTCTGACGAGAGCTTGACAATACCCTGCTTTCCGTCGGCCGACGAGGGTACGAACTCGAACTTCACCTTGTAGTAACGGCGGTCCACACGGGTCTCGTCGATGTTGCCCATATAGAAGAACACACTGTTCTCATCGACCACATAGCCCCTTGCGGTCTCCATACCCGTGGCGTTGTTCGGATCGGCGGCGTTGGTCACGGTAAGTGTGGTGGCTGAGTAATTGCCTGAAAAGTCGTTGTAGGGATAGACGCGGAGCATGGCCTTCGCATAGTTCTTGCGCGGATGAGGCTCATAGCCTTCTGCTTTCTTCACCTCGATGGGCAGCACCCACTTCTCCACCATGTCGATGTCCTTGAAGTCGAAGTTGATACGCAGGAGTCCTACGTCCTCTCCGCTCTTGATCTGCACGTTGGAGGGATATTCGGCGTATTCGCTCATGTCCTTGTAGTAGAGATCGGTGATGTCGGCGCGGTAGGTAGGACTGCCGAAGCGCTCATAGTTCAGGATGTTGAGCGTGTCGCTGTGGCCTACTTGTATGGTAAGATTACTGCCGTTGGTAGTTGTTCCGGCTACGATGACGGGTAAGTCGTAGCTCGATTTTCCCTCGCTGCCGTACATCAGCGAACCGTCATCGTTGTGGCGAGAGTAAGGCACATAGACTGCCGTCACGCCATTGTCGTTGAGAGGAGCTTTGAAGCTGATGTATTTCTCATATTGCTCGTCCTTCCATTCGTCGTTGCAGGAGGTGAGAACTGCGGTAATACCGCAGTATACCAGACACGCGGTGAAGAGGATGGTGATATTCTTGGTATTCATAATCTTGATGATTTTTAATTTGTGTTAGCAGGAAAGATGTTAGTCGTTGTACTTCCATCCAGGGTTCTGCACCAGGTTCTTGTTGCGCTTGAGGTCGGTGAAGGAGATGGGCCAGAAATACATCTTGTCTGTGAATGTGGCCGAGAGATTATATACAGGAATGACCTGCATGAACTCGTTCTTGTTTTGGGCTGTCTGGAAGACGTTCAGACCGTAAACACGCTTGTTCTCCTCGACGGGAGCATCCATCCAGCGGCGCAGGTCAAAGTAACGCTTTCCCTCACCCATGAACTCAATCATGCGCTCGCGCTTGATTTTGGCACGAAGGTCGTCTTGACTGTTATAGACATCACTGGTATAGTCAGGCAGTCCGGCACGGATGCGAACGGGCTGGATTCCACGCTTCATCTCACTAATGTTGCGGCCACTGACGGTGAGATCGTTCCCTTTCCAGTCTTTTTGCTGATAAGACTGTCCTTCAGTCAGTTCGTTAAGGCACTCGGCATACATGAGCAGAATGTCGGCATAGCGTATGGCTGGCTCGAACTTCACCTGAATGTGTCCGTATGAACCTCCACCACTGGGCTGGGCCTCAAAATAGTCGTTGGGGTGATAGTATTTCTTGACGCCGATGCCTGTGCGCAGATAGGCAAACGAGTTACGGTAGCCGTCGGCACCGCTACGGTAATAGGTCACCTGACGGTTGTGGTCGGTCTGCGAACTCTTTCCTAATTGTTCCCAGATGGTGCCGTTGTAGGCCACGGAAGCATAGAAGCGCGGCTCACGGCCACAGTACTGGTGCGACACGTTCATGCGCTGCTGGTTACCCGTGCTGCGGTTGGTCGGGTTGACCAGCACTTCAGGGTAAGTGTCGTTCTGTGCCTCGCTGCGGCTGATGAATCCTTCGGCACGATCACGGTCGTTACCAGGATTATCGATGGTGGCAGGGCCTGACTGACGCCATTCACGGTACATGCCGTCCACATCGCTGCCATCTTTCATATAATAGGTGTCAACCATCTTTTGTGTCAGACCGTGGGTGTTCCAGCCATTGAGCGATGTAGGCATGGAATGCCCCACGAGCGATGCGATACCATTGTCGTGGTCGCCCAGCTCAATGTTTCCTCGTGTGAAGATAAGCTCGCTGTTGCCAGCAGCACTGGCCACACCGTTGAACAGGTTACGATAGGACAGATAGGGGTCGATGTTCTTCCAACCCTCAGGCCAGTTCTTCTCTGAGAAGTCGGCATCGAAAGGAGGCGTCACGGTGATGGGGCGGTCGTCAGTTGCCACGTCGTTGTAAGGCTCTGTGTAGAGCTGATAGACGTTCAGGTCGATGACATCCTTACAGGCAGCAGCGGCGCGAGCCCAACGTGTCTCGTCGTAGGTGAGAGAGAGTAGGGGAGTACCGTCAAAGTTTTTCAGTTGCTTGGCCACATCGTCAGTAACGTTGGCAGGGTGATGACCGTTCTGCAACTGGCCGTTGGCCAATGGGCTGGCGGCGTAGGTGAGCACGATGGCACGGGTGGCCAGTGCGGCACCAATGGTGGGGCGCATCACATTGTTCTCGTCACGGCGCAGACTCTTCAGCTCTTTGGCAGCCTGGAGCATCTGGTCGGCGATGTAGGTGGCGCACTCCTCGTATGTGGAGCGTGGCGTGGCCAGGTCATCGTATGCTAAGGTGTAGTCGGCACCCTCGTCAGCCATGATGGGCACGGGGCCGAACTTACGCAGCAGCAGCCAGTAGTAGTAGGCACGGACAAATCGGGCCTGTCCGCGATAGTCCTCTACCTCGTCGTTGCTCATAGCGGTGTTCAGGCCGATGTTGTGGATGAATATTGAGGCCTGATAGATACCCTGGTAACAACGCACCCAGGCGTTCTGGCCCTCGCTCTCGTCGTAGTTGCCTTCGTGGAATGAGTTGTATGAGGCATAGTCGGCATCCTTCGAGTCGCCAAAGCTGTTGTCACGGTCGCCATAGTACATATCGTCGGCGAAGTTAAAGGGGTTCCATGCCCCACCATCGGCACCCGTGGCGCCTTTTGAGCCAACCTCAATGTTACAGCCATTCAGGAAGGAATAGGCGTGTGCCAACCACTGGTCGCACTGTATCCTGTCTGTGAAGACACTCTCAAGGGTCTTGCGGTCTTCGAAGTACTTGTCGCTGTCGAGGTCTGTGCAGGCTGTGAGGACTGCGGCAATACCGCAGTATACCAGACACGCAGCGAATAGAGACTTGATATTATTGTTTTTCATAATCTTCAATCTTAAATTATCAATTATAAGTTAACTTGCATACCTATTGTAACGGCCTTCGTGATGGGATAGTCTTCACCACGCGGCTGGAGCGATTCGGGATCCCAGATATCAAACTTCTTGTGGAGGAAGAAGAGATTAGAGCCAGAGACATAGAAACGCACGTTCTGGAAATGAATCTTGTTCACGAGAGCCTTCGGAAGGGTATAACCGATGTCGAGGTTCTTCAGGCGCAAGTAGCGGCCGTCGCGCAACCAGAAAGTGCTATTACGGAAGTTGTTGGCATTGCCGCCGTAGCTCAGACGTGGGTACTCGGCGTTCACATCCTCGTTGGGCTGAAGGCCAAGCATCTGTGCCGTCTCAGTATCTACCCAGCGGTTTTCCAAGAGTCCCTTGAACACGTTGCCCCACTGTCCTTCGCTGAAAGCATAGACATTCTTGCCGTAGGTCATGAAGGTGCTCTTGCCCGCTCCTTGGAAGTGTAGGTTGAAGTCGAAGTTTTTCCAAGTGATGGAGAGGCCTAAGCCGTAGATGAGGTTAGGACGGTCTGTGGCACCGATGGCGCACTCGTCACCTGAGTTGATGACGCCGTCACCGTTGACATCCTTATACTTGATGTCGCCTGGTTGCACAGGACCGAAGGTCTGTGTGGGCGAGTTGCGTATGTCATCGTAGTCCTTGAACAGTCCGAGGGCAATAAGGCCACGCACTTGATTCACACGATAGCCATGCTGGTTCTGGTAAGGATAGACATTGTTCTCCTCATCGTAATCGCCAATCTCGTTCTTCGAGTAGGTCATGTTACCACGGATGGTGATGCCCACGTCGCCAATACGATGCTCATAGCGGAAGTTGCCGTCAATACCACGCGACTTCACTGAGCCTACGTTGGCACGAGAATAGTTCCAACCGTTGCTATCCCAGTATTCCAGACCCACCGTCGTGGGCAGGAAACGGCGCTCCTGATAGATACCTGTACGTTCTTCATCGAAGTAGTCGACGGTTAACGAGAACTTGTTGTTGAACAGCACCAGGTCGATACCCAAGTCGTTCTTCGTAGCCACCTCCCATGTGACACCCTCGCTGGCCACCTGACGATAGCGGATGCTGGAATAGGTATTGCTGAAATACTGACCCCACGAATAGCCTGCACCACTCTGCTCAAGGGTGTAGAGATAGGGGAAACGGGTGCTGCCAGTGGCGTCACTACCCACCTTACCATGCGAGAAACGTACCTTCAGCATGTCGAGCCAAGGTGCCTTCTGTTTCACCCAAGGCTCCTCGCCGATGTTCCAGGCCACTGACCAAGCAGGGAAGAAGCCCCAGCGGTGACCGTCCGAGAAGTTCTCTGAACCGTTGTAGCCAAAGTTGTAGTCGAGGAAGTAGCGGTACTTATAATTATAGGTGAATTGCGCTGCCAAGCCTTTGTTCTTGCGCGACACAGAATTCTTCACATCAGTACCTAAGTTTTGTGTCGAAATCTTCTGGTCTTCAGTGAACTTCACGTTTGCCCCAAAGTTATGGGCATTAAGGAACGAACGATCCCAGTGGAGCAGCAGATCGAGGAACTCGCGGCGCCAGCCGTCGTTACTCGTCGTCTGCTCCATATCCTTCGCATTCTGCACCATTTGGAAGTCCAGTTCACCAGTCTCTGTGTTGCGTGAACGGGCACTGTAGAGTGCAGGCAGGTGGTGCAGGTGGATGGCATTCTGGTTGTAGGTGTCGAAGCCGAAGCGACCAGTGAACGTCAAACCCTTGGTGATGAAGCCTAAGTCCTGTTCCAAAGTGATGTTTGTCTGGATGTTGTTGTCCCACTCATTGTTATAGCCCGTCTGTGTAGAACTCACCCAGGGGTTGATGTAGTTCTCATCGAGGGTATAGGTGATGACACCGTTCTCCTCTGTGGCATTGAACACACCCTTGGCAGGATAGTAGCCGTTGGAGTACATCACGGGGGTGTAAAGCGCATTGTAACCAAAGAGTTGTCCCCAAACCTTCTCATCGCCGATACCAGGAGAGTTTCGTTTGTTCAGGTTGCCGCCGATGCCTAAGCGCAGCAGGGTTGTCTTGGTGACGTCAATGTCGACGTTCATACGATAGTTCCAGCGTTTGTAGTTTGCGTTGGTATCATACTTCTTGCGGAGTGTCTCGTCAGTCTTGTACATGCCTTCATCCTCAGTATAGGCCATCGACACATAGTAGCGTGCCGTCTCACCACCACCACTTAGGTTCACGTTGGCACGATAGCTCATGGCACCGTCCTTGAGCAGGAGGTCCTGCCAGTCAACGTTTGGGTAGAGGTCAGGGTCGAGGCCCTCACGGATGATGTCAAGTTCAACGGGCTGATAGAGCACACCGAGGTTGCGAGTGACACGGGCCTCGTTGAGGTAGTTGGCATACTGGAAACCGTCCACGAATTCTGGCGTGATGGTGCGAGTGTTATACGAGGTCTCCACCTTGCCATTGATCTGCACCTTACCAGCCTTACCATGTTTGGTGGTAATGAGAACAACACCATTGGCACCCTTCGAACCGTATATGGCTGTAGCGGAGGCATCCTTCAGCACGGAGAAGTTCTCAATGTCCTCGATGTTGATGTCGTCGATGTTTTCGCGCTCGAAACCATCAACAAGGATATAAGCCTTGTTGCTGGCACCAAAGGTGGAGATGCCTCGAATCCAGAACTCGCTGGTGTTCTTGCCTGGCTGACCGCTGCTCTGGAAGGCCATGATACCTGGCACGTTACCTGCTAATGTGTTCGTCAGGTTCGATGTGCTGTAATGCTTCAGGTCGTCCATCTTCACGTTCGACACTGCACCCGTCACGGTGAGCTTCTTCTGCGTACCCATACCAGTGACCACCACTTCGTCGACGGCCAGCTGAATATCTTCCTGCATGACGATGTCGATAGTGGTCTTGTCGCCCTTTACCAGCACTTCCTGTGATTTGTATCCAATATACGAGAACACCAGTGTGCGATATTCCTGCACCTTGATGGTGTAGTGGCCGTTGAAGTCTGTAATGGTACCAAGGCCCTTGGCATCCTTGACGATGACGCTGGCACCAATGATATCTTCGCCAGAGGCATCGGTCACGTGACCTGTAATTGTCAGTTCTTTCTGTGCCAGTGCTTGCAAAGATGCGCACAGCACCAACATTATTATCATTGCAAATTTCTTCATAGACTTATTCCTCCTTGGCTTCTAAGTTTTCTTCCATTGTGATGGTACGTATGGCGAAGTTGCTGGTGTCCAGGATGTAGAATATCAGCGTGTTCTCTCCTGTAATGGCATCGCGGTGTACGTCGTTGACAAGTCCTGTGGGACGGTGGAAGCGTGCGAAGTCGCGCAGTTCACCGTTCTCGTTGCCGTATGTGTTGCCGTCGGCATGTGTGGCATAGCCTCCGCCAGCGTATGTCTTGACGATTCCTTCGGGTGTGAGCAGTCGGATGGCATCGTTACGGCTGTCGCAGAAGTAGAAGTCGTAGATGTCATCACGTCCCTCTGCCTCGTACTGTTCGTTCTTGACAAAGGTGCCCTGATAGGGACGGCGCAGAAGGGCTGAGAGGCCTACGCCATCAGTGAAGCCTTCGCGTGACATATCGCCTGCAATACGGTAGGGAGCGGAGAAGCGGTGTGTCTGCTCGTTGTAGTCAGTGCGGAGGATGTAATTGCGATTGATGACGACAATGTAGGCGTACTTGCCACTGGGGTGAATGTCGATCTGGAACTCCCAGCTGACGTCCTGAACGGTGAAAAGTTTCTCGAAGGCTGCTGAGCCAGAGCTGCTTCCTGTGTTGAGGTCGTAGAGGTTCTGGTTGGCGTAGGGGCTCCAGCTGGTGCCTGATCCGCCAAGGGTGTCGGGCAGCTGTGTTGCCCAGTACTTGTCCATGTCGAGGCGGAGCACTTCGCCCTGTGCGAAGGAGGTGAAGTAGAGTTCGCCGTTGGGATGGAGCGAGGCACCGTTGCACTGGCGGTAGTTGGCCAATTGGCGAACGGTGGAGCCGCTACTGAAGTTGCCCTCAGGGTCGCGGTCTACGATATAGACGGAGTTGGCGCGATAGTTGCTATCGTCGTTGTCGGCAGAGATGATGAGGTGCTCGCGCCATTTCTTCTGGTCGGCAGTTGCGGTCTGGTCCCATCCTTCAGGGGCATAGCCGCTCTTGACGCCTGTCTCCTCATCAACGACATAGTCGAAGGTGCCGTCTTCATTATACATGAAGGGGTCTACGGCGAAGTCGATGGTGCGCAGGCGCTGGTTGGAGAACTTGGAGAGAGGGAGGATGGTCTGGACGGTGTGCTCTTTGAGGTCGATGAGCTGTATGCCGTGGGCGACGGTTCCGAAGTGTGGCTCCTGGTCGTAGACGACGAATAGCTGGTCGTGGTTATAGGGTGAGAACTGCATGACGCCGTCGTTTTTGAAACCGCTACAGTCTTCGAAAAAGCCGTCGATCCAGACGGCGTCGGCCTCGCGGTCGTAGCTTTTGCCACAGAGCTTTCCGACGACCATCTTCCGCTCGTATTCGAAACGGTCGGAGGCTTTGCCTGTCTGCTTGTCTACGGTGACCTGGACAGAGGCAAAAAGGCGGTTACCCTCTATCTGGTCGTAGGCAGCCCCAGGGAGATAGCAATAGATGGCATTATTCTTCACGCTGACGAGCACGGCCTCCTTACCGCCGATGTTGACATGAACCATCGACGAGTCGTTGCCGAAGTTTTGGCCCTGAATGACGACCTGCTGGCCGACGCTGCCCTTGGTGGGGTTGAAGCTGCTGACGGTGACAGGCTTTGAGGGGTCGTAAGGGTCGGAAGTCTGTACGCCATAGTAGTCTTCCACGGTAGTGGACGACTCGCAGGAGGTAGCTGCGCCAATAGCGCAGCCTACGAGACTGGCAAAGAGAAAATATTTATAAAACATTGTCTTCATATCTATATAGTTTAGAGTTTTTCGAGGAGGGACTGCGGCGATGCCGCAGTTTACAGAACAGAGTTTGAGCCGTTTTTTCTATCAGAAAAAGCCGTTCTTTCTACCAGAAAAAGCCGTTCTTTCTGTAGGTTTAAGCCGTTCTTTCTATAAGTTTGAACGGCTCAAACTCTGAGTGTGTTATTGATTAGCCAGTTTATCGTCCAGCACTTTCATCCAGAAGCCGCCGATGACGGAGCGAGCTTTGAAGCCGACCATGCGGCCAGTCTTGGTGTCGTACCAGTCACTGGTAGGCACGCGGCTTTCTGTTTCGTTCATGAACTTATAAACGGGCTCTACGAACTTCAGGAACGTGGCCTTGTCGTTGGCCATAGCAGCTGTCCACATAATCCAGTCGTTCTTCGTGTAGTCCTTGCGGATGTCGAGGGGCAGACCGTACTTGTTCTGCTTCTTCAGGTAGTACTGCACGTCGCGCTCCATAGTACCAGCTGGGAATACGTTGGTATTCCAAAGCTTGTCCCACACCATATTATACTTCTGGCTCCAGGTGTCCTTACGGTCGAAGGCCAGACGGTAGTGGTCGCCTTCACGTGCATCCTTCTCCCACTTCTGGGCCATCTCCTTGGCACGGACCATATACTTGTTGGCCACGTCGTGAAGACCTTTCATGCGAGCCATCTCGGCATAGCCGACGATACCCATGATGGCCTTGATGCTGAGGTTGGCGTTGTGTGCCCAGTGTCCTGCGAAGTCATCTGTGCAAAGCTGGTTTTCAGGGTCCTGTCCGTTCTCCGAAAGGTAGTCGGCCCAGGTGGTGATGACATCCCAGTATTTGTCCACATAGTTGGTGTTGCCGTCGAGCATACAGAGCTGGGCAGCGAGGGTAAGCATGTTGCCAGCCTCCTCGAGGGGCATGTCGCCACCATAGACCTGACCGTTGGCTATAGGATAGGTGCCAAGGTCGTGGGCTGCGAAGGGCTTGGTCCAGCGGCCAGAGAGAGAATAGTCGAAGATGGAGGTCATCATGGCCTTCTGCAACTCTGGATTGTAGCAGAGGAAGAGGGGGGCCTCAGGATAGGTGAGGTCGACGGTGTTCACACAACCGTTGGAGTTGTTTTCCTTCGAGAAGAAGAGCAGGTTGCCCTTGTCGTCCTGGAACAGCTTGTGGGCGGCGATGACGTGGCGATAGGCAGCAGAGAGGATTTCAGCATAATGCTCGTTTCCAGCTTTTAGACCGTCGTCGTAAATCATCTTGTCGAACTGGCGGCAACGCTCCATAATGTTCTGGTATTGAGATGTCATGCGGTTGAACATCTGGAAGATGGTGACTGTTCCGCCATGTGCCCAGTAGCCCTTGTAGCGCTTATACATATATTCTATGTCGTCAATCTCGTCGTAGCCCATCATCATAAAGCTGGCAGCCTTCTTCGTCTTGCCGAAGTCGTGGCCATAGCCCAGCAGCGGCATCTCTGAGGCCTTCGAGCACTCAATGGTCTGCACGTTAGAGGTCAGTTTTCCATCTTTCACGAATTGGCCAATCATATCATTCTTCTTATCAATAGCAACATAACCGTTGACATTTGACATGTAGAAGTAACCCCAGTCGATGCAGATGCCGTCGCCCTTCTTGGCAAGGATGGGCTGGTCGATGGTGCCTGTACGCAGATAGTCAATGTGGTTCTCCGTATGAGTGGGCTGGCTCACTTTGTTCAAGGCCATCTCAGGCGTGGCGGCAATCAAAAGCTGGACGCTGTGCTCCTTGTCATCAGTACTGCGCACCTGATAGGAAATGTAATTGATGGGCGAGGAGAGCAGGTCGTAGTCATCAATCAGCATGGGTGCTGTGAATACTACGTCCAGCTCTACAGGCCCGCATATAAATGTATAATATGTGTTGGTTGCAAGTACGCTGACCGACTTCTGTTGTGCAATCTTGATGTTGGCATTAACGTTAGCATCAATATTCCTGAACAGTCCGAAGTCAGTATAGGCTCCTCCAGTGGTGTTATGGCAATGGGCAGCAATGACGTTCTTTCCCTCATGCAGGAGGTTCTTCAGTTTGCCGTCAAGATGCAGCTGCACCCCTTCCACCCAGGTCTCTCCTGTATCGGCCACCTTCGTGCCGTTGATATAAAGTTCAAATACGTCGTCGTGTGAATAGACCATGTAGAGATCTTCCTTCAGGTCGCTTGCCTTCAGGTCGATGGTGCGTCGCACGTAGAGGTCACTATTTAACTCACTCCAGCGAGTACGCACAAAACTCAGGTCAGGGCTACCCCAAGCAGCCTTGCCCCGACGCCAGTCCTGAGGCTGGAAGTCTGGTTTCATCCAGTTTGCTGGTTGCTGAGACTGTCGGCTGTAGTCTGCTTCCCAAGCCTCCTCGTCGGCCATAGGAACGATGCTTTCCAGAACGGCACGGTCGGCACCCATCCAGCGATAGGTGGTACCGTCCACGCGCAGAAGGCCTTCTAAGGGCTTCTCATCGTTGGTCCAGTGACGTGTGGTGCCGTCGGTCAGTTTGTCGTAGGGTGACCAAACGCTGAAATAAGGGTCGCTCACCACCAAGGGGACCGAAGGCAGACGCAAGGCTGTCTGTTTGTAAGGACTGAACAGATTTCCTGTCTGTGCTATGGCCGAGAATGCCATCAGTCCCATTGTACACATTGTCAGAATCTTTTTCATTCAATTATTGTTTTTAGTTAATTACAATGTCTATTTAAGCTAAGTGTGTTCTCTGACTAATTTCCTTTTAATTTGTATCCTAAAAACAATCTTTTACCTTAATAAAGAAAATAACAACTAAAGAAAATACTAACTTACTTTGAATTATTAACCAAAACTACTAACTAACTTTCAAATGCTATCCAAAACTGTTGCAAAATAACACCATTTTTGTCAGAATGAAGGATAATTATTAACCAAAACAAATTAATAATTGTTCAAACAAGGCTTTGCTGATTTATTTCGATTCGTAATGACCTGATATTTTTGTTTAAGGGGAATTTAAGGGGGAGTGAGAGGGGAGTGAAAGGGGAGTGAAAGGGGAGTGAAAGGGGAGTGAAGGGGGAGTGAGAGTGAAGTGAAAGGGGAGTGAAAGTGGAGTGAAGAGGAAGTGAAAGGGACATTACCAAAAGTAACGTCCCTTTCACTCCCACGAGCGAAGCGAGTTCACTCCCCCTTCACTCCCCTTTCACTCCCTATCACTCATAATGGCTCTATCTCTGACAACTGTTCAGAAGGTCAAGCTTGCCATCGGCAATAAGTTTCAGGATAAGCTCGCCGAAGAGCGTGTTCTGCCAGGCAAACCAGGGACGAGTGTAGTTGTTGGCATCGTCCTTATGGAACGACTCATGAATGAATCCTGTGCCAGCGTCGGTTTTCATAAGCATCTCTATGCAATGGCGAATCTCGTCGTCGTTCTGACTGGTAAAAGCATACATCATGATAGACATGGGCCAAGGCATGTTGTAACCTACGTGAGGGCCTCCGATGCCCTCGCCAGCCTTACCACGGAAGAAACTGGGATTGTCTGTAGACCATACGAATCGACGGGTGTTCTGGTAGATGGGGTCGTTCACAGGTACGTCGCCAAGATAGGCCATAGCAAGGAGCGAGGGCACGTTAGCATCGTCCATGAGCAGGTGACTGCCATAGCCGTCGACCTCGTAGGCATAGATCTTGCCGTACTTGGGATGGTCCACGATGGCATACTTCTTCAAAGCTTGTTCCACCTCATCGGCCAGAGCAGTACATTGGCCAGCTCTGTCGTCATCATTATTGACGGCTTTGAGGATTTCTGCAGTCTTGCGCAGCGATGTTACAGCCATGAAGTTCGAGGGAACGAGGAAGGGAAACACGGTGGCATCGTCGCTGGGACGGAAGAACGAGGCGATAAGACCCACGGGATTCACAGGATGGCCCTTGCCGTCCCAGCCCACGGTATCGAACTGTCGGTCGGTGTTGCGCTTGAAACGGTAGTCGCCCGTTCCTTCCTTCCGTTGTTGCTCATGGAATACGGCCAAGATATTATCGACGGCCTTTAGCCACTCCTCGCTGAAGATGGTGTCGTCGCCTGTCACCTTCCAGTATTCGTAGGCTAAGCGGATGGGGTAGCATTGAGAATCGATTTCATACTTTCGCTCGTGGATGCCAGGCTTCATGCCCGTCTGGTCGCTCTTCCACTCTCCCACCTTCGTGGAGTCCTGATAGAAGGCATTGGCGTAGGGATCGAGATTGATGCTCTTCAGCTGACGAAGGATGACGCCACGGACGAGCTTGGCCAGCGCAGGGTCGTCGTTGCAGAACTGAACGTAGGGCCACACCTGGGCACCAGAGTCGCGAAGCCACATGGCAGCGATGTCGCCAGTATAGACGAAGGTGTCGTCGTCAGAACCGTCGACCACACTATAGTGAGCTGTGGTCTCTAACGTGTTGGGGAAACAGTTCTCAAACATCCAGGCGAGATAGGGATTGTTGTTGAGCTGCTGCTTGACCTTTTCAATCTTCTGGTCGATGACCTGGGAACTGAAAAGCCGCTCCTCAATAGGCGGACGCTTCGACGTGCCGACAGGAATGGTGTTGTCGGCAGTCATCTGGATATACTCGGCACCAAATGCCTGTTTCTTTTCGTCAGTCGTTGTGGTCTGCTCTTCAGCAGCCTTCTGTCCGCAAGCCGTCATTATCAGAGCGGCTGCCATCATTGTAACAAGTTTTTTCATACTAATTATGTGTTTATGTGGATTCAATCAACGATGATTCTCAGTTCTTTTCCCTTCGCCAGGTCTTCGTGGCTTACGAACCAGCCCTTGAGCGTTTTGCCGCCAATGGTTATCTGGCTGATATGCTCACCCTCGCCCTCTCGTGTGATTTGGAAAGTCTGACCTGAGCCGAGGGTGAAACGGATGTGGTCGAAGAGGGGAACGCTGACGATGTACTCAGGGTCGGCAGGTGAGTAGGTGTAGAGGCCGATGGCGTTAAGCACATACCAAGCCGACATCTCGCCTGCATCGTCCATACCTGCGTAGGCCAGATGTTCGTCGCCCATGCCGTAGTAGTTGTGCATGAGCGTGTTGAGCACATGCTGCGCTTTCTCCTGACGGCCAATGAAATAATAGGTATAGGGGATGCTGTGTCCTGGCTGGTTACCATGACAATAGGTTCCAAGGTAGCCAGTAAGGTTCCATGCCTCGTAACCACCGCAGGGAGTAGTAAAGAGTGAGTCGAGTTTGCGCTCTACGGCTTCTTTTGAGGGATAGAGGGTAATCATGCCCTCAGGGTCGTGAGGTGCGAAGAAGAGAGAGTTCCAGGCATCGGCCTCGCGATACATATATTGGTAGTAGGGATAGTTGGGCCGAAAGTCCTCTATCCATTGGCCTTCCCCATTACGGAGCACCTTTCCACGCCAGAAGCCAGTGGAAGGGTCGAAAAGGTTACGATAGTTCTGGGCGTGACTGAACAATAGCTGTTCGTTCTTCTTGTCCTTCAGCTCATGGGCTACAAGAGCTGTGGCATAGTCGTCGTAGGCATATTCGAGCGTCTTGGTTACAGAACCTTTGTACTCGTCTCCTGTTGGCACGTTCACAGTGTCCTTTTCAGCAATCCATCCACGCTCCAGATACTCGTCGAGATAAGGACGACCACCACGTCCAGGCACAGTGGCATTCTTCAGCATCAGTTTATAGGCACGGCTGAGGTCGAAGTCTTGTATGCCACGAAGCCATGAACCAGCCACGAAAGCTGAGGCATGGTCGCCGTGAAAGAATGTAGGCATGTAACCGCCAGTCTTTTCGCCCCTGTCTATACACGACTTGATGATGTCGGTGGCCACGTCAGGGGTTATCATTCCAAGGAGGATAAGCTTGTTGCGATAGGTGTCCCAAAACGACGGATTGGTGTAGTAGCGGAAGTCGGCTTTCACCACCTGACCACGATCATCGCGATATTCGCCGTTGACGTCGCTACGCAGGTGGGGAAAGAGGAACACACGGTAGAGCGTGGAGTAAAGCATGTTTCTTTCGTCTACGGAACCGCCAGACACACAAATATGGCTCAACAGGCTTTTCCAGGTCTCGTCAGCCTCACGTCGCACTTGGGAGAAGTCCTTGTCAGATAGTTCTGCTTTCAGATTCTCATGTGCATTGTCGATACTGACAAAGGAGAAACCAATCTTCAGTTCCAATGGTTTCGTACTCCTGACATTTTTAAAGCTGACGATACCTACAGGCTTTGTAAACTCACGTTCCAGCTCAACGCGCTCTATTTCTTCGCTCGTCTCGGCATAGAAAAAGATACGGCCTTCGCCATCCTGATAACCCTCAAAAGCCTTTGGTCCAGCCTGTTTTATCTCCCAACGTCGTGGCTCATTATTGGAACGGGTGATGTCGATAAGCACACGCCGCTCGTCTCCTGGTCGGAACGTATAGCGATGATACCCACAACGTAGCGTCGTGGTCAGTTCTACGTCAACATTATATCGGTCGAGGAACACGCGATAGTAGCCAGGATGGGCTTCCTCGCGCTCATGGCTGAACCACGAACAGTAGTTGTCTGGTCGATACTTGCCCTCCACCGTTACAGGCAGTATGGGCACATGGAGCAGATTCCAATGGCCCTTGCAGGTATGGGCGAAGCCATAAATCTGATGATCCTCATACTGATAGCCTGAGCCAGTGTGGTAGTTCGTCACAGGAGTGAGCTGTACCATCGCGTTGGGCAAAGCAGCACCAGGAAATGTCTCTGCCCCCCAGGCTCGCTTCGACTCCATGCGGGTGTAGCCCAAATCCTCAGGCTTCCATAGCGTCGTGGTGCCCATGAAGGGATTGACATATTGAGATAATCGGCCTGTACCTACATCGGCATTGATGGTAGAGCGAGTCCCCACCATCAATGCCAGAAGGAATATGATACGCAACGGCTTCATTATCTCTTGAGTATTTTGCAGATGCTTCCGTCCTCCTTGCGGACGATGTTAAGGCCAGTGAGCATACTGTCGACCTTCATGCCAGAGAGGTTGAAGATGAGGGGCGTCTGTGTTGGCACAGGGCCTGCTCCTAAATTGTCGCGTATGCCATCGGTTATTTCTTTTTCCTCTTCGCCATAGATGTTGGTGAGCTTCAGGTTGGCCTCGCGCACCCTTTCTTCATTCATCTTCATCATCTCGCGGTCGTAGGTGAGCAGACCGTTTACCTCAGTCTCTACATCGGTGGTCTGTGTATAGACGGCAGCACAGAAGGCCGCATTATTGCCGTCGTTTGCCGTAGCATCCCTTGCCATAGTGGCAACTGCTTCTAATACTGAGACGTAGGCATCTGTAAGCTTCTGCTCGTTGTCGTAGTTTACATAGGTTGTGGCAGTATTCTCATACCAGCGATGATCAGTAATGTGACGGCCCAGTCCACCAAACTCACCCAGCACCACAGGACGGTTGGGGTCGTAGAGGAAGATATGTGGCGGACGGTCGTAGTCATGCAGGTCGAGGAAGTCGCCCACGCCCTCATAGTGGTTGCCACCGCTGGCAGCATTGATAAGACGGGTATTGTCTAAAGAACGGGTGAAGTCAACAATCTCAGAGGTCTTGAACTGTCCCCAGCTCTCGTTGAATGGTGTCCAGACTACGATGGAGGGACTGTTGTAGTGCTGCTCGATTATCTCCTGCCACTGGCTCTTGAAAGCCGATTCAACGGCAGTCGTATGCTTGCCTGGCTTCGTGCTCCATTCACGTGTGACCCACGGCTCGTCACTACGACCCAGGGCGGGCATGTCCTGCCAGACAAGTACGCCAAGACGGTCGCAATGATAGTACCAGCGGGCTGGCTCCACTTTCTCATGCTTGCGAATCATGTTGAAGCCCCAGTCCTTCGTTTTCTGTACGTCAAAGGCCAATGCCTCGTCTGTGGGAGCAGTGTAGAGTCCGTCAGGCCAGTAACCTTGGTCGAGCAGTCCGAAGTGGAACACGTCGCGATTATTCAGTTGTAGACGCCACTCGCCGTTCTCCAGCCTACGTGTAGAGATTTTACGCATGGCGGTATAGGCTTGCACGTGGTCACCACTTGCGAGCGACACTTCGAGGTCGTAGAGCCAGGGATTGGTAGGACTCCACAGTTTAGCATTGGGAATGGATAGCTCGATGGAGCTGCCTAAGGTGCCTGTGCCCTGGGCGACGGTATTACCTTGTAGCTTCATGACCACGGTCACGGCTTCGCTGTCAGCAGCTGAACTGCCGACCACAGTAACCGTCATCTTTCCTTGGTCGATGTCAGGCGTGGTGATGATGTTGCTGATGTGTTTCTGAGGAACAGGTTCGAGCCATACGGTCTGCCAGATGCCTGATACCTGCGTGTACCAGATGCTGCCTGGGCCACCAGGGTTATAGCGCTGCTTGCCAAGGGGCTGGGTGGTCTCGTCAGTATTGTCGACAACCATGACCACAAGGGTATTCTCTCCGCTTGTCAACTTCGACGTGATGTCGAATGAGAAGGCGCCATAGCCGCCTGTATGGGTGCCCACGAGGGTGCCATTTAGATAGACACGTGCCTGATAATCTACGGCTCCGAAGTTGAGCATCACCTGTTGTCCTGACCAGTCGGAGGGAAGGGTAAAGGTGCGACGATACCACAGGTAGTTGTTCTTCTCAAGCATGCGCATCACACCAGAAAGGCTCGACTCCACAGGGAAGGGCACTAAAATCTTACCATCCCACGAGGTGGGGATGCTGCGCTGTGTCTGTGGCGTGATGGCATAGTCCCATAGTCCGTTGAGGTTCATCCACTGGTCCCTGACCATCTGCGGACGAGGATATTCTGGCAGCGGCTGCTGAGGATTTACCTCTGCGGCCCAGCGTGTCTTGATATTGTTGCCCTGAGGTGTCCATTCAGGTGTTTCAATAACTGGGGCATACTTATCCATGAGCACCTTCATCCAATGACCGCCGATGACGGAACGTGCACGGAAGCCACGTGCCTCGCCGCTGCCAGTCCAGTACCAGTCGCTCAACGGCCAGCGTGTGCGCGTCTCGTTCGCATATTTCCATACAAGGTCAGAGAACTTCAGGAAGGTATCGTTATCGTCGGCCATAGCAGCCGTCCACATCACCCAGTCGCTCTTCGTGTAGTTCTCACGGCTGTCCAAAGGCAGGCCGTAGGTGTTCTGCTTCGTGAGATAGAATTTCATCTCCCGTTCATCCACGTAGCGTGGGAAGAGACTCAGGCCCCAGAGCTTGTCCCAGACGAGGTTGTACTTCTGGCTCCACGAGCCGCCACGGTCGAAGGCCAGCTTGTAGTGGTTGCCGTCACGGTCGTCGATGTCCCAGACGAGTGCCATGCGTCGTGCTGTGTTCATATATCTGTTATACAAATCCTCACGTCCACGCATCTTACACATCTCTGCGTAGGCGGCAATGCCCATGATGGCCTTGATAGAGAGGTTGGCGTTGTGTGCCCAGTGTCCAGCGAAGTCGTCAGTACAGAGCTGTGTGTCAGGGTCTTGTCCGTTGTTCACCAAATAGTTCACCCAGCGTGTGCAGATGCTCCAGTAGGTGTTGATCCAGTTGGTGTTGCCCTCAATCTTGCAGATCATGGCTGCGAGGGTGAGCATGTTACCACTTTCCTCCAGTGGCATGTCGCCACCATAGACCTGGCCGTTGGCGTGGGGATAGGTGCCAAGGTCGTGTGCTGCCCAGTCCTTGTTCCATCTGCCTGTGCGCTGATACTCAAAGATGGAGGTCATCATGCCCTTCTGCAGTTCAGTGTTGTAGAGCAGGAAGAGAGGGGCGGAAGGGTAGGTGAGGTCAACAGTGTTCACACAACCGTTGGAGTTGTTCTCCTTCGAGAAGTAAAGTAACCGTCCACCGTCGTCCTCAAACAGTTTGTGGGCGGCCAGCACCTGACGATAGCTGCCTGCCAGCAGTTCGGCATATTTCACGTTGCCAGCGGCGAGACCGTCGTCGTAGATGGTCTTGTCCTGCTGCTGGCAGCGCTGCATGATGTCGTTATAGCCCTCGGCCATCTCGTCGAAGGCCTGGAAGATGGTCTTGCCGTTACGTGCCCAATAGCCCTTGTAGTCCTTGTTGAAGTATCGGATGTCCTTCACCTCGTCATAGCCAATCATCATGAAGCTCGATGCCTGGCTGACGCTGCCGAAGTTGTGGCTATAGGCCATTGTGGTCATATTCGAAGGCGACTGGTTCCTCACCTCGCCACCATATTCTGGCAGTTGGCCAGTATTTGTGAAAGTGCTCTCTACGATAGCCGTAGGAGCCACAGTTACATTGCCGTTCTGAGCAGAGAGATAGAGATAGCCCCAGTCGATGCAGATGAGGTCTCCTGCGCGTCCCAGCACCTTCTGTGCCGTTGTGCCTGCCTTGGCATAGTTCACGCCGCCTTCAGTGACGATGCTGGCATCAACAGCCTGCGACAGTTCGTTGACAGTAAGTCGTGGTGTGGTGGCCACATAGAACTGCACATTGTGCTGAGCGCCGTCGGTCGAGCGCACCTGATAGGATATATAATTAATAGGTGTAGAGACAAGGTCGAGGTCGTCGATGATCATTGGCGCAGTAAACACCACGTCCAGCTCGACAGGGCCGCAGGTGAAGGTGTAGAAGGTCTGTGTAGCCATCACGTCGACGCTCTTCTGTGTGGCCGTCATGATGTTGGCCCCTGTCTGGAATACGTTCTCGAATAGTCCGAAGTCGATATAGGCACCACCAGAGGTGTTGTGGCAATGTGCGGCCAGCACGTTGTCGCCCACCACGAGTTTCTGCTTCTCGCTGTCAGTCAGCCTGTGGGTCTCGCCCTGTATCCAGGTCTCACCTGTGCCGATGACCTGCGTGCCGTTCACATAAAGCTCAAACACATCGTCGTGCGAGAACTCTATCCATAGATCCTTTTTCAGGTCGTCTGCAGTAAGCGTCACTGTGCGTCGCACGTAGATGTCGCTGTTGGTGTCAGTCCAGGCATTGTGTACGTAGGGATATTCGCCCTTGGTACCCCAGGCTGCCTTTTCCTCCTTCCAGCTGCTGTCGTTGAAGTTGCGCGATGTCCAGTTGGTATTATTCTGCTTTGTATGGCTCACACGTCCTGTCCAGGAGTCGCCGTCATCGGCCATTGGTGCGATAGGCATTAACAGGAACTGCTGACCGTTGCCCATCCAGCGGTAGTTCTGTCCGTCGACGCGCAACAGACCGTCGATGGGTTTTTCTGCATCGCTCCAGTGGCGAACGGTGCCGCCTGTCAGCTTGTCGAAGGGCGACCAGAACGAGAAGTAGGGGTCGTTGACCAGCAGGGGGACGGACGGCAGTCGTAGCTGCGTAGTCTGATAGGGGGTGAAATACGTCGGCTGTTGAGCCGAGATGGAGACTGGCAAGAGCAACAGGAGTGCTGCGAATAGTTGCTTTACATTCATATTCATTAGTCTTTATTAAACACAAGTAATGGAAAACTTGGTTGCAAAAGTACTGTAAATAGCGTAAACGAATGACCATTTTCTAACCAAAAAAGAGAAAAAAACGTTCAAACAACCCCACAGACAAACACAGATAAAAAGAAACGCGGGCTGGCTCTGTCACCAACCCGCGCTATTTGTTCAATCATGCAAGTTCCTATTCAGGCTTCAGGTATTCATCCATATGCTGGGCAGCACGACGTCCGTCGCCCATAGCGAGGATGACGGTGGCACCACCACGCACGATGTCGCCTCCTGCAAAGATTTCTGGATGGTTCGACTGCATGTTCTCGTTTACCACGATGGTGTTCTTGCGTCCCAGCTCCAGTCCCTGGATGCTCTTGGGCACTAACGGGTTGGGGCTTACGCCGACAGCCACGATTACCTGGTCTACGTCGAGCGTCACAGTCTTTCCCTCTACAGGCACAGGACTACGACGTCCGCTGGCATCAGGTTCGCCCAGCTCCATCACCTGAAGGATAGCCTGGCACACAGCACCACTCTCGTCGGCCTTGTATTCGATGGGGTTGTGCAGCGTGAGGAAGTTGATGCCCTCTTCCTTGGCGTGCTTCACCTCTTCCAGTCGTGCTGGCATTTCCTCCTCTGAGCGACGGTAGACGAGCGTCACGTCGGCACCCAGGCGCTTTGCCGTGCGACAGGAGTCCATAGCGGTGTTTCCGCCGCCCACCACCATCACGTGCTTGCCCAGGTTGATGGGCGTGTCAGTGGTCGGATTGGCAGCGTCCATCAGGTTCACACGTGTCAGATACTCATTCGACGACATGATGTTGATGGCGTTCTCGCCAGGTATATTCATGAAGTTTGGCAGACCTGCACCACTGCCCACGAAGATGCCCTTGAAACCTAACTGTTCGAGGTGGTTCACAGAAATGGTCTTGCCTACGATGACATCCGTCTCGAAATGAACGCCCATCTTGCGCAGGCCCTCAATCTCCACATCGACGATCTTGTTGGGCAGACGGAACTCTGGGATACCGTACTTCAGCACGCCGCCGATTTCATGGAGGGCCTCAAAGACATAGACGTCGTAGCCCTTCTTCACCATGTCGCCTGCAAACGACAGTCCTGCAGGTCCTGAACCCACGACGGCCACCTTGATACCGTTGGAGGGAGCCTTCTCAGGCAGACTGATATTGCCCGACTCGCGTTCGTAGTCAGCGGCAAAGCGCTCCAAATAGCCGATGGCCACAGGTTTGGAGTTCATCTTCAGGTGTATGCATTTGCTCTCACACTGCTTCTCCTGTGGGCACACGCGGCCACAGACGGCAGGCAGGGCCGAGGTCTGTTTCAGCACCTTGGCAGCAGCGAGTATGTCGCCACGCTCGATATTTTTGATGAATCCAGGAATGTCGATGTTCACAGGACAGCCTTCTACGCACGACGGCTTTCCGCAGTCTAAGCAACGCTTGGCCTCAGTCATGGCCATCTCCTTTGTCAGACCGATGTTCACCTCCTCAGTACGAGTGGTGGCACGATAGACAGGATCGAGCTCTGGCATCACCACACGCTCAATGGCCAGGCGCTCCTTGGGCTTCATCGAAGCACGCAGTTCCTTGCGCCAAGAAGCCTCACCCTCGGAGGGGAGGGGAGTAGTTACTTCTTGTAACTGTCCACCATCTGTTTTCTGTTCTTGAGGGCATATACTCTCCTCATCTCCGAGAGAGGGGGCAGGGGTGGGGCTTATGTGCTCTGCATAATGCTCCATCTCCTCCTGTTCTGCCTTCTTGAAAGTTCCCATGCGCTTGAACATCTCGTCCCAGTCGACGAGGGCACCGTCGAACTCTGGGCCGTCGATGCAGACGAACTTCGTCTTTCCGCCGATAGTCAGACGGCAGGCGCCACACATACCTGTACCATCGACCATGATGGTATTCAGCGACACCTCGCAGGGGATGTTGTGCTTCTGTGCCGTCAGGTTTGAGAACTTCATCATGATGGGAGGGCCGATGGCAAACACCTTGTCGACGTGCTCCTGCTCGATAAACTTCTCGATACCCACGGTGACCACGCCTTTCTCGCCATACGAGCCGTCGTCGGTCATAATGATTACCTCGTCGCTACTCTCGCGCACCTTGTCCTCAAGTATGATCAGGTCTTTCGAGCGTCCAGCCATGACCGACAGCACACGGTTGCCAGCGGCTTTCAACGCCTGGATGATGGGCAGCATGGGGGCCACGCCCAGACCACCGCCTGCGCAGACCACCGTGCCGTATTTCTCTATGCGAGTGGGGTTACCAAGGGGGCCGACCACGTCGGTCACATAGTCGCCAACCTTCAGTTCGCACAGTTTCGTCGACGACAGACCGACCTTCTGAACCACCAGCGTGATGGTGCCTTTCTCAGTGTCGGCAGCTGCGATGGTCAACGGCATGCGCTCGCCTTTCTGTCCTACACGTACAATTACAAAATTGCCCGCCTTGCGACTTTGCGCAATAAGCGGGGCTTGAATCTCGAAGAGGAACACTTTCTCCGAGAATTGCTCTTTTCGTACAATCTTATTCATTAGTTTATTGTGTTTTGTTTTGCTTTAAGGCTGCAAAAGTACAAAAATATGTTGAGCACAACAAACGATTGGGCGAAAAAACAGCAAAAATTAACACCTACAGTGGATAGTCCTCGAAGGCGTAGAGCACCGTTGAGAGGTATCGCTCACCAGTATCGGGCAGGAGCACAACGATCTTCTTGCCTTTGTTCTCAGGACGCTTGGCCACCTGGATGGCGGCATAGAGGGCGGCTCCTGCTGAGATACCCACTAACAGACCCTCCGACTGGGCTATCTCACGGCCTGTGCGGATGGCCTGGTCGTTCTCTACGTCAAACACCTCGTCAATGACCTCTGCATCGTAGGTCTTGGGCACGAAGCCGGCTCCGATGCCCTGAATCTTGTGGGGGCCGCTCTGTCCGCCGTTCAAGACGGGCGACGACTTCGGCTCTACGGCAATCACTTTCACGTTGGGGTTCTGCTCCTTCAGATACTTGCCTGTGCCGCTGACGGTTCCGCCTGTGCCTACGCCAGCCACGAAAATGTCGATGTCGCCATCGGTCTGTGCCCATATCTCAGGCCCTGTGGTGGCATAGTGCTTGGCAGGGTTGGCGGCGTTCTCAAACTGCTGCAGGATGACGCTGCCTGGGATGCTCTCTCTCAGCTCCTCGGCGGCGCGGATGGCGCCTGGCATGCCGTCTTTTCCTGACGTGAGTCTCACTTCTGCGCCGTAGGCCTTCACGAGGTTACGACGCTCGATGCTCATCGTCTCGGGCATGGTAAGGATAAGATGGTAGCCCTTGACGGCACTGACCAGTGCCAGTCCTACGCCTGTGTTGCCGCTGGTGGGTTCGATGATGGTGGCGCCTGGCTTCAGGATGCCCTTTGCCTCTGCGTCCTCGATCATCGCCAAGGCGATGCGGTCCTTCACGCTGCCGCCAGGGTTGAAAAACTCTACTTTGGCAATGACAGGAGTCTCCAGACCCTTTGCCGTTGAATACTTGTTGAGCTCAAGAAGTGGGGTGTTGCCGATGAGCTCGGTCAGCTGTTTTGCAATTTTAGACATAGCTATATTATTTTAATTATTGTAATATCTGTTTCGGTATTTACTCCCCTCTCCCTTTAGAGGGGCTGGGGGTGAGGCTTCTTTGTTTTCGACGGTGCAAAGGTACGGCGATTTCCGCATACCCACAATCCCTACAATTAGGCATTTTAGATACCAAACGTTTGGTAGGGTGCGCCATTCATATCATAAACTATTATAAATCGGGTGCAAAGTTACAACTTTTTCCTCAATTGTTTGTAACTTTGCAGCCCAAATCACATAAATATCACTTTCAACATGAAAAAGATTCTTTTATGGATGTTGTCTTTACTCTTGGGCAACGTGTGTCATGCAGACGACATCACCATCCGATACAACGGCTCCTCGGCAAAGGTGTCACAGACGGCAAGCGACAGTGTCAAGGTGACGGTAGACGGTGCCAGAGTGAGCATCGAGAGCCAGTACATCAGTCACAAGCTCACCCTGCTGCTGAAGGGTAAGAGCGACGACGGACAGCTCAGACTGAAAACCGCAGGAAAGGCGAAGATAAGGCTCGAAGGCCTGAACCTGACCAGTCAGGAGGGGGCACCTCTCGACCTGAAGAACAAGAAGAAGGTGGAGATCGTGGCCGCCAAGGGCACTAAGAACACACTTACCATCACTGCCTGCAAGGACACTGCCAACCACAAGGCGGCTGTCATCTGGTCGAAAGACAAGCTGCTCTTCTCTGGCAAAGGCACCCTCGACGTCATTGCTACTGGCGACGGATGCCGAGGTATCAAGACGAAAAAGGACATCACCATCGAAGAACTGACCCTTAACGTGACAACATCGGGCGACAATCTGGGCGAAAAACCCTTTAGTTTTGGCGGCTTCCCAGGAATGCCTGAAGGTGGTTTCCCCATGTTCAACGACAGCACCATGCGTGGTGGATTTCCAGGCTTCCCCATGTTCAACGACAGTACCAAGCGTGGCGGCTTCCCTGGTTTCCCAGGTGGATTCCCTATGCCTAACGACAGCACCATGCGAGCAGGATTTCCTGGTTTCCCAGGTGGTTTTCCCATGCCCAACGATAGTACCATGCGAGCAGGATTTCCTGGTTTCCCAGGCGGATTCTCTATGCCCAACGACAGCACGGAAGGCGGCTTTGGTGGTGGTTTCGGTGGCAAGCACAAATACGTTTCCTCCACCAAGGGCATCGCGTCGAAGGGCAAGATTATCATCAACAGCGGCAATGTGACCGTGCGCACCACTACGCCTGGAGCCGAGGGCATCGAGGGCAAACAGGGCGTCGTTTTCAATGGCGGCAACGTGGATGTGCTCTCTCCAGATGATGCCGTCAATGCTGGTGCTACCATCGAGTTCAACGGCGCTCACGTCATCGCACGAAGCACGGGCAACGATGCTGTCGACTCCAATCCTCCAGGTGGCTTTTTCATGCCCTTTGGCAGCAACAACAACGACCAGGACGCCGACCCTGCCATCGTCATACGTGGCGGCACCGTCTATGCCTGGAGTCAGGTGGGCTCGCCTGAGGAAGGTCTCGACTGCGACTTCTCTCCCTTGGTCATCGAGGGCGGCACCATCTTCTCTGTAGGCGGCGGCATGGGCGAAATGCCTTCTGTGCCTAACAACGAGACCGCCAAGCAACCCACCGTGCTGCTCATCGGACTGAACATCGTGGAGAACGAGCCTGTCAATATCTACGACAACAGCGGCAAGCTGCTCCAAACCGTCACCGTTCCCTTCACCATGCGTCGCAGTGCAAGCATCGTCACATGTCCAGACTTTAAGCTGGGCAACACCTACACCGTCAAGACGAAGGGATATGAAAAGACCTTCACGCTGAACGAAAGCTTTACCACCGTAAGATGAGCCGCCGACATCCACTCATCGGACATCGGCGGCTAAAGCGTGTGTAGTGCCTGACTTCATTGATTAGGGCTGCGGCTCCTCGTCGTCCTCGCCATAGTCGACGAGCTGACCGTCCTTCACCTTCTTGGGCACTCCGTTCTTGTCGAAGATCATGTTCTGTTGGAACTGCACCTTCTCCTTCATCACGCGACTGGCGTAATAAAACATAAAACAATGCCTTTGTTTTAACAAACAATGTCTTTGTTTTAATAAACATTGCCTTTGTTTTAACGAACAATGACGTTGTTTTAACTTTGCCCCTGGCCTTTCACACAGAGAGAGCGGCTCTCTCTATCCTTTTCCCCGTACCTCCCTCAGATTTATCGCCGTCGGTTTGGCCATGACGGGCCTGATACGCGGACGGGGCAAGCGACCAAGGTCGAGTGTAGGTTGTCTTTGCGGAGCTTGCGAAAGTTGAATTACCTATTTTTCCCCATTTGCACCAACAATTTTAACGATTACTAAAAATACACTTTTTTTTCTTTGTTTTGGAAAAAAAAGTTGTATCTTTGCCCTCACAAACAAAACTTTTAGCTGAAGAAAGAGAGATTTTCGTTAAATGAAGCAATATCTGTGTGTACTGATCCTGGCCTTTGCAGTGTTCTCTGTTAAGGCTCAGGGTCTGGATAGTGTGGGAGGTATTAAGCTCTCGCGCAATGGCGACTTTATCCAGTTGTCCATGGACATAGACATTGCCAAGCAGAAGCCTCCACGCAACAATCTTGTGCTCTACACCCCGCGTCTGGTGGGCGAGCACGACTCCATCGACTTCCCCGAGGTAGTCATCTTCGGTCGTTCCACCTATTATTATTACGCGCGCGGAGGAAAGTCGGAAGTATTCAAGCCCGATGCTTACAAGATCCGCCATAAAGGTGGGCCGCGCACGGAGCACTACGCACGCACCATAGTACACCAGCCCTGGATGGAGAACTCACGGCTGAAAATCATTCGCAGCGACGGCACGCCCTGCGACCATGACATCACGGAACGAGACGGTGTGCTGGTGGCCGACATGACGGCCTTCACCCTGCTGCCTCCCGACACCACCCTCATACCCCACGAGAACAAAGAGGAGGAAGAGTTGACGGGGAGCGTCAGCGGACAGGCACGCATACAGTTTATCGTCAATCGCACGGAGTTTGTTCCTGGACTGGCCAACAACCGCCGCGAGCTGGACTCCATGCACAACAGCATACTCACGGTGCAGGCCGACAAGCGTGTGCAGATAACGAAATACCGCATCAAAGGCTATGCCTCTCCGGAAGGTTCGTGGGACAACAACGTGCGTCTGGCACTTGGCCGAACGGAGCGTATCCGTGAGTTCATGGTGGACCAGTGGGGCGTGCCCCAGAACCAGATAGAGATAGAATCCGAGCCGGAGGACTGGAAGGGCTTCCGTGATTACCTCGTGGCTCACCGCGACGAGTACCCCCAGGCTGATGAAATCCTCGACATCATCGACTCCGACATGGCTCCCGACCCGAAGTTGGCGAAGATTTCTTCGAAATACCCCGCAGCCTACCGTAAACTGCTGGCCAACTGTTTCCCTGCCCTGCGCCGCACCGACTACAACATCGACTACGACTGGCTGGACGTCATAGAGAGACGGGGAAAGACCACTTACGACACCATCATCACACAACACCCGCCAAAGACCGACGACCTCTTCGAGGCCGATACCTTCACCCCGCTACGCCCGTCAAGGCCTTGGTTAGCTGTGAAGACCAACCTCATCGGCGACGTGCTGCTCACGCCCAACGTAGAGTTGGAGGCGCAGTTAGGACGTAACAGCCGCTGGAGCATCATGGTCGAGGACTGGTTCCCCTGGTTCCTTACGAACAAGCGCGAGGTGTCAGACCTGCGCATAGGTAAAAGTTCCATGTTCCCCACGAAATACTCCTACGAGATATGGACCATCGGTGCCGAGCTGCGCTACTGGATGAGACCCCGTTGTGCGGAGGCCCGTCCCTGGCTCACGGGCACTTTCCTCGGAGCCTACTGCGCTACGGGCAAGTACGACTGGGAGTGGGACTCCAACGGCGACCAGGGCGAGTTCATCTCCTCCGGTCTCAGCTTCGGATGGGCATGGCCCCTCGCCCGCCACTGGAACATGGAACTGTCTGTCTCAGCCGGTGCCATCTGGGGACCGCGACGTCACTATCACGGCGAGTTCGACGACATGCACCTCATCTGGAAATACACCGACAACATCTTCTATATTGGCCCCACGAAGCTGAAGCTTTCCATCGCATGGCTCATCCCCAGCCTGCGCCGCCAGAAAGGAGGTGACCAATGAATATCCATAGTCTGCAGTCTAAAGTCTATAGTCTAAAGTCTAAAGTCTATAGCTTGAAGTCCATCGTCTATTGTCTCCTCCTCCTGACAACGGTCACCGCCTGTGAGCGCCGTCCCCTTGAGGTCATCCTCGACGAGAAGGTCCGCGTGCGCATCGTCGCCAAGTGGGAGGTCAACTTCACTCCCCTCTACGGCACCGTCCCCAACGGCATGACCGTGATGATATGGGGCAGCAAGGACACGGCGCCCATGATTCGCACCACCAACGCCAACAACATCACCGTCAAGCTGGCCCCCGACACCTACCGTCTGATTATCTTCAACGAGCTGGCCGAGGAGTACGCGCCTTACGTCTATTTCTACGACTCAAACGTTTACGCCGACATGATGGCACGTGCCGCTAACTACACCACACGTGCCTGGGACAGTGGGACCGAATACATGTACGCCCCCGAGGACCCACGAATAGCCGTCGCCCTCGACACCTTCGAGATTACCAACGAGATGGTCATGCGCGACACCACCATGTTCGTCCCCTACGAGGTCTATCGTGACGACCCCACACTGGCCTACCGCGAGAGCGAGCGCATCTATGAGATTCCCGAGGTGCCCTGGCCCATGACCGTCGACCTCTACGTCCGCGTCCGCCTGAAGCACCGCCAGAGCCTCAAGACCATCGAGGGAAACATCAGCGGCATGGCCGACGGGTTCTTCCTCAGTAAGATTGTGCGCACCACCAACCCTGGCATCCTGAAGTTCGACCCCGACAACTGGGACCGCAACAAGTATGGCGAGGATGCTGACAGCATGGGCCTCATCACCACCCGTGTAGCATCCTTCGGACTGCCCTACGGCAAGGAACTGGTGTCTGAGCGCGATTCTGCCGACAATATGCTCAACTTCAACCTCACGTTGACCAACGACTCCATCCTCAACTTCTCGTTCAAAGTGGGAAAGGACATACGTTACATCACGCCCGAGGGCGTAGAGGCCCGCATACGCTACCGACAAGACCTGCAGAACCTGCAGCTCTTAGTCGAGCTGCCCGACATCATCGACCTCCCCTACGTCATCCCCAAGGGAGGCACTGGCTTCAATGCTGTGGTCGATGAATGGGAAGACGGCGGCACCTTCGACATCGGCGGTTTCTAAAAGCCTTACAACGCAACTATAATATATAATTAAATACAACTATGAAACATTTCTCCCTGTTAACAGCACTGGCCGCGATAGCCGTCCTGCTGACTGCCTGCTCCGAGAGCAACGACCTGAGTCTGCCTCCCCAGGCCAACCAGAACACGTCTGACAACGCCGTACAGTTCTCCACCTACATGGGTCGTGTCAACACCACCCGTGGAGGTTCCTACGGCAGCATCAACACCACCAAGCTCGCCGAACCCGACTACGGTTTCGGAGTATTCGCCTATCAGACCGGGACTGCTCCCTACACCAGTTTCAGGACACAGGCCGCCATTGCCGAGCACTATCCCAACTTCATGTACAATGAGCGCATCATAGGTGACGGAAACGGAGGGTGGAAGTATGCCGACGTGCGCAACACGAAGTACTGGCCTAACGAGGTGGGTACCGAGGCTGTAGATGACCAGAACAACGACAGCGGCAACGACCCCGCCAAGACCGACTACACCAACGGCGGCAACGTCAGCTTCTTTGCCTACGCGCCTTACGCCGACTTCGGCTATTCAGCCACGACAAAGGTCTCGGGCATCGACGGACAGGCCGTGAACTCCGCCAACGACGGTACCACAAGCGGTATCATCGCCTTCAGCGGCAACCTCTGGAACGGAAGCGCAGCCGACAAGAAGTTCTCCGACCCGTTCGTTACCTACCGCATCTCTAACGACAGCAAGAAGCAGGTGGATCTGCTCTGGGGCACAACGGGGACCAACGGGGTCAACGTGCTCGGCAACCAGCAGCTCGGACAGCCATCGGAAGGCATCGAGGAGTATGTCAACGGCTCCCTCATAGAGAACAACCACGCCACCACCCCGCCCACCATCGTGCGCCCCATCTACAACGTGAACACCAACTTGACGAAGCAGAAGACCAACGGGACTGTCGATTTCGCCTTCAAGCACGCACTGGCCAAGATTGGCGGCTCATACGTTGGCACAGGCGACGGTTCCGACGAGGACGGCAACACACCGACCAACGGACTCATGGTCATCCTCGACATCGACGAAAACGGCAATGAGTCGGGAGGCTCCCTCCAGCCCTACGCTGGCACTCCACTGGAGACTGGCTCGGATGCCGGCAAGAACAGATACAATACGAAGGTCACCATCAACAACATCGTGCTGGAGAACGAGAAGCAGCTGACCGCCGACGGCATTACGGCCATTGAGAACAACACCGCCTTCGACTTCAGCAGCGACACCTACACCACCACACTGCTCAACCAGGGCTTGTTCAATCTCGTCACTGGTGTATGGCACGACCTCAGCACCACGGGCAGCACACAGCGCACACACACCATTGAGGTCTCCGATGTCAGCCAGGCCGACCCGTCGAGCACGCCAGGAGCCGACGATACGAAGGACGCGGTGCTGAACCTAAACATTGCTGAGCCGGCCAGTGTCAACTGGACCAATAACTACACCAAGGCCGCCTTCGAGCTGCTGCCCATAGGTGTGACGACGGTGGCAAAGAATGTTTACCAGAGCGACGCACAGCCATTCGTATTCATACCGGGAACCAAGCCCATCATCAAAATCACCGTGGACTACACCGTACGTACCTACGATGCCAAGCTGGCCAAGAAATACTCAGAGGTGAGGCAGAAAATCACCAAGAACCTCTATATCCTCGACAACATCCAGCTCAACAAGCAGTACAACATCCTGATACACCTCGGGCTCACCAGCGTGAAGTTTACCGCCACCGTCAGCGACTGGGAGGTCACCAACGCCACCGGCACAACGACAGACCCAGGCGACGGCACATCGCCCGTCACCACCTACGACGGAGAGGAACTGGAGCATATTTATCTCCCCATCAACGTCAAATAAACCACTGTCCTGAACACCTATAGCAAACGTCATCATTAATTTCGTCTATTGGTCGGCCTGTCAAGGCCGCTACCATCACCTAAACACTGAATATGAAAACGAGACAACTGTTCACTATCGCAGCGACAGCCTTGTTCTTCGCTGCTTGCTCAGAGCAGGACGGTCTGGAGCAGGCAGAGCTGACCAACGGCAACCCGCAGACTTCTGGCAACGCCGTGGTCTTCGACACCTACATGTCGAACCCCACAGCCACGCGAAGCGGCTCGCCAGGTGCCATCGACACCGACCGGCTGAAGCAGAGCGGCTACGGATTCGGCGTGTTCGCCTATAAGACTGGTACCAGCAACTACGCCGACTATCGCACGCAGAACGCCGTGACACGACGCTACCCCAACTTCATGTATAATGAGCACATACGCTACGATGCCGTACAGGCGAAGTGGGTGTACGACAATCCGCAGAACACCAAGTACTGGCCTAACGAGGTGCACGACTTCTGGGGCGACAACGTGGACGACCAGAACAACGACTCGGCCAACGACCCTGCCACCACCGACTACACCAACGGCGGACTGGTGAGCTTCTTCGCCTATGCACCCTACGTGCCGGAGTCCGACAAAGTCACCACGCCGGCCATCGCAGGACAGACCGTGAGAGACGTGCCAACGGTATTCGAAGGCGGCATACTCACCTACAGCACGCCAAGCTTCAACGGCGGTACACCCACGGCAACGGCCACAGAGGAGCGCTATAAGTTCTCCGACCCATACGTGGGCTATAAGATTGCACAGGAGAGCAGCAAGCAGGTGGACCTGCTATGGGCCACCACACTCGGCAGCTCGGAGAGCGTGCTCAACCAGGGGATGCAGTTAGGAAACAGCGCAGAGCTGCTGCCAGAGTTCACCACCTACGGACTGGAAATCAAGAACGACTACGTCACCGACCCCTTGCACCCCTTCTACCTGAGGCCCACCTACAACGTGCCCACCGACCTCACCAAGCAGAAGACCAACGGAACCGTCAACCTGCACTTCAAGCATGCGCTCGCAAAGGTGGGAGGAGCATACCACGGCACGGGCGACGGTAGCGACGAGGACCCCTCGACACCCACCAACGGACTGATGATCATTCTCGACGTCGACAAGGACGAGCATGAGACGGGCGGCTCCCTCTACCCCTACGCAGGAACCATCACCCCACAGACACCCTACAACACGAAGGTCACCGTCAACGAGATTGTCCTGCAGAGCGAGAAGCAGCTGACACAGCTCGGCATGCACGACATCAAGGAGAACATCGCCTTCGACTACAGCAACGACGCACAGGCAGAGCCGCTCTTCAACACCGGACTGCTGAACCTCGCCACGGGCGTATGGCACGACGTGAGATACCTGCCTTACGACAACGGGCAGACCGTGCGCACGCAGACCATCCTCAGCCCAGGGGCACCCTTCGACGGCACCACCGACGACGGTAGCAAGGATGCCGTGCTCCACCCGAACATCGCAGAGCCGACGGCCTACGCCACACAGCCCTACACCCGTGAGCGCTACGAGGAGCTGCCCATCGGTGTGACCACCATTGCGAAGAATGTCTACAAGAGCAACACACAGCCCTTCGTGTTCATTCCCGGAACCTACCCCATCATCACCATCACCGTAGACTACACGGTGCGCACCTTCGACGCCAAGCTGGCCGACAACTACTCTGAGGTGCGACAGCGCATCACCAAGCGACTCTGCATACTCGACCAGATACTGCTCAACAAGCAGTATAACATCCTGATACACCTCGGACTGACCAGCGTGAAGTTCACCGCCACTGTCAGCGACTGGGACGTGACCGACGCTCACGTGGGCTCCACCACCGACCCGGGCGACGGACAGTCGGTTGTGCAGACCTACGATCAGGATGTGGAGCATGTCTATCTGCCCATCAACGTGGCCGACATAGACCACTGCTCGCTGACCTCCATCGCCGACTTCCCCGCCACAGGCGCACTGAGCCGCGACCTCGGCGTCGTCACCTTCTTCTACGCCGACGGGGCAGAGCGCACTTCCCACCTCGAGGGCATGACCTTCACCCTCACGCCCACCATGGAGGGAGCGGCCGTCACCGTGGATTGCGACGAGGCATCGCCCACCTACGGACACGTCACGATAACACTCCCGCCAAACAACACCACGGCGGCAAGGAACTTCAACCTGGCAATACACTACGGCTACTACACCTTCAACGTGCCCTTCATTCAGCGGGCACCAGAGCCATAGGAATAACAAAAAAAAGTAGTCGGAAACATATTTTTACGAAAAATATTTGTGCGAACCGACAAAAACCACTAGCAGATCGGAAGAGCGTCGTGTAGGGAAAGA
>ERZ809472.1-NODE-1-length-86453-cov-8.314868_pt1 | contig 86453 bp, 152 predicted proteins | sample MGYA00521274_ERZ809472 | MGnify/ENA primary metagenome ERZ809472 (study PRJEB31581, sample SAMEA3312791) | metagenome | study: EMG produced TPA metagenomics assembly of the PRJEB8939 data set (Metagenomic analyses of Rumen microbiomes reveals... | reverse complement strand
CCTTTCAAAAATAACTGATTTACGCTTATATAATATGCCATAAATTGATTAAAAATCAAGGAGGTATATAAATAAAAGTAAGCTACCTACAGGGGTGAAGGAATTCTTAACCAGCCTGTTCCATCCAAGGTAGCTTATCAGTAGTATAGCTTAAATAGATACTTTGTCAACCCCTGATTTTATATTTTCTTTTAATCAACCCCTCTAAGTATACTCTACTGGCAGAATGACCTGTTATATCTAATAACTGATTAGCTACTTCGCCTAATAAGCTCCCAGCAACACCTTTAGGATACTTAGGCAACAGTTCCAATTCTACATAGTTTCTGTTTCTACGTTTACTTCCTACCTGACCTAAAGCATAAGAATCAGTACAGGTTCTATATACAGTAGACAATACAACGTCATTAGGGTTGACTACATTGACAACAGGATATTCCGTAACGGAACACATATAAGACAAGTCAGCTCTGGAATCAATAGCCGCGCCGATAAAGATTACCTGTATAGGAGCGTAATATGCTTTACGAGGTATTTTTCTCATAGCGTTCAGGATTACCAATGCTCCTAGAGAATGTCCTACCAAAGTTATCGGGGCTGTTACCTCGTCTTTGAGCCATCGGATAAGTTCTTCCGCTGCATCGTAGCTATTATGCAAGGCTTTGGCGTAGGAGGTAAAGCTATCCCATTTAAGTACATCAATATCTGGATTATGCCACGGATGCTTATCGCACTCAAAGAATTCCTCTAATCGCTGTACAGCTTCCTCTTGGTTATCTTCACCAGACAAATAACCTGGAACATAATAAACCTTGCCGGAGTCCTTATAGTTTTTAAAGAATATTTCTTTGTTCATTGGTTGACAATAAACTAAAACTTAAAATCCAATTGTTCTGGAACTAAGCCTTTATCCAGCCCTACTTGTTTGGCATAACTAATCTCTTGCTTATTATTTATTGGTAGTGGTGTAGGAGAATCAGAGAACCATACAGCTTTATCTCCTGTTCGCTCATTACGAGTTAGGAAGTAATACGGAACGCCAGCTTTGTCTACATCTACATTATGATATTTATGAAATTGCCTTACTTTATCAATACTCATAGGTTTCGTATTGATAATTGCTTTCCAAGGGTCATTGGGTAACTCCTCTGAAATATTGTAATCAAAGTCTTTGGCATGTTTACCAAGACAACCTAAAATAGCTCCGTGTATTGAATATTTATCCTTAGCTTGTCCCCAATCTTCATAGGGATCAGAACCATTCTCTAATTCCCACTTAATTTGAGCTTCACGAGCATTTCTAACTGCTGGATTACCGTTATTACTTATTCCAGATGCACCGTCAGTAACTAGAAAGAAGTTAAGCTTCTTTTTGAGAGCCATCCGTCTTACGGCTTCAACAAACTTACGAGCTTCATCTAACCGTTGCTCATCAGATACATTGGCTTGTTTATAATGCTTCCTATATGATTTCCCAGACTTCTGTTTAACTTCATCCAGTATCTTACGAATATCCTTTGTTTCTAATACCGTTCCAGCAGGTAAGTCATAGAAATCTACATAATCCGGAATCGGCATATTCCCTACTGGTTTCCTAAACCATCTGTCCCCAATCTCATCTAAGCTATCATAAGGACTAGAAAACTTACCCCCACTATTTCTTGTATAATACTTCCCTTTATACTTAAACAAAGGAGTTATATGAGGTATTTCCCAATCTGAACGGAAAGTAGCCAACGCTCCAATACCTTTAGCGTTATTAGATACCCTGTTTACCTTATCAATACAACTGGCTATATTTAGAGCGTCTACATCTTCGTCGCCAATAGTTTCAATAGTATCCTTGTCTGATAAATCGAATAAAGTATCGTAATCTGAAACAATATTGCCATTACGCTTTAATCCCCATTTCAGGTCTTTAAGCAGACGAGTTATCTTACTCTTAGGATTAACCTCTAAATCCGGTAAATCGAACGCCGCTTGCTTTATCATCAGATAAGTAGAGTAAATTGACATACTACTTCCCTTTACCTAACTCCTCTGCTAACATCTTCTCGTAATCCTTCACTATCTGGTCAGAGTGCCAATAATCATATAGATCTTGATGATAATCAGGATACACCTGATGATAATAAGATAACCTAGGTATATTACTGTAGTTTCTGAATGTTCTAACCCGTTCTACCAACTTTTTAACAAAATTAGGGTCCGTCTTGTCTGGTACGTCAGAATACCTTCCAGCTAAAGCCTTCATAAAATACTTACGAGCATCTTCAACAGGAGGCTTAGGCGTACCCTCGTCGGCTCCGTACATCAGCATTTGAAGATCATCCTTTAATAAAGGAGAATTCTTTTCAGCTTTCCGCATATGATACGTAATTACTTTCGCCATATGCTTAATTTCTTCAGGAGTAAAACCTAAGCCAGGAGCTTCTTTACGTAATATCTTTGAGCCCGCTTTAGGATGATTCTTCAATCCCCATAGATAACCTTGCGGATTCATATAGCCAGAATCATGAAACGCTAACGTAGCAAACTCAACAGGTGTTAATTCTCTACCTCGAATCTTTTTAGCTACTTCAATGTCATCCAGTACATGGTCCCATCTACGTTTAGGATCTGATGGATCCTCGTTGTCATAATAAGGGCGAGCGGCGGCTAATATGTCTTCATTACTAGCCACTGATTGTTTAATCAACTGATATGTATTATACAACCCCATATTAATACCATGCGTGAGCGTATGCTGAACTTATCGCGCCCCAGTTAAGATCCATGTTGAGCTTGACCTTTTCGGCTTTAGCCAACTGTAAGAACTCCTGCCAATGCATTTGACCCGCCTGCAAATAGTTGGGCTCTTTATTTTTATCATTCAGAGACACCCCACCAGCAGAATACTGTAGATTGTTCTTACGATGCCACTCGGCAGCCATAAAGAATAACTGCCCCTGTATGCCTTCCAGAAGAATACTCTTGAACGGGAACGACGTAGAGTTGAATATCGGGAAGTTCTCTCGGGGAGGAATATCGTTAAACTTCTGTATCGTGAGCTTGGTAGCTAACATAATTTCCTCGTCTGTAAAGTTTAGCCCGTCAATAAGAAGGTTCTCCTCCAAGGAAGTATCCCGGAGCATAAGACGGATTTCAGACAGGGGCATTAAGCTACAGGAATTAGCGTTATTCAACCCATAGGTAATATATAAATAGAACGGACAGGTTTTAATAATCGCCTTAGGATTATTAGTAGGATAGCAGATAACTTCCCCATTATAGATACCCGGAAGACGAGTCTGCTCAGGAGTTACGTGTATAGAAATCTTACCATTATTGATGTCAGTAATAGCGGTCTTACATTCCATAGGACGACAACCCGTTACCGCTTCCCGAATAAAAGCCTTAAACCCGACATCAGGGTTAGGCGTATCGGATTCGTTATTAAGACCGTTTAAGTCCTGTGGGTTGCCGTTATCGTCTACAAACAAAAAGTCAAGATAGGCGTCCTGACGTACACGGATATCATAAACACGAGGCTTAGACTCAATCGGAATCTTGTCAACATAAGTACGACGAGCCTTCTCCTGACTATTAAGGTCAGTAGGAGCCAACGGATGAGACTGCTCCTGGGTTGGTAACGGGTTGGATTCTGAAGCTATAATAGGCATAACGGTTACTTATTACTGATGCAGCTTTGTGGAAGCGGAAAAAGTCCCTTCGGTCCAAATATACTTGTTGGGGGAGCTGAAGACCTCTGACCCGGAGGGTAACTATTGGGCGCAGTTCCGATAATCATATCCTTTCTAGGATTAATCGGCGGTGGAATCATGCGAGGATTTTTGTGTGGGGTATATAAGGGCGTTTCACCGGTTTGTTTCCACTGATTCCTTAACCTTTGTGCCTGTATCATAGGTGGGAGACCATAAAGACCTGTGCGCTGCTCCTCTCTCTCTATAGCTTTTACAAGAGGGTCATTACGCAAAGCTTCTTCTCTCGCAAGCACTTCTTGAGATCTTCTATCAAGAGCAAGTTTAACTGTAGCTAATTTAATCAAAAGTTGTTTGTTCATCTTCTACCTTTGCTAATTCTAATGATTTAAGAACTTCCTCAAAACCCTCGTCCCCCTTCTTCCCCAGTAAGTAGTGATTATCCGTTAAATCAATAGCGATAAACACTACTTCTCCAGTAGCGTCTCTTAAAATAAGACGGGTACAATCACCCGTCTTACCCAACGACATGTTTTTATATGCTTCAAAGTGAAACATTTAGTTGGAATTTCTCCTTAGACCTAGCGTCGCCCTTGTATTTTAGGAATTATATCTCGCAATGTAGAACTTAAGGGCAATCGCATCGATGGTGTGTAATCGCCTCCAATATTTTTAGCTCGTTCTTGCTCTTTTTGAGCATTTAACACCGACGTATTATATTCTGGCGATAGCATTCGAAGAATACCATTTTCCACCCCAGGCATATAATCTCCTATACTAAACCCTGCGGAATAGGGTTGCCTATTCGTTAATTTCCGAAATAGCTTACTGGGATAATGGGCATAACCCTCTCGTATCGGAGTTAAATGGGAATAATTTTCATCTAAAGACCAATCTAAGCCATGATGAACCCCTGTAAGAAAATTATTAACTGGTGTGTTGTAATAATCAGGATTCAACGGATTTAGCTGCGATTTAAGCGCCTCATTTACGAAAGATTTATTTTCGGCTTGTTTCTGCATAGCTCTCGTCCTCAACACATGGTTGATAGCCATATGAACCTGAGCCAGCTTCACTAACGCTTCTTGTTTATTCATTTAGCACCTCCCAAAAGGTCATGCATAGCTTTAATGTTGTTGTGCTTCTCCCGGTTTACCAGCCAGTCCATAGCTTGCTTAACTTGATGTCCGTCAACCTGCTTAGACGGAATACCTGCCAGTCTAAACATAGCAATCTTGGCATCAGACGGAGCCTGTTCAGCCGGAGGAAGATCTGTCGGAGCCGGAGCGCCCAGCGGAGGAGCTGCAGGAGCAGCCTCGCCACCAGCGGCGGCAATAGCGGCTGGATCGCTCATGATGTCCATATTTTTGCCATTAGGCGGAGCAACCAGCATTTCAGCCGGAATAGCTACGTTAAGTGCCTTGGCTACCTGAATAAGAATCATCAGATTATTGTAGACGTAATCCTGAATAGACTCCAGAGAAGCCTGAATATTGTTCATAAGCTCCTCTTTCTGTTGCTTTGACGTCTTCGGAGCTGCAGGATCAGCAGCGGCAGCAGGGTCAGCTGCTGCAGCGGGATCAGCCGGAGGCGAGGCGGCGCCCATCATAGCTTGCATCATAGCAGGATCCATCGGGGGCATACCCCCCATAGCTGCGGGGTCCATCGGCATACCCCCAGCCGGAGGCATTCCGCCCATCATAGCAGGATCCATCGGAGGAGCTCCACCCATCATAGAAGGATCCATTGGCATTCCTCCCGGAGGCATACCCCCTGCCATTGAAGGATCCATAGGCGGTTGAGCCGCCTGTTTAACATACTGATAATAATTCGGTTGAAAATATTGGCTTAATCGATTCATAATAAATTCCTATAGGATTCAAGAAACTTTTTAGTTAATTGTACTGGATGAGGACTAACTCGCAAATCAGCTAAAAATATGCTATAGTAGCTGTTTATGAACGACTGGTACAACGCTAACGAAAACCGAAGTTATCCCTTTATAGAGAATAACTCTGACAGTCTGCCAAAGAAAGAAATCGTGGACTGTAGATTCTTCTTAAAAAACGCTAAAGATACAACAGTATATTTAAGCTCAAGAGAAACAAGTGGAGATAACATAATATACACATTCAAAACGGACGTAGGAGATATAGAGCTAACCGTACCACAAACTCCTGATTATAAAGTTGTTAAATTTAATGAGGAGTTCGGGTACGGTTTCGTTGTCTTTGGCGACACTACTGTTGAGTAACTATTTCTTACCCTTCATAAGATTTCTATACCCGTTAATAGCTGAATTTATTCCTTGATTAACTGAATCAGGTCTGTTGCCTTCATCCATATAGGGCAGTGCATGATATGCAGCATAAGGAATTCCAGTTGCTAATGATGGATAAGCCCTAAAAGCCTTGCCCACGTTGGACTGGTTAATATACGAATGTATTAGATTGTTCCTATACTGTCTATAGGCATCTGTATAATTATTATCCACTAATCCCCGATAGTATTCCTCATCATTTTCCATATCATCACTAATCATTTGATCCTTTTCCCTCGAATTAAACATAGCCTCCAAAGCTTCTTTTTGTTCCTGATTTAAGGGATAATCTAATCTATAAGGATATTCATTATTTTCCACTCGGTCAGGATAGGCAGTAAGAGGAAGATAGCTACCCTCTGCGTCTGTGCTTATCTTCCCCTTGTTAATAATAGTCCCTGGGTCTATATGATACGGGAATGGAGCACGAGTGCCTGTATAAGACCTATCCTGAGCCTTTCTATGTCCATAAGAAAGATTAAATCTAATAGGATCAAATCCCCACGGAGCCTCGTCATTGCGATTAAAACCTAAAGAAGAAAACGCATTATTTATTAAGGGATCCTCGAAATAATCTTTATATTTAAACGCCATATCATTTTTCCAATCAGACACTCTCTGCGCATACTCTCGTATATTAGCCGTGTCTTCAAATCGAGAAGAAGATATAGTAGGCAACCCAAATAGCTTTATGCGTAACTTATCTTTTGGAGAAAACATATAGGGAACATTTATATCCCTTAAGAATGGATTACTCTTTGAATTTGAAATGGACCTCGGAGATAAGTCAAACGTTGTTACTTTACGCTCTAAGTTAGTAGGACCAGCCTCATACCTATTGAAGAAATTCTGCTGACCCCTTAAATTAGCAGCTACATCAAAAGGCCGCTCTGGCTCTCTCAAAGAACTAACATCAGCCTGTTTAGCCATTCTATTCCTAAGAACATAATTAATGGCTAAACGAACCTGTGCAAGTTTAACTAATGCTTGTTTATTCATTTATCAACATCCTTATCTTATCAAGTACACATTTATCAGTAACTTCTACAACAGCGGCTTTACCCTTCTCAAAGCACAAATCCTTGAACTTGTCAGCATCTGAACCCACTACAGGTAAATCTACCCTTGTGAATCCGTCTTGTTCTCTAATGTCTAAAGGAACATCCCCGCTGATAACAGCGACATCCTCCATACAATAGTTCAGAAATCCTTTTGGCAGTCTTAGACCTTCAACGTCGTCTGTAATCTCACCATCCGCTCCTGTAACCGCTTTAATGAATTTTAACACATTATCCTTAGATCCGCCATTTACAAGGCAATCCGTATATGCGTTTATGATGTCCTTGTATCTTTCTGAAGAAGGAAGCTTAATATCCAGAGCGTAGCCGTACTGGGTGTATAAGTCATCATAGTCTAATTTAATATCTTTAAGCCATATTGTAACCTCTTCATCCTTATCAGGCAAAGTTTCAACTACAAAATCTTCCTCAAACGGATTAAAGGGTAGATTGATATAAGAATCCTCAATTACAACGTCTTTAATCTCTACTGTAGGATCAGTAACTTTGTTAGTTATAGCGCCTACTGAGACTATTCGAGAAGGAACTTTAACACGGCTGATTTTATATATTGGAACAGAATATTTAAGTTGCCCATTATAGGTATAAGTTCCATCATACTGAGGAAGAACGTTAGACCATTCCGTATAATCTGACAGCTTAACCTTTAGGGGATAATTGCGATAAGAACGATAGACGTCAATAGTATGCCGAGAAAGCGAATTGGTAAGCTCGTGCATTGTGGATTCAACCTGCTTACATAGCTCAGTTACTGAATCCACATACGTACCTACCTGCTCAGCTCCGCCAAAGTAGCTGTAGTAGAAATCGCCTAAGGCTTTGTGCAATACGTGAAAGTTCTCAAAGTCATTCATTTCTGTACTTGATTACTTCTATAGTACACTTCTTAAACTCTATACTGGCTGAGAACGGATTCGTATTACACGATGAATCCGCTATATGTTTACCGTCTCCAGCCAAGTATTGATCCCCATTACAATGATCGATTACTACCTCTACTCTGTTAGGATACGCTTTAGTGTCAGAGTTCTGTAAATCGTATGTACGATCCCACACAGCCTCCGTTTCCCTTATAATAACAGTATCCTGCCCCTGACCATAGGTTATCTGACAGTAGCCTCCAGTTTCAGGACGAGTAACCCGAATCTGGAAATACATAATATCAGATAACTTGGGTATGCTCAACTCAACAGCGTCATCACCTACAGGGGACAACCCTTTATAATCAATAGCTATCCCCTCAGCATATACTTCCGAATTGAAGTTAATCGCCTTTACCTTGCCATCACAGCCAGAATCTTCCTCTTCTGCATGTTCTTCCTTCTGACAATCCTCACAACAATAATCATCAGGCAACAAAGTAGAAATCTTATCCCCTTGACATATATCAGATACGATATAATTAGTGCTTAGAGTTAACTGTCCCTCTTTTACCTCTATATCAATCCCATCCCCCTCAATACCTATATTGCCATCCTCATCTGGGGTTACGCACAATATCTTCTCTATGCTGGAACGAGCGCAAGTACCACTTTCTGGGCGTTCATCACACGGTCCTATATACTTATTTAAAGTTCCCTCAGCTAATGAGAAATACAATACTTGTCTTGCCTCATCTCCCTCTCCTACTATACCTGTCTCAACCTTAACGTCGCCTTCCCCTCTAAAGAATATATCCTTCTGGTACGAAGAAGCTCCGTCTTTCCTGCCCACGCTGATTACCGGATAATCCATATACTGATGATATACAGAAGGAAGAAAACCAGCTTGAGAAGGATCAGCGAACTTATAAGCGCACCTGTGAGTTTTAGCCGATTCCCCAAAGGTTATTACCCCTGAACAGCCAGTAGCAAATGAAGTAAGCGTATAATAACGATTAGTATACAAGGATCGCTGGGTTGACGAGAAAGCAAACAACGGATTAGAACCAGCGCATATAACCAACGTTAATAAATCGTCTGTAATCGTCAGAGCGGACAAGTAAGGTTCATCAGTCAGACTGGACGGGATATTAAAGGAAATATCCGTAATGACGCCCAGAAGCTCCTGAGGGACGTATTCATAACCTGTAGGTATGCAAGAAGCTTTACTGTCAAGCGGATACTTAACAGATTCATTTCCAGCAAACCAGTCCAAGTTATAAATATGTTGCGTCATTGATTATTAAGTGGTCTTTGTGGATAATAATCTGGACGAGGATTCCAAGTGTGATCTGCTATAACATCTTCATCCGTTACTGTATCCCGAATCTCTGGATCGTCTAAATGATTCCGAATACATATCTCCCGAACTTCCATTTCCAGATCGTTTACATCGTTTACACTAATAAAATCTGATGAAGTAAAATCATCAAAAACGTCAGTTATAGTTCCTGAGTACGTAAAATAATGATTCTGACCAGCTGATCCTCGGTCTAAATAAACAGTCTGCTCAGTATCTTCATCATAATAAGACATCTCGGTGAGCTGATTATTGTAGGCGCTGTAATTCGTATCCAGCTTCCACAACCCCTTGAGATATATCTGCTGACCCGGAGCTATCTTGTCATCCCACGTAATCGTATGGACGTTTCCTGACTTGGTAGGACTCACATACCTGGGCGACTCATCAACCTCAGTACAGTCGGAATAGTTCTTATCCAGAGCCATAGCCTGAACTCCGTGATACATGGTCATATGATCCGCTGTAAACTTAATGGTTAAGTTAGGCAAACATGTACTTGTACGATTACGGAATATAAACCTGAACTTCAAGAACAGCCGATTACCTTCAACTACTATATACTCTACTGAGGAGGTTACGTCTTCCTGACTCTCTATTCTATGTTCCAGAGCTTCTATTTCCTCAATAAGCTTCTCTGCGGCTACTTGATATTTACCCCCAATACAGTAATACTCATCCTCTATCTGTTTAAGCAGCTTAGCCAGCTTGGTCATATCCTTGCACTCGCAACAAGGTTTACAGTCATTAGCTAACTGAATATCTGTTTCCCCTTTAACTGTGTGGCAAGCGTCTGTTTTGATAAAGAAAGCCCCATCTTCTGTAGGTTCTACACCGTTAATGGAAGTTACTAATAGCTTAGGCTCTTCTTCCGGACACTCTAATTGAGCTACCCCTTCTCCTGCCCCTCTAGTGGCTGACAGCGTAATAATATGGGAAGTTCTCATGGAAGAATTATCTGACCAGTCAAACTTCATATTATAGCCTTCCCAAAGCTGTATATGCCCACCAGTAATTACATCGTGAGTATTAGGAACCCCGTGAGGAGGAAGTAGATCATTCTCCTTCCACTCATTATCGTTCTCTATAGTAATGCTTCTAATCCGTTTAGGATACTGATAAAGAGCTCTAGCGTCCAATTCAGCCATATCAGGATACAAAGCAAACTGATCTATTGTCGTTTTCCTGATAATCATTTTGAGAGTTACCAGTTCTGTTTCCCAATACAGTAGTTCATAGTAAGTTCCCCACCCTTTATGCTTATAAACACAGCTACCTGACTGATTAGTAGCTTTCTCTATATAGGTATCCCCTGATAAGTTAATAGAGTCAGCGTTATAAGAATAAGCAGAAGAGTCAAATACTACGTTATCATTAGCATCAGTAAACCGTACAGAATATACTCTCGGATTATGTTTGGTTATTCTGGCTAACTTAATAGGAGCTTCAAGATTCTCTAACGGGTTATCAAAACTAAGCAGAGTATCTACAATAAATCCCCTAATATCATCAGGTGGACTGACAAAAGGGTAGTCTGGAGACATCCACGTAGGAATTTCCGGAACTTCAGGATTTACAGGAGTATGGGGACGTTCAGAGTAGCCCCAGCCCAGGATCTGAACTGTAGGGGAATCATACTGTACATTTTCAACGTCAAATAAGAAATCCCGGATCGTCGGAGGCGGTCCGGCATGTCTATATCTACGAGGTACATTGAAGTAGCTTCCCATTATTCAGTCTGTACAATAGCCCCATTTTCATTTAGCGTAAGTTCACGAGTAGCAATAATTGTATTTCCCTGGCGTATCTTCCACAAATGTTGATTATTATTGCTCTCTACGATAGAGTTCTGGGAAGCCATAATCAGATGCGTAACCGTATACTTGTTATTAATCTCTGAATCCAGAGTTAAAGCCCCGGTATCTGTAGTCAATACAGCTTCGGCAATGTCTGCTACAGAAGGTATATCAGTTGTAGCCGCTGGATTAGATGGCAAATTATCCGTTTTAGCTTGAATTGCCGTTAACGCTGTAGTAATAGACGATGTATCAATAGCTGTATCTGGATACAAAGTAAAGCGCTTGGGAATACAGCCAGTACACGAAATCTCAACACGAATATAGTCGTAATCTGTATATTCCTGTCCTAAAGTAGCTGTAAGATTATAATCGCCAGTTAGAGAGCCCCGCTCTGTAATAGTTAAGGACGATGGTGTATCAATCGTATATCCAGTAGAAGTGTGGATAGCTATAACTACAGTAATATCCGTAGGATAGGTCTTTCCACCTACATAAGAACCATCTGTTGACGACTGTAATGAAAAAGGAAATACTAGGTCCATAATTAACGTTGATAAGTATAAAATGACTCAATTAACTATTCGTCCTTGCTAATTTTAACACTAGGAGCCGCTCCGGTTAGTGGGGAGCCATCAGTTGTCGATAAAAGTATAAATGGTATTCTTGTCATACTACATCATTTCCTGCAGTAAAAGAGCCGCTTCTTGCTGTGATAAAATTGTTGTTGGCTAGGTTGTATAGCCCTACTACGCTATCAGCCTTGCGATAACACGGTATCAAATCGCTTATAGGCACACCGTCATCCATATACTTAAAACTGTAGAGCCTGCCTGTTACGGGATTGTCATAGGTGGTGTTAAAATGTCCGCAAAAAATAGGCATTGTTTGGTTAATATTTATGTACGTTGGCGTAAAAGTTCCTACACTATTATAAGTATTTGTCGCGTAGTCATATTGGTATACATTTCCCTTGTCCGCCTTTATTCTGAATTTAACATTTGCCGTTGGCGTTGTAGATAAATACACACCAGCGCCTTGTGTTCCAAGTTGATAGTACACCCCATTATATAGACCTAGATATAATCCTGCGTTGTTAAGCCTGGCCTCACATAATTTTCCGCCTGAAACAATCTGAAATAGGGTCATCTCTATTTCCAGCTGTGCATTATTGGTTATTGTGCTAACATCAGACAAAATTGACGAACCTGTAGATGCTGTCTGTATATACTCTACCTGTTGATATTCCGGTGGCAATATCGGTGTTGCGCCCCCCCCAGGTCGCCATTCGCTTTATCGTCTGAACCTGAAACTGACACTTATTCATTTCTTAACGCTTTAATCTTGTCTGTAAGAACCTTGATCTGTGCGTTCTGTTCAGCCGTATAACCAGCATAGGAGCTAATCATAAACTGAAACAACCCCATGAACTGCTCCAGGGTCATAGCGTCGATAGAACCATCTACAGCGGCGATATCCTGAGTAGATTCCGGCGTTGGAAACAATGCTGAAGTACTGATAATCATCGTGTTGTAGAACTCATACACCCATCGGGGAATGTAACCCTTACCTGTTACCGGATAAGTGATGATACCATCGTTCTTGTAAGACTCGGCGGTGTTGTAGATGTCCGTAATCTGAGCTGTATACATGGAAATAAGCTCTTCAGGCGTCTTGTCTACTTCTGTCCAGGTTTCCTGAATAGCTCCATTAACGATCTCATATGTATGAGTGAGCTTCTTGGTTTCATCGGAAACCTCCGGTGGCTCGGCTGTTATCAGCGAATAGCCAATATTGTTGGCTTCCAACAAAGCGTCCGTGGGATTCGTGTATACCATATTGTCAATGGTAACTTTCTTAATCTGTTTAGGATAACCGTTTATTAATTCGTATTTCATAGTCTTGTATTATTATATATTAGGACCAACTGTAAATTCACCTGAACCGTTATTGATATAAAACGTATTGGTCACTAGATCATACATACCAGGTTTATTATCGGACTTCCTGTAGCATGGAACGTAGTCTAGTATATCCCCGCTATCCGAGGTAAATGTAACACGATATACTTTAGCGTGTAGCCAACTCTGGTAGTGATTTGTTTCACTAAAGTATGGTTCATGCCAGCCACAATATAATGGTATTTTGTGCGAGGGAGAAGGTATACCAGAATTGGTTAATGTTATAGTTCTAACGCCGTCAATATCCAAGTATTGGTCACCATTTTTAAGTCTACCAGTTACTTCGTGTATCTCGCTTTCGCTGAGCGTCCCATCATTTTTCCCGCTTGTTGTGTAACCGAAACCCATAGTGCCGTTTGTGTTATTAAACGATAATAAGCATCTACCACTCGTCGTAGCAAAAGTGCCAAATATATAATTACTTGTCCCATATACGTCAGTATTGTATGTAACAGATAGTTTGATGTAAAAATCAAACTGAGCAGTATTATATACACCAGTATCAATACGTTGCCGACCAGTAGACTGTAGGTACTCTACTTGCTGATATTCGGGTGGTAATAACCCTCCCCCGTTATTAGTGTTTGCAAGTCGCTGTATCGCCAGGTTAAGTTGTTGAGCCTTGTTCATAGCTCTTTACGCTACCTCTACAACATAAATAACAATGCCATCAAACTCTTGATTAATAGCCATACTATACCGTTTACTGGCTTCAGGCGTAAATACACCTGCGCTACAACCACTTCCCGTACAATAATACCCTGAGTCTGGCATAACAAACGTAGTGGCTGTACCAGGACTTCTAAAAATTATCGTAGCATACTTAAACTCATTAACTACTCCAGAAATAGTTAAAGAACTGATAGCATCACTAGTACAAGAATAAACCGTATTGTTAGCTAGTGTCAGACTAATATCCGTGTCCGCATTGGTAACTTCCGCTGACTCCAATGACGACTTATCCAGTCTTTCTTTATCCTGAGCAGCCATAAGACCCGAAGAACCTCCAACCCCATCAACAGAAGCTACAGCAACCTGATAGGTAGTATCCATATCAGAAGCCGAAATAGTCAGAGTCCCGTTCTCGTAAGAGAGGGTAACATTATCTCCAGCTTTGAAGTTAATGGATGTGGTTGAATCCGTCAGTTTATCAACGTCGTCAACTTGAATAGGACGCCAGGTGTTTGTATCCTGGGTCTGGTCAGAAGGTTGAATCTTATATATCTTCTGATTCTGAATAATATGCGAAATGGTCTCCCCATCTTCTGAAAGGAACCATACTCTACGATTAGAACCTGAAAGTTTTAATATTGGTGTTAACATAATATGTTAAAATAAAAATTAAACGCGGGGACCTACGGTAAATTCGCCCGTTCCGGCGTTGGTAAAAAATGTGTTTGTAACAAGGTCGTACATGCCCGGTTTACTATCCGTCTTGCGATAGCACGGAATGAAATCTTGTAGCTTTTCCCCAGTTGTATTGTTGTAAAATGTTACACGATTAAGCCGTCCGGCTGCATACAAAGTACCATAACCATGAAATAAATGTATAGGATTAGGATTGGCAGTAGATATAGCGCTCGAGCTGGCCGACCATGTTTTACGTTTTACTCCATTTACATATACGGCATGACTTGCGTCGTTGAAAATGATTTCTATCGGGTTGTTGATGGCGGTTACGTATACCTGTGTACCATCGTCTCCGTATACAAAACTAAGGTACCTATGGTTATTGTCCCAAAACTGAAATGCACAATATCTCCCCTGACTAGTTGTACCGTTTCGTCCGCCAACTAATACGGCGTAGTCATCCAAATACCGTGTAAATGTTCCAGAACAGTGAGTTTCAAGCTGCGACGAAGCAGTTACAGAAGTAATAATATATTGTGTACCAGTTGCTTCCAAGTATTCTACTTGTCTGTATTCTCGCGGCAATATCGACCCACCCCCACCGTTGTTACAAAGGCGTTGTATCGTTCGGCAGAAACTCTCACAATAATTCATTACAACGCCTCCATCACATATACGGCTATACGGTCATCTTCATCCCAAATAGCCAAGTTATATCTCATAGACGACGAAGGAATAAAATCCCCACCGGAACAATCTGCCCCTACACAATACCAACCAGAAGGTGTAGAAAACTGTATAGCTGTGGAACCACATGTAAATGTTATAGCAGCATATTCAAACCCAGTAGATACGCCGGATATAGTTAAAGAAGCAAGATCCGCAGTAGCAGTATTATTTATTCGATAAATAGTGTTATTATTCAATGTCAACGATACAGCTACATCGTCTACAGGGTCTTCTATATCAATAACTGTTATAGTAGAAGGCTTTACGGATAAATTGTCAGCCGAATTAAGTACAAGAGTATCGTTGTCATAATTAACCGATACTGTTCCAGAAGTTATATCAATGCCACTTCCCGCGCTATAGCTGGGAGGAGCAGCCGCTACAGACCACTTCGGAGTATTACCAGAAGTATTGTAGACCAGAATATTTCCTGCTGAAACACCTGTTAAGTCTATATCCCTAATGTCATCTAACACTAACTGATGATTAACCCAACCACCGTCGCCAGCTATGTAAGCCAATACATCAGCTTCTGAAGGGGGTCCTAAGATAACGTTGTTATCACTTAATGGAAGATGACGCGTTTCCCAATATCCCGTATCAGTATTATATCCTAGATAATCTCCAGCTCCAGGAGCTCCTACGTTGTCTACATCAGTTAACGCGCTTAATGTAATACCCCGAGGAACCCACCCAGCTGTAATTCCCATATTAGGATCTGCGGCTTGGTAGACTAAATACTCCCCGCCTGACACACCGGTAGTATCAACGTCTGTAAGGTCATCTAATGAACTTGCACCGCCTCCACCGCCACCGACAATAATAAGGTTTTCTTCTACAATTATCATTCTTCCGCTACAGTATCATCTTCAGAAGAAGCTTTTTCCCCATTGATCTCAACTTCGTAATACTCAACTCCCATTTGGGGATCATAATACTTACTCGACTTAGTAATCATAGGTAATTCATCCTTAGAAGATGGAATTTCTTTCAATTCTCCTTTAATCTTCTTAATCTCTTTTTCCATGTCAATCTTAGCCTGGCGAAGATCCTCAAGCTGTTCCTGAAGTCTCTTAATGGTCTCCAAAATTTCACGAATCTTTGGAAGATACTTATCAAAAATGAGCCGAAGGTTCCAAATGTTCTCAATCCATCTATAAATATTCATGTATTCTCCTTAATACAGTTAAAGTTGTGGAACATCAGGAGTTACCTCTATGATATCCCCGTTGTCATCCTTAGTTAATGTACATGATTCTAGCACATTTCCCGTAGAGTCATAACACATCAAGGTTGAGCCAGAAACCGCCCATCGATCTAGTAGAGCTCTAACTATAGGCAACTCCTCTAACATAGTGGAAACAGTGTCAATTTTACTTTCTACACTATCTGTGTATCCTGAAATAGCTAATACCGTACTCCCTAGAGAACCACTATCTCTGGCTGATACAGAAGCGTTAAGAACACCGCTAACTAAAGCATTTACCTGTGTTGAAGATAAGGCTACTGTATCCGTAGATGCATTAAATGTAGATAATCCCGAAACATCCGGAATAGCTCCAATAATGTCTGCTACTGCTGCAGATAAATCAGAGGACGTAGCCAAAGAAGTTATGTCCGTAGGAGATTCTGTTAATGTTCTGGATGTCCCGGTCTGACGGTTCCATACTACATTAGCAATCTCTGCCGTATTGGTAACTGTACGTCCACCAGAATATTCCCATATTTGCTGAGGAGTAGCCCCTCCCCCACCCGATTCCATCTCATAAATACCGATTACTGCTGGATTATCACCAGTAGAAAAAGTACATTGAATTACTAACAGGTCGCAATTACACTCTGTCTGTGTAAGCTGACATTGATAGCATCCAGGAGCATTGGTAGCGTCTAAAGCTGAAACCGAATTAGTCGTGGCAGAAAAAGAACCTCCATCTTTAGATATCTTTAGCGCAGGGGACAACCCCACACGCCCTACCCCACGGGAATCCCGAGCTACAAACAGAAATAAATTAGCTGAGTTCTTGTTCATTTGGTTCCTCTTCTGGGGTTGGTTCGTCTATCTCTGTCCACTGTTCAGGATAGCTAGTATCAATACACGACGTCTGCTCCATACCATTAGTAAGAATTTTTCCTGTATCGGCTACAAGACGATAAGAAGTGCCAATAAGTTCCCCAATAGTATCATCCTGTATTAAGGTGACTGTACGACGGGTCTTGTTATTGACGATAGTTTCATAAATATATAAGGTTTTTGTTTCCATTATGCGGTTTCATAAACTATAGTTGCGTTGGTGGCTCCCCAAGGTGAGCCTGGAAGAGTAGCTCCTCCTGTTGTGTAGATTGTAATTGTAAGCCCAGATTGAGTACAACCATTAAAAAAATTAGAGGAATTTATTGCAGGAACAGGATGACCTTCACTACCTAAGGTTACAGATTGTAATCCAGTACACCCCGAAAAAATGGCAGGATTATTATTTTGAATACATTTAACAAGATTAAATTTTGGTAAATTAACAACTTGTAATGATGTTACTGCGCTAAATAAAGCATAACCGGATCCATCTTGACAAATAATAGTTTCAAGATTGTCAAATAATAAATTACAAATATTTGGCGTCCCAGAAAAAGGAGAATAGTATGTAGTTTTTGTCAACGACTTTAAGCCTTTCATGCTAACTGTATTTAACAAGGAGCAATTTTTAAAAGATTCTCCACTGAATACAATACTTTCTAAATTATCTGCCTTAAACGATGTTAAGGCGCTAAAGCCACTAAATAGACTTCCAATAGTCCACGTAGTCATATTCGAGGCATCAAACTCTTGTAAGACACCTGCCCCTGTTGGTATCCAGTTGATCGAATCCCCAAAAAACGTAATCTTCGTAGGATTCTGATACGTATCTACAGTAGATGGAATAACAACTTCCACTAATTTGTCATTAGCGTCTGTTTCCCATCCGTCAGTTACTAAAATTGAAGGCAGTTCCTCTTTCATTATGCTGTCTCATACACAATAGTTGCATTAGTAGCTCCCCAAGGGCTACCAGATAACGAAGTGCCATTAGTTGTGTAAATAGTAATTGTTAATCCCGACTGAGTACAGTTTTTAAATGTCTTTGTATGAATACTATTAACCGGATGTCCTGTGCTTCCTAAAGTAACCGAAGACAGGCTAGTACAACCATTAAATGTACCCGTACCACTACCCCGTATAATATAAATATTCTGAATTAATGGTAATTCAATAGTAGTTAAAGAGACACAATGATAAAATACCCCATTTTCACCATCACCACCACTATCTGATATTGTAGTAAGCTTAGGCATTGATACCGTTTCTAATGCTGTACAATTATAAAATAAGCCACCACCGCCTGTTGCCGTAGGAGATATAGTTACAAGATTAGGAAAGCTGGCACTAGTTAAAGAAGTACATCCATAAAAAGGTCCCGTATAGTCTCCCGTGTAAACTATAGCTGTAGCGCCCAAAGAAACCGACTGTAATGCCGTATAATTCTTAAATAAATTATTTTGAGTTGAGGATAAAGACGCTAAATTAGGGGCTTCAAATGACTGTAGGGCTGCCACTGTAGAAGGAATAGCGTTCAAAGCAGCGCCCATAAAGACTACCTTATTGGGAGCTTGTAGCGTCTTAACAGAACTAGGAATAACAATCTCAACAAGCTTGTTATTCTGGTCTGTCTCCCAACCATCAGTAACTAGTATGCTAGGTAGTTCGCTCATTGTTTATAAAACCACTAACTATGAATTGAGTTATGTTCTTCGCAGGTATTTCGTTCCTGTTCGATCCTGGTTTTAATCTCCTCGACGTTGCTTTTAATCTCTCTGGTCGCATTCTCCACAGCATCAAGCTTCTTATCAAACTTTGTCAGGAAGAAGTACACCACAATCGCAATGATTCCCAAGGGACTGGCGCTTTCAATCCAGTTTGTTGAAAACTGCGCCATCGTAAAACAGGTAGCGCCCGTTGCAAACACAATAAAATTATCCATAGATTTTACACGTAAATTAACAATATAATCAGATGTGGCTAAACCACTATTTTCTCTAGTACTAAGAACAGTTTAACCTATTAAAGACTGAATAACAAATCTATAAAAATCCCCAGCCTTGCGACTGGGGATCCCATCAACCACTAACCATTATGAAGTTATTCTTCACTAGGATCAACCATCGTTAATTGAAAGGTAAAACAAAACGTTTGATTCGATGTCATTACTAATTGTTTAGAAGAATCGGTAAAGTATTCACGAGCAAATACAACGTCTTTTGAAGGGTCGTCTGGGGCAGTAGCGCACACCAAGGCTACTCCATAAATAGTGGAACCATTGCCAAAGGAAGTCCCATTAGCTGAAGTAGTCGTATTAGCCAATACCGTATACGTTACCTTGTTGTCAAGTGAAACAGTGGGCTTAATTGTAATTGGTATACGAAGATAACCAATCGGATCGGTTAGGGATTCATAATAATCCGCCGACGACTGATCCTCCGGAATAGATACCGTAGAATTTGTAAACTCTACATACAGGTAATTCGGCGTAAAGGAGGAATTACCTGCAAGCAGATTAGAGACAACTGTTGTATAATTTGATGTTAACATTTATTAACCTAAACCTGGGTGCTGAGGCGCCCCACGATAAATATCAGCTTCAGGATTTATTGGAGCGCCTACATTTGGACCCCAATTATATACTTCCCCAGCTGGTGCACTTTCAATAAATTCATTACGCATGGCATCGTAGTCGCCTGGGATGTCATCTGCTGGGTCATAAGTGGGGCTGGCATATTGAATAGGCTCTAGTGTTGGCATATCCTGCGGAACGAATGGAGCAGATCCCCCGGCTGCTTGCCATCCACCACCAGGTAGCCCAGCATTTTCAGGAATTCCAGGAAGGGAGTCTGGTATAGAATCTACGTTATAATTAGTGTCCGGCGCCGAGTCTCCATACATGTCTTGCATCTCTCTCCAGGCATCTAATGCATTAATATGCATATCATATGATTTCTGATGCTGAGCTCGTTCAGCCTCGTTCATTTGAGCCCATCCGCGTTCAATACGATCTCGTTCATTCTGATAAGCATCCCAATCTCCTGGTTCAAAATTGTATCTTCCTGTATTCTTATCCCAAATACCGTTACCCTCAGTATTTTTTGCCATTTGTCCTATAGAGCGCCTAAGATCCTGAAAAGAGCGAGCTCTTAAGCTATTTACTACGGTATTATAGTCCCTTAGCTGTCCCCGTACTCGACCCGGTTGGCTAGGTGGCGGTACCTTTACGCTACTCCCTGTTGTTGGTATAGGGGTGATAGCTACCGGAGAAGAATCTACGACCCCTCCTATCGGTTGCTGCATTTGATTGCCCCGTACAGTATTAGCGCCACTATTAGTTACCGTTGAAGGTTGAGCAGGGTTTGAACCTGGGCGTGCTCCATACCTAGATTGCATACGCTTAAGTGTTTGTCGCTTTACATAAGCATCAATCTGTTGATCAGATAATCCCTTATTTCGCCATATATTCATTTGATAAGGAGTTCTAATCGTTGACTCTACCTCCGGATATTTATTATCCCAATCGGAAGCAGTCATTGTAGATCTGCCTAGATTCATATTACTCCGTGGAATACTAGTTCTGGACGTAGGCATTGGCTGCTGCATTGGCATATTGCCCCCATAAGCCTGTTTATTCATCCCACGATTTCTCAAAATGTAGTTAATCGCGAGTCTAATTGTAGCCAGTTTAATCAGAGCTGCTTGTTTTGTATTCTCGCTGTTATTCGCCAAACTTGCTATCTTAGGGGCTTTCTTAGTCATATCTGAAGTTTTCTGTAAATTTGTGTCCTGTTTTTTCTGTTGAGCCAGCTCTCTACGTCTCTCACGGCGTCTCTTACGAGATTCTACTGACTTACCGTTAATAAACATATTATCGAATAAAGAAGTATTCTCATAATTGTCTACTTCTTTTCTGACTTGATATGGATCCGGCTTACCGGCTCTTATTGTCATTCCCATTTAATAACCTCTTCCAATATTTACAGCCCGTTTGATCATCTCGTCAGTAATACCAAAAGCAATCTTATCGTGTATATCACATACCACCTGCTTGTTGTTGCATCATCATTTGTTTACCTTGATAAGCCATTTCCTGATCCATCTGATCCAGTTTAGCCTTAACCAGCGGATGAATAGCTGGGTCTTGTTGTTTTAGCTTACGTAAAGCTCTACCACGTTCAGGAGAGGGACCCATAGCTGCAATCTGCTGTGCAATGGTTTCCGCCTTAGCTTCCATATCCTGCGCTGTATCTGTAGGCAGCGTCTGCCACTGAGCAATCATCTGGTCAATAGGTGACGTACCACCTCCCATAGGAGGCATTGCAGCTGGTTGACCAGGATTTCCGCCACCTGCAGGGGGAGCTGGCATACCCATTCCCCCACCTTGTGGCATACCACCTTGAGCAGCCATCTGCTGTTCCTGAATACGCTGCATTACACGCTGCTGACCAGTCGGCATAAGATCGTTGAACATCTGAGAGTTCTCCATGTCTTCCTGCATCTTCTGTTGCAGTTCTGCCATGTCCCGATCTTCTTCCATCATCTTGCGAGCTTCTTCTTGCTGATCAATACCAACACTAGCCAAACCAGTGGTCTTGGAGATGAGTCCATTAGACATAAGCTGCATCTTGGCGTATTGTCTGTTCATGTCATCCGCGTGAGTAATTCTCTGGAACTGTACCTTAACGGGCTCGTCATTAAGCAGAATAGCAGCGCGTTTAGCTACAAAGTTAGCGAACCTGTTTTCCGCCGATATCAGCCAACCCCAGGTCGTCTCGAACTGTCGAAGAGCCATAGGAGCTACGTTAAGCTGCATGGTTCCCTGAAACATTTCAACTGGGATGCCTACAGAGTTTAACAATGCTTGTTGCGCGTACTCCATTTGTTCACGAGGCATAAATTGAGCCGCATCTCCACTAAGCGTCTGGTATTGAATCGGAGCGGGAGAGATAGCGATCATACCCGGATCTCTACGGTGCTCATTAATCATCTTACGGATATTACGCTGGAAGTTGCCAAGACCAACGCCAAGCTGTTGATCCGTAAAGCCGCTCTTGTCCCCTCCCGGAGGCGGAGACAATATTCTCATAGGAATCAAGAACTGGGTAGCGATAACTTCATTAAACCGATGAATTGTTTGCCAATACCACGTTTCTCTGAAGTTGGCTACTGTACGAGGAATGCCCCAACCTTGTGATCTAATGCCTGGCAATGCTGGTTCCTTAAAGTGTTGGCAGCAGTCCTTGTCAAACATAAAGTCTGAATTAGTCTTGACGGCTTCAATCATTCCCATAGGAACGTTAGCCAGACACTGTTTAGCTCCTGACTGAATCAGCTTCTTAAACTCGCCCGGAATACGATAAATGATCTCTGACGTTTCAGTAAACGGCTCATAAATCAACTTAATATCATGAGGATTCCAGAACTTGATAAAGAGATCTTCTGGACGCTTAGAGAATCTGTCGTTTACTTTCCAATCCCCTAGCTTATGACACTTAGGGCAGTAAGCTCCAAAGGAGTAGCTCTTCCATGAGAACTTAAAAGCTTTGTTTTCGTAGAGCTGTTCAAAGGGAACTTCAAATCCGCAATGAGAGCAGGACAAATACCGTGTAAACTTTATGTGTACAGAAGCAAATACGTTGGCGTATACTAACAAAGCCCTGGCAAACTCCATTGTCCGTTCAGACAGGTTAAGTATTTCAGGGCCAAATATATTAAGATAACGTGTACGTCTTTCCTTGTCTGTGGTAAGCGAACCATCAGGGTTTGAAAGGACGTCAATATCTGTAGTACAATAAGCGCAAATACGCCTTAGAGCCTCGCTGTACAGACCATTACGAAGTGAAATGAACTCCGCCCACTTCAACGCCCCCGGTATAGTGGTCGGCAATACTTGCGAGGCTAAGTCTCGATAAGGATCAAGGCATGCTTCGTCTCTTATCGACGTTATTGGTTCTTGTAGTAGCGGTATCATTTACTTTGTTAATCTGCTTAATTACTCTCTTGGACAATTTATCCTGGAAATCTTCTGCGTATTCCTTGACTTCCTTGGGATTATCGGGTAATTCCGTAGTTATGCCTCGTTTTTCCATAGAGTCCTCCTTAAAATTAAAAAAGTATTAAACCATATATAATAATAGAGGACGAATTAAATAAACCCCTTGGGTTAGAAGGGGTTTATACCTAACAATCTTACTAAAATATAAGTTATTAACGCGGCAAAGCAATAGAAGGTCTCTCTTTACCTGAGAATCTAAACTCGGGACCCCACCCTTCTCGCCACAACGGATCTGCCTCTCTTATTGGTACGCCATCAGATGGATCTAACCCTTTAGGATTAGGAGTAGTAAACTCCGGTGGCAGGGATCTCGAATTTCGACCTAATTCAATATCTTTTGCAGTTGGAACTCTCGGATCAATTAAGTCTTCCTTTGGGTCTTTCTTTTTCAACAGGGGGTTCCACCATTCTGGAGGGAGATACGGCAACACCGGCTGTACCCAACGGGGATATTTTGTTTCAGGGTGCGTCTTGTTGTACTCTTCTTGCATCCCAACCACGTTTCTTCCGGCATCAAACAGAGGGTTAAACCCAGTTGGCTCGTTTGCATTCCCAAAATAAAGACCTTGACCATCTTCTGTAGGGAATAAACCTCCTCCGGCTTGTTTCTGCATAGCTCTGCTTCTCAGTACATGGTTAATCGCCAGTCTAACCGTAGCGAGTTTAAGCATAGCGTTCTGTTGCTGCTGTTTATTCATATTAAAGTTCTCCTAGTTAATTGTTAAACAATGCCATTAGTATACTCTAGGGGTGGGTAGAGGGCAAATTAAAACCTTTATCATCAATAATAAGATTCAGTTAAACGCTTAATTTCTTCCAATTCTTCCTCCAGCTCACGTCTCCTCTTAAGAAGTTCTGCAAGCTCCTCTACCCAAACAGCTTTGCTAAGGTCAACTAAGGAACTTTCCGACAATCTAGCTATAGTATCCACGGTATCCTTAGCTTTTCGGTTAATTTCTTCTAATTCTCTCTCTATATCTCTCTCTTCTTTTATACGGTTAATCTGTTCCTGGAGATTCTTATTTGCTGAATATAGCTCCCCTAAACCCCGTACAATCTCCTCCTTATTCTTATCATTCTTCGCCTGTCTAATGACTTCCTCTCCCGTTAGTAAATCACTAACAGGATACGCTGGGAAATCTGATCCATAGGACTGAACGTCATATTGATTATACTTGTCATACAAGTTGACAACATCTTGTAGATATCTCTGCTCTTCCTCCGGAGAAAACTTACCCAGATCTCCAGGCTTGTGGCTTAAACTCCAAGCTAGCCTAGCAGGCGATACTACTTTACTATACGGATCTTCGCCATTGCGATCATAAAACAACAAACTAAAAGGACCGTATGCCTGATTAAGATTTCTATCATAACCGGAAGAATTTCTTTCTTCACCCTCGTCTAATACTTTACCTAAATTTACCAACCAATGATACTCTGGTTTAATACCCTCGTAATCTTTATCTAATGAATCTTCGTTCTTATTTACTACATCATCTAAGGTAGAAGGAAAAAACTGTGGCTTAGACTCCTCTTTTTCTTCAAAGGATTCTGAATCAGCCACGTTATTAGATTCTTCTTGCTTAGGAGTAGACACTTCTGGTGGTAAATCTGAATCTGCAGTCGGAGTGTCTGTATATTCCTCGGACTTGTCCCACCAATCAGGATCAAAGAGCCTGTTATACCCTTCATAATAAAAAGGAACCCATTTATTTATATCTTCTTGTGTTGCTTCTCCAGCATCTATTTTATCTGCAAGCTCCGAAGGTGTAGGGGCATCCTCCGGAAGTCCTATACGAAGTCGTAAGGGTGTATAAGTTTTCGGAAAATAGGAATAGTGTCCCCCACCAAGAGCCACTGACGACTGTCTCCCCAATTCTCGCAACCAACGGGTATCCATTGGTAACTTAGTTTCTTCCTTTGAATCCTGCTCCACTGTTTCCTGAAGTGGCTCCTCCTCGACTTCTCTTCCCAACTCTAATTGACTTCGCCTATTAAACTTTGAAGGATCTGGAGTATCCGCCCACGTAGTAGACATTTCTGGTGGCAAATTAGGGTCTACTGCAGGAATGTCTGTGTGCCGTACAGGTGCAGTTTTTAGGTTTTCTTCTTTAACAGGTTCCGGTATTTCTGGCTTAAACTGATTATTATATATTTCAGCATACTCCGGCATAAACTTATTTATATCTTCAGGAACCCTTTCTCCATCTTCCAAATCCCAAGCAATAGTCCTAGGAAGCGGCGTTTCTGGCCAGGGCGTAGAAGGATAATACGCATATGTGGAACCATCCGCTAATGAATGTTCTTCACTACTGGCATCTTGTAAACTATATAACCAATCATAATCACCGGGAACGTTGTACTCATTACCCTTCACAGCATCGTCAAGAGTATACTCCTTCTTTTTAGGCGTATTCCATTGATCAAACCCATACCCGGCTGTCCCGCCTAATAAGCCACCGCCAAGAGTACCGAGCAGCTTATGTTTCTCTGGACTTAGTAGATAACCTAAACCTGCCCCTAATCCCGCTCCAATCAACGGATTAGTCCACCCTGAAGCAGATTTAGTCATTGCTCTGTTCCGTAAAACGTAATTAATAGCTAACCGTAAAGACGCTAATTTAATATAAGCTTGCTTGTGTTTCATGTAAAGAATGATATTAAACTAAAAACAGACAAGCAAATTTAGCTAACCAGATAGTTCTGAAATAGAACTTTCTGGTTAGTAACGTTGTAATAGCTAAAAAAAAGGGAAAACTCTAAACCAGCCTCGTTATGAGCTTGATGTAAAGTTTTCCCTAAAAAACTTAGTTCGGAATTACCCGAATAAAGTTATGTTTATCCAAGTCCTCGTATGAGAGGACGTCTCCCTCTTTGAGCCCATCAAGCTTTGGTGTCGGATCCGGAGTTCCGGGGTGAGCGGTAGCTAAGACCCACCCAATATCTGGGCCTTCGTATGTAAATACGAAAGTAATGAAGTTTGTTGCTTCTTCCTTTTCTTCCGCTTTGCCTTGCGGAAGCAGGGAGCCGTGGGCGGAAACCATTTTATAGGTTTCGCCCTTGATCGGGACAGACGTTTTATTGGTACCGATAACTTTCTCGACGCCGTAATCCGAATTTACAGCGACAGTAAAAATTCTCACACCCTTCGGACCTTGAAGATCGGTAACAACTGCATATTCAGGATCGATGGCTTCCAGAATCGCTTCTGGAGAATCGAAATAAAAAACGCTCGCCCCGGGTCGAGCCGTAGCAGGAAGGTGTGGCGCGTAGGGATCGTGATGCAACTTTTCCGCTGCCCACGATCCCAAAACAGCGGCGGTCTTAACAAAGCGAACCAGGGTCTCATTATACAGTGCCAGCCCTTCGCAGCAGGGTTGAGAGGGAAGGAAATTGATTTCATCCTCAGCATTGTTGAGCTGAGGTTCAAATTCCATGCGCCATTCAGTATTCATGGCAGGAGTAAGGTTGGCAGTGGTCAGGTTGGCGGCGACTGTAAAAATGCTAGTAGTCATAATGATTACCTCCAGCTCCTTTTATTAATCCATCCTAGGTGAGCTTATTTCCTAAGATAAATAGCGTATTAGATCTGTGAAACGTTTTCACTAATAATATGATTTAACACACTATTATATATGCCCCTTAAATACCAAAAATTAAGACAACTATAACATACATTAAATACATTCACATTTTAAATGTTAATGTCAGCTACCGTTGTCTCAAGTGGCGGATAACAGCGAAGTTATTTGATATAAGAAGGTTTCTTACCTACCTTGTTAACGGTAAACTTCTTGCTAACCTGCAACTTCTTGTTATCAGTGTAGCGAATCGCCGCCTGAGTCAAATGTCCATGCTTGTTGTTGAACAAGTAGCTCCAGCTCTCAGGGTTCAATTTGGAATTACGTCGCAATCCCAAAACTTCATTTCCAAACTCATCAAGGACCTCATAACCAAGGTCCAAGTCTTCAAATATCCCAAGAGCCATAACGTGAACCTTATGCTTCTGTTTCTCTGTCATTATTTAACTCCAGTTTACTAAAACAAGCCCATGTAATCGGAAAATGTTCTGCAACCTTGTCCGCAACACATTGGGCATAAAATCTCATCTCGGGCTGAGCAGCCGAAGAGAGTCTCAGTTTAAGGAAGTGCAACAGATTGTGCAAATCTGCTTGGAACACAAACTCTGTATATGTACCCAACGGTAATATCACTCTGGCTTCTTGCTTAGGGACGCCTTGTTTAATCATTGAGTCATACGCAGCAAAGACCGTACTCATATAGGACTCTACAGAAAACTCCCTTTGCAGTCTTTCCGGCAAGTACATTTCTTCAGTAGAGACGCAGTATCTGCCAGACCGTTCCAGGTATCTAAAAGTCCGATGTCTCATCCATTGACGGGCTACAAAGATTGGGCATTTAACTGACAATGTAAGTCCAGCAAACTCAAATGGAGATGTATGCTTTCGTTGAATAAGCAACTCAATAAGATGTTCTACAGCTTCTGTATCCATTATATGTTGTAGAACTTCTTCCCCTTTCATACAGATGCCAGCTCTGGATGCAATCAGGTTATCACTTCCAATTACATCCTGTACCTGAACATGGTCCTTAGATAACTCAGTAATTAACATTGTTTTGCTTATCTCCTCCCATAGCAATAAGTTCTGTTAAAGAAAGATTTGTATAATGAGCCGCCCTGTAACCATTCTGGCGACGTACCTCCTCAAGACGTTCAATCTCCTCCGGCTTTAGCATATACCCATCATATGGAATAGCTGTATCCGGCTGTAAATCTGCCTGATGTCTAATCCATATTGACTTACGATCTCTGAGGATAGGTATAAGATCCCGATGGTAATACCGACGATTACCAACCCACTTGAGAAATTCTTCTGGCAATTTACCTTGCCTGACACGCTTTTCTAAAGTGCTTCTACAATAGTCAGCAGCCTTAGACATCTGTTCTAATGTTAGCCACTCTTCTTCCATATTGCCTCCTTCAATAAAAATAGGTTACACCTCTTAATCAAAGAAGTATAACCTATTAAGTATAATTTCAAATAGCTAAGTTACTTTGGAAGATTAATTCCCATACGCTGTAGTTCTCCCGGAATATTCTCTTTCCATAAAAATGGTAATGCGTGATATACCGCATACGGAGCTCCTGTAACCATAGAGGGAAATAGCTTATGTGCCATACCAATTGGAGACTGATCTATATAAAAATGCATTAATTTAGATCTGTTTTTATTCCACCAGTCCTCCGGATTACTTTTCCAATGTAAGGGATGTTCCCCTAAGCGATCTTCCACATTTAAAGAATTCTGTCTAAAATCTTTTTCTGCATTATATATCCGACGCTGATTTTTAGTAAAATCCCAAGCCTCCCCTCTATCTAACGGGATCGGAACCTCTACTGGATTCCCAAACAGGTCCATAAAATACACAGGAAGGTTGCGCGAAAATTGATTCACCTTACCTATGTTTAAAAACGGGGTATCCTTACTAACAGATTTTGTCCCGAAATTACGTTGAAATAAATCCCCTAGTAACTTACTATGTTCCCTATACGCCTGTTGTCTTTCATAATGAGAAGGTATAATAGCGCTCTGTATAGCCTTTGTCCTGTTTTCCATGGCCGTATCCGCGTCAAGGTCTAGGTTCAATTTATGAACCGGAAATCCAAATAACTTTCGATGTAAAAGTTCACTTAAACGTTCCGGTCTATAAGGTTTGGCATGTAAATAGGGATTTTTATTTGTAGATACCTGATAAGGTATAAGGTCCTGCATAGTAATTTTGGGACCAAATTTTTCACTAAACCTATAATGACTATTGGCATCATATGGTTCAAAATTATGAGATTCTAAATTATACCCTTGATATGGATTATAATTATAGTCCCCAGGGTTAACTAGCTCTGGGCGTACATCTGCTTGCTTAGTTAACCGAGTACGTAGAATATGATTAATAGCTAACCGTAAAGACGCCAGTTTAATTAATGCTTGCTTAGTTTTCATATATTAATACACACGTTGTTGCCAAGATGGAATATAGTTTTTTAATAAGATACAACCCTATATAAATATGTCCAAATTAAAACGCCTTTACACAAGCCAGCTTACTTTACCATGCCTGGAAAACAAAATGCAAAAGGACAGATATTTCAACTAACCATCAAATAATCTCCAATAGCTAAAAAAAAAGAGCCTACATTTAGTAGACTCTTTCCCGACTTAATCAATGCCAAGCAAATCTCGACAATGATCACACCAAGCCTCATAAGCTTGGTACTCCTCTGGCGTCGGAAATTTAGGAAGTTCATATTCCCTGGTAAGTAAATACCATAAACGCTTTAAGAACACATGATACTTATGCCTCTCATAAAGAGACATGTGTTTCATCTGCTCATATCGTCTACATAAACGCTGATAACTTGTCATTCTTCCTCCTTAATCTTATTAAACTTAGGATACATCTCCTCAAGGTAATCCTGAACCCTCTCCAGAATGTCGTCAACCTTGAATTGATCCGTAAGCTTAGCCCACATCTCAATTGATTCCATGTCCTCAATCGAAAACTGAGCTCCGTCAATATCGCCTCGTTCAATCTCTGTGTCAAAGAAATCTTCCTTGAGCATACGTATGTTATCCAGCATAAGCTCACGAAAATGATCAAACTTTACAGCATTAGGAGAACTGTTCTCATCATAAGCGATATACTGTTCATTAAGCATATCCACGTAGCCATACTGCCCCAGTTTTGCTAATGAACCAACATGTTGCACCAGTAAAGTTATCCCGTCAGGATCATCATTAAAGCGGGACAGCTCTTCTCTAAATAACCCGATTTCTACTCTTATCTTACTCGGAATAATGCCCACTCTACGGGGATTAGTGGTACTTGGAATAATTTCTTCCATTAAATCAAAAGTTTCCATAAAACCTCCTCAAAATTATATAAAAATGGAGAACCCTCACAACGACATACTTTCATATGTCAGCTCTTGGTAACTAACCAGATCAGGGCTAACGATTAAGGTAACGATTTACCCAACATTTATCACTGAACAAACGCATGATATCTTTAACCCAACAAAAGAATTGTCCCTCACCTTGTGTAAACTTTCATTTACTGGCTCTTGGCAACCAACCAGATCAGGGACGCCATGAAGTACTTCATTCAATTCTCCGAGGTTTATTTTATGTCAATAAAGAATATAACCTGTTTAATCTGATTTCAAATACTCATAGGAGTTGATAAATCCGGAAAAATACCCAGGCGATCAAAAACCATATGACTACTTCTAAGCTAGGCATCTTCCTTCGGATCCTCTTTTTTTAGCTCTTCCTCTTCGATCTTGTGAAGATATTTACGCAGCTGCTCACATGAATCTTCCATAACATGCAAGTTTGACAAAATGGTTTCCTTGTCATTGGGATCCATAGGTTTACCCCCATTATAAAAACTGTACGTAGATTTAACTTGATTAAACACGCCAGACTCTCCCTCTGCCTTGCGACGCGCCTGCTCCCCGGTAACAATATTCCGGAAATCCTTTAGAAACTTATAGTAACTCTCCTGAAGATCGTCAACCCGGTCATTGAGTCTGTCAATCTCGAGAGCTGTCAAATCAAAAATACGGTACAATGCATAGCCCATAATAAAAGCTGCAATGCCTAACATTACATAAGTAAACACTTCCATTAGTTATTTCCTCTTCTCTAGTTTATTAACCCGCTCATATAAACTTGCAATCTTGTCATTCTGCCACTTGTCTTCATCAACACGGCGATCAATTCGCGCCTTAATATCATCAAGATAAAGCAGAACACAATAATGTAGTATTACTACACATACCGCCAGCAATATAAATAACGCTATTTCCATATTGGTTATCTTCCAGTGGAGCCAAAGCCTCCACCTCGGTTATAAGCATCTCCAAAACTATCAACAAAGTGGAAATCCGCCTTAACTCCATTTTGGACGAACTCCACTTGAGCTAACTTAGCTCCAGATTCACAGGCTTCCAGAAACTCATACATGTCAATATCTGACCAACCACCAGGGTGAATAATCAATTGCCATTCATCCAGGAATCCAGAATCAATAATACCCACACAGTTTCCTAAGGTGGCATTGAACTTCAGAGGCAGAGAAGAACGTGGGTAAATCTTAGCGTGGTAGCCTTCAGGAATCTCAATCTTAATCCCTAGCGGAACCATAAAATTACCATTACGCTCTACGGGAACTGTTCCCGGAGGACAGTACAGATCATAGCAAGCCGCTTTTGGATCTCCTAGTTGCGGCTCTCGTGCTCCTTCTCTCAGGAGTATAATGTTAAGGTCTAACTGCGGTTTTATGTAAGCATACACCCAGTTTCCTGCGTCAGGATTGTATCGATCAGCAAAACTCATTCTGTTTCCTCCTCATCTAAGTCAACATAAGCAGTTGATTTAACCGCTGAATCAAGGTTGGATAAAGCTCTAATAAGCTCACGCATGAAGAAATCCCCCTCTCTCGAGGAATCCTTATTATAGTGTTCATCAATAACGGCTTCAACCCTGTAGATCATATCAAATAGCTCACCTTTAAGAACATACTTGAAATAATCTACAGTAAGCTCGTTCCAGAGTTTATCCCCATTACGGCTATAAGATTGATCTAATAGCTTAAACCCCCTCAAAGCCTTCTTAAAGTTTTTACGCACGTCGCGTTCAACTTTAGAGGCTACGGCCATCAACAGATCTTTTGGAACTCCTTTAGAAAATTCGTTCTCCAATTCCTGTATTAACTGCCATAGATATCTATGGGCAAGGTATTTCTTATCAATACCCCACCCATCTTCAGTAGTAATAAAACCAACAGATTTAGTAAACCCTGCGTCTATCCACAGGGTTTTCTCATCCTCGGTCCATAAGTCAAGATAATCTTTCATTATTTCACCAAATCGAATTCTTTATCTCCTTCAGTTGAATTGACAAGATATCGGAAGTACCTCCAAACAGATTCCGTGTCATCACTGTAGATAGTACGACTTCTGCAAAGCTCGTACTTGTGTTCCTCAGGAAAAAAGGTTACTGAGATGTATGTGGCTAACTTCAATTCCTGATGGTCTGCCACAGGCAAGTGAGAATGATTTACGTGGTACATATAGAAACGACCACGACTAATACTGCTAAAGCGAGATTCCCAGTCATTTCCCGTCTCCGGTATCAGCCACGTAACCGACTTAGGTTCAAAACCCCAGTCTTTGATCATGGCGTCCTGTATGGCGTGGTTCGCCAAGGGAGTTGTGGAACACTGAATGCCACTCAGAGTTTTGTAATCTGTAATAGTGGCACAAGAATTTTCGCCAGCCATGTAAAACGAACCATAGGTATGGTCAGTTCCGTTTGTAGCTGTAAAATAAAGTTTTGTGGGTTGTTCAAGGTCGTTAATGTTAATCTGTTCTGTCATAACTAATCCTCCTTAAAATGATCCTCGCCTAAAAGTTTATAAAGTTCTTCCATACACCGTTTACACAGTTTAGCTTTCTCAAACACATGACCATCTTTGGATTGCACACTAAACTTCACAAAGAAAGTTGGTTTATAATGCTTTGAAGCGACAATTAAACTTAGCTGGTTTAGCGGTTCTTCCTCAAATTCTTCATTACATAGTTGACACTTCATTTTTTATCCTCTACCGATTCCAAGATAGCTTCAGGAACATAAATCTGCTGAATGTTCCCGTCTTTGGTGTACGGAACCGCCGACGCCGCTCCAACAACTTTGCCGTTTTGCATAACGTAAACAACGTCGGGTTTAACTGGTTTACGCTTTGGTGTTGCCGATCTTTGACTACCAGCCAGAATACCAGCGAAACAAATCATAACCAATGCGCCAATAATCAATTTTGTAATGTAATCACTCATGATAAAGTAACTCCGTTATATACTCTGGATGTTGATGAAATATAGGAATCTCAAAGTCAAGAATCCACTTATCTCTTATAATAGATTCCCCTTTAGGTGTAGTAATCTGTTGGGGTTTCTTAATTGCACAAACTCCACGCTTGTACCATACAGGGTAGTCGTTGAAGTTAACCCCCTTTTGAAATAGCATCTCCTGTATTTCATTACAGGATTTACCGTGAAGTTTCTTGTGAGAAAAGTAGGCCTGTCCCGCCGCCTCTATCGCATTCCGAGTACAGTCCTGTTGTCTCCATTCAAAGACATTAAGGACTTCTTCTCTTGGAACAAGAAACGCCCTAGAATCAAAACATGCCACTTTATTCTTGCGTGCTTTAGCTAACGGCTCTAAACATTCCTTGTCTTCATACGTAATATCCGCTACATGCCTATCGAAATAGTATGTAGCTAAAGATGCAGATACGCTTACTATCTTTTGCAGGTTCTTACCAAACCATGCTTGCGTTTTAATAGTGTCATCATCAGTGAGCAATAAAGTAATCTCATCTGATTGAGTATACCCTAATTTACAACCTTCAATCTCCTTACATAAAGATTCCATTGTATACTGCATGGCTGCCCGAAACGGCCCATAATACGGTTTAGTAAAACCTTTTGTATAGGAATGAAAGTGTACTCCGTCCAGCCTAACGATAAGTGGTTGACGACGCATAAAGTATCGTCGTTCCACATTTTCATAGGCTTTCATACGATCTCCAAGGCAATCACTCATCCATAGCCTCCTTTAGTTTTTTGAGCTTATTGTTAAACCCATACCAAACACTGACAGAATAGTTGGAAAGTTGAAGATCTGATTCAGCCTCCTCGTACCTAAAGTACTCGTCCAGTTCCTTAAGAAACCTCTCAACAAGGAACTTCTGAATACCCTCCGGAAGCTGAGGATAAATCAGATCAAACATATCCTGAAAATGACCCGGGGCATAACTAGCTCTTCCCAGAGTGTATCTAAAAGAATATAGCAGTAAACTCTGAGCCGTATCCGGACTAATCTCTATCATCTTTTGTTTCATCTGTCTTCCTCTTATAAAAACGTACATGGAGTTTATCTTCATCAATAACAGCGTCTTTCCATTCTCCCTCCTTGAAATCCACGCCAACGATTACTGCCTTGCCAACATAATGGCCCTCTAATCCTTCAATTGAAAATAAAGTATCATGACCCTTATACAATCCCTCATCGTCTACAATCAAGTCGTTGTAGTCGTCAAAAGCTACTCGATCAATAAGATCGCAATCCAGCAATTCATAGTAACCTTCCAATTTATTGGGAAATTCAACCTGTCTAACTTCCTGTTTATCAGGATCGATCAAAATACCTTTAATAGTTTCTTGTTTCATTTGTTTTCTCCTTTCAAGAAATAAAAAAGGGAAGCCGTTTGATTACGACTTCCCAAATATACATTAACAATAATAGTTTCAAATACTACATTAAGTCTTCAATGATCATGGAACCTAACTGTTCCAATGCAAAATTCTTGATAGCTTCTCTAAGCTCTTTAAGCTTAACACTGTCTGGCTTGCCATATTGTTTTTTAAGTTTAGCCCTAGCTCTCTTTGCGACTTTGTGGTCGTAAGTAGTACCCTTTATTTTAGCTATCAGAGAACCAAGTTCGCTCTCTAAAGCATCTCTGGGAAACTCAACTCTGGCATTATGTTCATGAAGCTCAATATATAAGCGTTCAAGCATATCAAGCATAAGCTTTTCATTTTCTGTCATTTGTCGATTCATCCTTCAGAAAACCATTTTTTGTAGCTGTATAATTAAACCACACCGGTTCAACTACCGGCTCTATTCTACGGTCCATCGTATTTTCCAAGCCATGAGCCAACATATATTTAACGTCTTCAATGGCCTCATCCTCGGATCTTGCTGGAACCCAGAACGTTACGTTGGCTATCAATACTTTTACACATTTTACTGCGTATTCATCCATGTGATTACTCCTCGTAAAACCCTTGTGGGATTTTGGTTAATAAATCCCTATTAACGAAACAACCTTTTCTTTTAATTATCTTCGGTATAGCCCTTCCCTTACCTGTATGAACCAAAGCTAGACATGCTAACCGAATATGAGGACGCTTGCGCCCCTGCTCAATAGCAAGCTCGTTCTCCTCTATCATCTTCTTTATCTGGGCCTTGGTAGGAATAGCTTCTCCAATATCAAACCCTATTACTCCACGGCGACGAGCCTTCTCTATATACTTCTCGTCGCCGGTAAGTTGATATTTTTGCTCATCAGCCCTAAGTACTACAGGTTTAACAATATCAGGGTTTTCTCCTATAGCTAATACTCCAAAGATTAACTTAGTAAACTGATTAGTAAACTTGTTGTACCTCTTTATGTCGTCTTTAAGGGTTGTTAGGTTTATAAGATTAAACCCATAATCCTTATTAAGACCCTGATGAGTTACCCCGTAATACTTTTCGTAATCCGCTATTATTACGGCTGTGCAACCCAGTTCTTCCCAATAATCCTTAGGTATCTCAATGGATAAGGTTTTAAGACCAAAAGGAAGAGAGCAAAGGTCTACATCAAGAAGTTTACTCAAGTTTAACTTCAATAAAGCTTCCATTACACCAGGATATACCCTATAATAAGGACAATGCTCCTTCTTCCATAACCCAACCCCTTGACAACCAAACCACGTGTCAGCAGAGTGTAACTCATCCCCACTTAAAGGAATATTTGAGTCCGGCTGTGCATTTATAACGTCTACTATTGATTGCGCGCGGTACATACTGCACTGCATTGTAGTAGTAGACATCTCAAACTTTCTAAACATGTCATCCACGCCTATATTATATATTAATAAGGAATCAAGGAAAGGGGGACTGCTCCAGCTCTCTTAATTCCTTACAGAGCTTAAAGTACTCCTCCCATATATCCGCTGTATAGCAAAACAACATACGCTCATCAGGAGCATGATTAGCATAACGCTGTAATCTGCGTTCCAGCTGAGCTATCTGTTTATTCAACGCTTTCAGTTTCTGGTTCATCTGAAGGTTCCTGTTCTTCCTCATTAGGATGACAGAAGTTATTCCCTACAACTACAGCCCAATTCTGAAGATCCTCTGTAGCTTTAGGACCTGAATTACACCAAGCCATAACAAAAGACCAATTATTCTCAGTATCCCAACCCTTTACTTCCCGATAATAATCTTGAACACGATTAAATATCTCCTGAGAACAATAAACCTCACTAGGCTCAAAGACATAATTCTCTGGGCTGGGTCTGCCAAGATTCATCTTTTTATAAATTGCTTCATACAATCCAATGATATCCGTATAAGCTAAGTTTTTATCTAAGTTAATCATATTTACCATGTGTTAGTTCTCCCATTCAAAAGTAAGTTGCTTATCAGTTACCGGTTCCAATGAAACCACATTACATGTTGAGTTAAAATCTTCCTCAGGCATAAAGTTAGCTACTTCCTGAGCCATTCTATCCGCTTCCGCTTTATTAGCCGCCACGAATTCTACAACTTGGGTTAATACTTTCTGTACTTTGGCTTGATAAATCATATTGATTCCTCCTTGGTTAATAAAAAAGCCCCTATTGCTAGAGGCTATACACGAAACAAAACAAAACAAAACACACTGTACTACTTGGTAGGCGTTTTAATCAGCCGATATTCCCGCTCGAAATCCGCCTTTTTCATAAATTGTTCAGACCCATAAGGATCTGTCTTAATCCAAAACCCATCATAAAAGGGCTCCCATTCATGATCAGGACGAGAGAAGCCTTCGTAAGCTATAATAACTTGACCCGTAGACTTATTCTCGTAACGTTTAAGAACTTTTTCCATTATACCTCCATCTTTTATGCCATTGACAGGACTTGAACCTGCACACTCGGATTGAGTACCAGAACCTAAATCTGGAGCGTCTGCCTGTTCCGCCACAATGGCTAAATCTCTTTCTAGCTTACTAATCCTGCATGATTGCAAATTAAGTAGTAAGAGCATAAGAAATATCATAAAAGTAAAACACCCAGAATCACTCATACTGCTTTATTGTAGTGTTAAGTTTACACTTGGGTTGCATCCCAGTAAGTCGTTCCTTAACCTCGCCGTCTTTGAAGAACAACGTAGCTGGAACAGCCTCGATTTGATATTCCTTGGCTAACTCTGTAGCATCGTCTACATTAAGCTTACAGATCTTAGTATCTGTATTCTCGTTAGCTACCCAATCAATGATCTGGGAATACATTTTACAAGGTCCACAGTTAGTAGACCAGAAATCTACAACGACTAAGCCATTGGCTTCTAATACCTCTGACTTAAAGTTGTCTTTGTTTAGTTCTATTACCATACGATTCCTTTTTTTTTAGCTATCCATAGTCCGGTAACTGAATTGCACAGTTTACTCAGGAATATCCTCCAGCGTGATACTGTTTCACCATCCGGTATGGTTGTTATTTCATGGATAAGTATGCAATGCCATACAAAACCATCTCGGTTACTGCTTCTCTGAAGTTTAACTGTTGATCAGCCTCTGCTATCTGAGGCATATCCTCTGGAGCTGATTCCAGTTCACTTCCCTTCTGAACTATGAGCCATGCCCATCTGGAAAGATAATCTTCCAACAAGCGCATATTCTCATTAGTAGGAACTATAATGTTCCCAATACGCTTTTCATTAGAGTCTGAGGTTTGAAATGTCGTTGAAAGCTCAGATAACTTAGACATTAAGTCATAGAGTTCATCTTGTGTCATTAACGAATTCTCCTGTTAATCAAGTCCAGAAGCTGCTCAAGCAACTTCTTAATGTCAACCAATGTTTCCTCTGCGGACGGTAATGGATCTGCCATATTAGTGTCTCCTGGGTTAATGAAATTGTTAAAACTGTGGATTACTATAACAGATTCTGTTTAGTTTCAAATACTGCTATCTTAGCCCTTTATTGTAATGAAGCCTGACATTATTAGTGTCATGGAAATAAAGCTTACCACACGTGGTTCTTATTTTATCTGCGTGTACTCTTATAGACTTGTTATCTACATTGATTACTGTCTCTTCTTTCGCAGTCAAAGGAATAATACTGTCTTTGTTATCTTGAATAAGTTTAAAGGACATACACCTTCCCTGCTCGGTTCCCTTATACGAAATTGACTCCAGAACTAATGTTGCATTATCCAAGGTTATATAATCTGTAGGCGTCATTGTATAAATAAGCATATTGTTTCTCCTGTATAAAGAGGCCAGACTCTTGGGAGAGCCTGACCAAAGTGATTGATTAATGTGTACCAAGTACGTCATAAATGGTGGAAGCGTCAAGAAGCTTGTTGGCTTTGTACAAGACTTCCTGCTTCCGGTATTCCTCTTGAAGTTTCTCTTCCATGATAAGCGCTTCAATTGAACTGGCAATGTCATAAACCTGTTCCTTCTCTCCATAGGACAGAGTAGGAGCCAATTCAAAACGGAGGATGTCTGCGATCTTACCAAGGGCTGTTCTGTTAATCATAATTTTCTCCAGTTCGCTGATAACAGCGAGTTAAATTTTGGTATAAAATGTTAAAATAGTGAAAATTCGTTCAGCCCCAATACCCTAAAATAGCCATTCATAAAGTATGAATAGCTAAGAAAATAAACCCCTATGTCAAGAGAACTTAGAAAGAACTCTTGACAATATACGGGGTAAGGTTGATCCTGTGAAACTGCCAAAATATGTGGTCTTGCGTATAGGTGTACTAGTTTACACTAGAAACACCCACAAATGAGATCCACATACTCGGCAGCATCCAGGGGTTCTTCCCTGAACGTTCCAACAGGATTAGTAATGTCTGAATACGTCGCGTAGATAGGCTGAGTCTTCAGAATTGTCTTGGTGGCACCATTGATGGCTACCAATTTGTCATCGATAATTTTAACCTTCTTGATTACTATCAAGTGGTTATCTGATCTACAATACACCAGAAGCTTCTGGGCCAACTGGTGATCAATCCAGCGTTTCTTTTTGTTAAGCTTGTAAGATTGAACTGAGTTCATCACTGCTTCACCTCCTCTTCATCATAGATGTAATCGGAAACGTAAAGCTGGGAATCGTTCCAAATTGGATAACGCATCCCGTGCTGATAGTTGGGATTGTATCCAAAAATTGAAACATCAGTGATGTCCCAATTACCATTAGCTACCAAATGATCCCCTTGATAGCTTGTGTAGATGTCCACGGATCTGAGATCTATAGACTGATCCTCTTCCGTGTTGAAATATAAAAGAGATCCATCCGCCATTTGTTGACGCAGCCATTGAAGCTTTTCTTTGATGAATGACATTCTGTCCTCCTTTCTTTACTAGTTGTATTCTTCTTCCAGGTTATCAACGTCTGCCCAAACCTGTTTATCTTCCGAAGCCTCTTTTGTAGCTTCAGAAAGATATCCAAACGCTCCCGGTGCAACAGCCAGAGTCGCCATGTTGTCAAGAACAACAGAATCATTGGCAACCAGATGCCCCCGATTCAGACAAACGCTCTCAATGATGAAAGCGTCATCTGAATCCGCCCAGGGGTAGCAAGCGACGGAGTAGTTCTCCGCGAGTTGCTTGCGAATCTGAATCATCTTCTTACGATTCAGATTCTTTTTCTTGTGGGTGATGTTGTCAAAAATTCGCTCGTAGCGACACTCTACAAAAAGTCTCATAATGAAAACTCCTTTCGTAAAATGGTGAATAAAAGACACAGCCGGAAATACTAAATGTCCCGCCAACAAGATATATGCCTAAAAACAGGAGATAATTAAGCAGATTGTTTATAGTTTCCAATAGCTAAAAAAAGACCCCTTCACCTCAACTAACTGAATAGCAAGGATTTTGGGTCTTATATGAGCTAGGGTCAAAGACCCCGACGTAGTATTATTCTACGTCGAAGTCTTCTGCGAGGACCCATCTATCATAAAGGTGAGCTTCCAGGTGACCGTTCTTTACTCTGGCGCCGTCGCACAGTTCGTAGCCTGTGCGAGTCCAGGCCCAAACCGTACAGCCACGGGCCAGAGCGCGACGTGCTCTAGTCGCCTTCTGAGCAATGGTTTCAACGTCAGTGGTGTGATCAATAACTCGTTTCATACGGGTATCCTCCAAAACGGTAAACTCCCGTTCCATTCCAGCCCACCCCATACTGGCGTGGTACAAACTGAAATGGAACGTTTGTTCACATCACGTTATATGCCCAAAAACACCCCAAAATTAAGCAGATTAATCCTCGTACTCTATGCTGTTAGATTCACAAGAACAATGCTTCTGAATATAGTCAATTACCATCTCGCCACGGTAATAAGCATACAAAGACAGCTTACACAGCTCGTCATAATCCAGACCCAGCACCAAAGAAACTTCCACTACAGAATAATAATCCGCATTACAATGTAACCCCGTATGATCTGTATATGGAACTACTACATAGCCATTCTCTATTTGCATAACTTCTCCTTTAACTTATTACACTTAACTACATGTTCCTCTAACTCCCGAATTAACTTCTTCAACGTATTCTTATTGATTTCAGATTTCCAAGCAGCCAGAACGTTATCCGGGATATTCAATAACTGGGTGTCCTTAACTGCACAATTGGTAAGATAGTCTGTAACCGTTTTAGTAAACGCCTTAGCAGATATTGGAGCCTTCTTGCGATCAACATCACGTTTACCGCCATGCTCAGTCTTTGCAATCTCATACATCTCTCTGGGTGGAATAGAATACTTACGAGCATAAGTAAGATAAGAAACCATTTGTTCTTTAGTCAGATAGTCTAACATGATATACTCAAAGTGAGACCATGAAAGACAAAAGCCGGACTCATTTACTTTAGTAAGCCGCTCCATCTCTTTGAGTGAAAACAAAGTAACCAGACGTTCAGCACGATCCAAAGGACGCTGATGCTTGATGTGAAGAATTTCACGTATCATAGCAAAGATTTTTCTCTTTTGACGAGGATGCTCATTCGTAAACTCACGGGCTTTTTGTACTAAAAGACCCAGGTTATATTTATGCTGAAGCACATACTTCTTTTCATCCAAGGTTTCCTGCCATACTTTACGAACTGATTCACGAAGTTCCGGGGGAAGCTGATTAAGAGCGTCTTGTTCATATCTGCATACTTTAGCCATAATTAAATCTCCTTATCGTGTTGAAATAAAAAAGCCACAGATATTGCTACCTGTGGCTTAAACTGATTGAAACTAATTGTAAAACTTATTCCCAGCGACCATCATCCTCACGTGTAATGTATTTACCACAGTGAGGACACTGAACAACCTTACCTTCTGAAATGTAATCATCAAGAAGATCCTCTGGAACCTCCCCCATCAAATGATCAAAGATAAAGTCCGTAATATCCCTGTCCTGATTACACACTACAAACAATTCATTGTACGTATAACTAACAACATGCTTGCCATCATAGCAAATATAAACAGGAGGATCGTTATCAGAGCTTTGAAATTGTTGTGCATTATAAGCCTCCTCATCCATGTAATAGTTGTCCTCTGGATCCATCTTGTATTCCCACTTGCCATTGTAGAACACCTTGGATCCCACTAATAACGCTTTTCTCATTTCGTTCCTTTCTTATACTCTGCTAATAAATCCTTTGGATCTTGTCCCCGAAGATCATTATAAACATCATCCATATCGTAATCTTCAAACATTTCTTCTAATTCTATGCCCTCCCAGGCATCACATGCATCCCACGACGCTTCTTTCTCTCCGTCAGCTGGTATAGCATACGCCCAATCGTCGCCATGAAGCCAGCCATTCCAATCCTTATAATAAGGACCATAATCACCCGGATTCTGGTCAAAGACGAAACGTTCGTCCATTCCGGTTTCTTTATCCCAAATAAACTTGCCAACGTCGGCTTGATATTCTTCAAATTCTTCTACTTCTTCATTTTCATCTATCATTTCTTGTCTCCCATTCATGTTCTAACCGGGCATCTCGTTCTGCCTCATAATCCCTAGCAGAATTAGGCCCTAACGAATGACAATAGGGACAATAATATACACCACTGTCTGAATCAATCAAGAAATACGTCTTGCAGCGTTCACAATAGGCCAACATGTGCTCATCCCCAAGTCTGTCTACAGCTTCCTCGGGAGTCAGATCTTCTACCAACCATAGGTCCATAATATCAGACCATGATTTACCGAAGAATTTCTTATATGCTGCCTCTCTGTTGGCATAATACGCCTCAGAATCTTCAATACACTCATTTATGCTTTCCACGATTATCTCTCCTTTGTGGTTTAATTTCTTCATATACTACACGAGGATCCTGCCCTATAAGTAAATCCGTCAACTTCTGCAATAAGTCCTGATCCTTATGGCATAGCTCCAGAAGCTGATTATACGTATAGGCATACTTGTAAAAGTTTGGATCCGTTGCTTCTATGTAACCTCCTGACACAGTAGACATATAATAAACCCTGTTATCTGGGTTACTAGTGTTTGCTGTGGTAAGGTTCAGATAAAATAGACCCTTTTCTCCCCTGCAGTTTTTACCATAATCTTGCTCAATAGCCCACTTCATGGACCACTCATCGTCTTCGTCGTCATAGACAATAAGACTTCCGACTGTTTTAGGTATCTTCTTCCTCATTGGATAACTTCTCTATATACAACACACTCTTAAGACTACCATCTGAAACCTTATATTCAAATACCCCTTTAAATTTATCCCCCTTTTCAAGAGTCATTAACTTGGGATCCGTTTCAGTATACTCTGGGAATGGCTTTAACTCATCTGAGTTATACAGCTTATACGATGACGGGAATAAACCATGCTGTTCCCTGCATGAAGCAATCTCACCTGTAACTACCTTAGTACAGCATCTGCTTTCCTTATAGGCCTTCTTGTCTAATACACTGGACATTAACTCATATAGTTTCTCCTCCTCTTCTGTAAAGAATCCTAGTTGCTCAAATCGCTGATAATACCCATGAAACTTAGACTCCCAATCATATATTCCAGAATCAATAGTTTTACCCATTCCTATAAAGAAGGGATCAAAATGCCGGTTTACGATTATAAACCCGGGTTGACCCCTCATAGGAAGAGCGTTAAGCGTTAATGATTCTGGAAACTTATAAATACAATTACGACCGAATGTAAATTCATCAATCTGTTTAACTACTACTTTACTACTCATTCTTCATCATCATACAAATCTTCATAATTGGCGTCCCACAGATATTCCATGTGTTCACCACAAGCGTCTTCCATAGCCATATACACGGCATCCCGATGATAATCACAAATCCTCAAGATGTCATCATAAGTATAGGCGTGTTCCTTAAACTCCGGATCGTCTTCATAGATAACCCCATTAGGTACGGTGGCAATGTAGCAAATGCCACCACCCGGATGGCATTCCTCCCAGTTCTTGTAAAACAGATCTACATCCCCATAACAATTAGAACCATAATCCAGCTCATAATAGAATCGAAGATTATCCGGATCATCCTCATCAATTACAAAATAACCGACTCCACGGCCACATATTTTAGTTTTGCTCATTTTACTCCTGTAATCTCTAAATGTTGATCTGAACAATAGTCCTTTACCAAGTCTTCATAGTCTCCTACATAACCCCAGCAAGAATCTGTTTGATTAGAGCTAATCTCGCTTCTTAAACATTTATCCCTGTAAGGATTATGCTCACTCAAACCAGCTATCCTTTCATCAACCAAAGCCTTTTCAGCGCAAATAAAACCCCAACAATTGCCAGACTGAATCTCATTAAATTCTTCAATATAATCTTTAATACAATTCAAGAAAGACAACTTCCACTTATCATCTGCCCAACCCTTCTTATCTGCTTCCTCTTTGGTGATATACCACCAACCCAATTGACCAGAATCCCAGCGATCATTAAATGGATATTGGGAATTAGATACAGAAAGAGCAATACTGCCATGCTCATACATATAAACAGGGAATATTGCTATCTGATCACAAGCGTCTATCATATCGCTCATCTCTTTTCTTGACAGCTTATAGTCATATACCATTTCCAACATCCAGCCTAAATCGTCAGACGTCATATCCTCTACCTTATCTGTAGATAATGGATACGATGCCCACCAGTCACCGTGCTCATCTATTGAACAGATAAAGTAAGGAGCATCCTCCACAGCATAGGTTGAATTCTTATAATGTTCTTCCACCTCATCATGAGTTTTAATCTTAGACATCGTATTGTCTAAAAGCAGCTTACTGTATTCCCTAGCCTGCTTCATACCTTCTTCGGAATTTAAAGAATCTTTATGATATACCTCTAAAATAAGTGATTTAAAGAATTCCGAAGGATCCTCATAGTCATGTTTATCGCCAATGGTATAATATCTATGCCATGTAATCAAATGACCTACAGGACACTCATCTTGAATCCAATCGCAACAGTAATCATCATGTTCCACAATAACATAATACTCCTTGCCATTATCCTTGTCTTTGGCAATAAGAACGTCATCAGCATTAAAACTAATCTCTGTACTCATTCAAACACCTCCATTAAAAAACTAGGGCGATCTTTCGACCGCCCACTATAACAAAACCTTCGTAATCAAAAATACCTAGAAGTCCTCTTGGTCTTCTAACTCTTCCTGATGTTCTTCTTCTGTCTCCCTCCCAATCGGAATAGATTTCTGAACAATCGGAACACATACGTAAGCTAAAACAGACCCGTTGTCAGCTGTATTAACCTGCGGAACATCTGAGATTACGTCTGACAGTTTACCTGACGTATAACTGTCTACTAGCCCAGACAATATCGGCAACAGTTCCTTATTGGTTAATAACCCCGATTTAATTGAGTTAGGATTAACACAATAAGTGGGATACTGAATGCCATCTTCAGGCTTAATGTAGAAATATGGAGCCTTACGATAAAATCTCTTTACAAGATTGCCTTCCTCAAATGTATAGATAAATCCCTCAGTTACTTCAGCATCTAATACCTTTGAGAAGTCAGAAGGAGCCAAGGACGTATACTCAACTGGAACAAGATCCTTTGGCAGATTACATTCCTCCGGGTTCTCTACCACAAAATCATAATCGCTCTTCAGTATTTCTTCGTCCTCATTGAACAGAAATACAAATGGTTCCTTATATACAATAGCGTATAGCATCCTCACTCCTCCTCCTTGTATAAATGAACATGAAGCATGAATCCCTTATGCGTATTAGGTCGCATAATAGACTCTATGCAGTCGTCTTCATGATCCTTACGGTAACAAGTATAACAATCCGTTACCACTTTTCGTCCACATTTAGGACACCGGTTTGCATCTTTCTCATATTGTAGAAAGAAAGTATCCGCTAACCTATACCCATCCTTGATACTCTGTATAGCGGATGTTGGGAGCCCCACCCTACTAGCAATAACTGCTGGAGACTCCCCATAACGCAGCATTTCATTTACTGCAAGGCATTGCCAAACCCTCATAACAAACGCTTAAACTCCTCTAACGTTCTATAACCGTATCCGTAATAACGAACTGCCTTGTTCGTAATCACTATAAAGCTCGGAAAATATGTTATACGCCGAGAATAAAACACGTCATTAACAGCTCCTGAGCATTTAACTACAACAAGAGTATAGTTTCCAATATTGCCCTTAAACGAAGAAATCATCTGATCACAGTATGGACAATTATCTATCCTGTAAAGGACTACATAATTACCTGAGTCAGACTGTGGAAGATTATCCCAGGCATGTCCATTCCGGAGTTTTGAGTAATCTAACTCATAATATTCCGGTTTGTCTTCCTGCTCAGGAATGCTCTCCGATTCCTTCTCTACCCTCTCTTCCGGCGCAGGATCACCAAGTCTACGATGCCTAGGATTACCTACAAAGTCATAAGCGCTAGATAAAGGAATACTTACCAGCGCCAGGAAAACCGTCAAAACAGCTGTAACCGTATAATTCCGCAACACCACTATTTATTTCCCTTTCAATTGATTCTGCTGGCTGCCATGCACCTCCAGGCGGTTCATCACCTAAAGCTGGACCAGTGGAGTTTACTCCCCACGAATTTAATCTGTAAGCAGCCGGGAACGGCTTATCTTGCCATGATATGAAACACATCTGGTGCGCCCACGGATCCCACGGATTGCGAATGTACACTTTACACCCATCCTGTTTTCCTACTGAGAATCCCCATGTAGAAGCAATGGTTACTGGATAATAATTAATTAATGAAGACCTAAGCTGATCCACATTATTAATCTTGGTAATCCCTTTAACCAAATTATCAGATGCTTCTTTAACAAATTGCTCTGGAACGCCTCTGTATCCCCAAGTGTCTGCAAGTCTGCCAGAATACTCAGGAATATCCTTGTCGTCATCAAAGCAAGCTCCATATTTCTTGCAAGCTGCAGCCGTCCAAGCTCCAGTTGAACCGGCTGAACGCCCCAGACTATAATTGCCACAATCCGGGGCACATCGGCTCATTCCGTATATATAAGGCGCAAATATGCGCTTAAACTTAATTGGCTGACCATGAACTGTTATCAAGGCAGCCTGTAAATATTCAAGAACATGTTTGGCTCCCATTGAACAGCAGTCGCCAGTCTCTTGAAAAAAAGTAGTTAGGTTCTTGCCATCGTTTACACGACGCATAAGACGCCAAATAGGAACTCCCGGCTCAGTCCGCTCATTATCCTTAATTACAAAAGGAATAAACCGTCCCTGAAGTTTATCAAAGGCTTTTTCCTCTTCCTCTTTCCCCAGCCAGCCAAACTTATGTTCCATGTTAGTTCAAACCTTTAGCTATTGCTGTAAATATATCTCGCTTATTGGCTTCCGTAATCTCAATATTCGCTGTTATCAGCCAATTGTCAATTACACCCGTGGAACCAAACAACTTTTGCCATTCTGCCTCGTTAGTTCTAGACACCCTCTCGTCAAATCCAAGAATCTCTCGACTCTTTTCTCTAATAGTCTTAAGAGTTGCCTCCACATCTTGTGTTGACTCCGCTGCGTCAATATAGACAGAATACAATTGCTTACACAACTGTTCCTTATTAGAGTCAGAAATCGTCTGAACATAGTCCTTAACGACTGCTGTAAGTGCATCAAATTCATTATCTACCTGAACTTCAGCATCGTCTTCAAAATCCGACAACCGCATTGAGCGTTCATAGTAAACTACAAAACTCAATGCGATAACAAGGATCATCAACAGGATGTTGCTGTAAACAAGCCAGTTATCCTGAATTTTCTCAAACAGTGTCTCATTATCACAATCCCATTGAGGCTCGTCATCTACTACCGGGACTGGCTCAACTTCAGGTTCCTCTACTACTGATTCCTCCTCCTCTGGAATTATAATTGAAACTTCCTGTGGTTCTTCATTAGTAGGTTCTGTCTCCTTTTTAGAGCGAGGTCTGGTAGAGAATTCACTCTTTATACCAGTTTTATTGCTAGTCTTTTTAGCCATGTTGCTATTACTACGGTTAAACAAACAGAGTTAATAAATAGAAACCATGTAACCGAATATTGTAATATGGAAGTCTTTATTGGCGTATAAGACGCTATCTCCCACATTCCCCTTTTATCTTTAACAGCTTCTTGCTGAATACGGATATACTGCCTGGGAGCAGCTATGTCCGCCCGTGCTAACCCCCATTTAAGGAGTTCCTCATTTATACTGTTAAAGTTTGCGCCACAAATTACTACCCCCTTGTATACGGAAGAGTAGTGAATATAAAGATTACCAGAGAAGCGAGCCTTTTCTATACACTCCTTAGCTGAGGAAAAGTACAATGACTCGCTCTCCGGTAACTTCAACCCTAACAGAGGAACTGTAACCCTTCTAAATCTCTTTTTAATAATAATCCCATCAGGGGTTACACCAATACAGTTAACTACGGTTCCTTTGTCAAGATGTAAATTGTCTGTATATATGTGAGTATTTGTAATTGAAATAACGGAAATTACACCAAAAATTTCTAACAATATAAAACATACTGTAGAAATCCACCCGTTCTTAAACTTAATGAATAAGGACAAAACAAACAATGACACTGTAAACAAGACCAAACACGCTATCCAAGCAATTGGACTAGTTATCGCCTTGGTTACTATCCACAGTTTAAGTAAGTCAATTACCGTACTCATTTACCGGGAAATCTCTTCTGATTCAACATAGTTGGCAATCATGCTTTCGGAATACCACCGCGTAACAGGACGGTTAGAGTCTTCAGCAATGATGGCATCATTTGCCGTCTTTACAATTCTGGTTTGAGGTAGCTTGATAAACAAACGGTCAACTTTAGCTCCCGGCTTGTCCAAGTCAATCTCTCTGGCAGGTTTATCATGTAGATCACTCATCTTTGTCTCCTGATGTTGTTCCTCCTAAGTATACCGGATTGCTCGTATACTCCGTAGGAGTGATATTAGTTAATTGATATTCATTTTTTGCAATCTCAATTTTAGAGCCATCAGACATCAGCGGCAAAATATTGCCCTGAATACAGATCATCTCAATTGGCTTGAGTTTTGAATCCTCGGCCATGGATTCCTTAAGCAGCGCAACGAATTCCAACGGCGTTGCAGCTTCCTGAACTCTAAGTCGAATCTGAGGTTCATACCCCTCTTCTTCGACTTTAACCAAGCTAATGGCGAAAAACGAAGCCATATTATCCTCCTTATAATTCCTTGAAGAGCTTCATAGCGTCTTCCTTTGACATATTGGTAACGTCAACCACTGTCGCTACCGGAACAGAATAGGTCCCTCCCTTAGATAAAGGAGTTCTCCACAGCGTACTATTCTTATTAGTGTATAAACCCCACGCTGCTACGGGTAAATACATGTCCTGCGTCCATTTACTATTCTGGAACGCCTGATAATCCACGATCTTAAGATCGTTTTGTTCTACAGCGCAGGCATAAAAACCAGTCTTAACGTTTACAAACGATATGCTCGTTATAAACTCATTAAGCTGTTCCCACACTGTGGGTTCTCCTGACTTAAAACTCCTGTCAGGGCACACATACAGCATCTTGGATAAGTCTTCCTTGACTAACTCATTGCCTTGTACCAGATCAACCACCGGATTCTCCATCTTATATAAGGGTTTGGAAACCATAACCCTCTTGGGACGAAACTCCTTAGGAATATCATGCTGGTTAATGAAATCTGATACCAGACAACGATCTAGGCCTGTATGCCAATACAAGATGCCTGGGTTAAAAAATCTATATTCCTTAAGCAGACACGACCATGTAGAGTATTCCTTCTGTGGTAATACTGCATTAAATGCCTTTTCGATTTTGCCAGAGTCCTTAATAAAACTCACTCTATCTCCTCCCCTTTATCGTTGCATTTAAGCCATTTACCTGCATATAGAATATCTTTAACAGAATAAAAACGTTCTATTGGAGCTAAACCTCTATAACCATTATAGGTATGCACGCTGCTTAATAACTCAAAAGAATCCGTAATTGGGTTGTACTTCAGATGCATTGGAGCTAACCAGCAGTCTTTTTTAATAAGACCGCCAGATTCCAGATACTCCTCTAGCTCATCATTGCTGAGATTCAACTCCATCTTTATCGTCCTCCAATGACTGTACCCACTTTGTTACATCCTTGAGCTTGTCTAGCCGAAAAGAAATAATCCAGCTATCCCTATTACGTCGATGACATACCACCGGGATTTCCTCTCCCTTGGCGTCTGACTCTGACTGCTTTAATGCCTCATATAGATTAAGCCGTTCTACCCGCTTACACTCTATATGGACACCTGGAATGTCAATCCGTTCATCTCCTGCAACCTTCTGTACTAATACATCAGGATTACCTGCAGATCCACAAAACTGTCTACCACGAATAGCATCAATATTAAGTAGTTCATTCAATACCTTAGCTAATTCTCGCTCACCAGCAGCTCCCTTGTTCTTAGAACTTCTGCCAATTTTGTGATGATCAATCTTCTTCTCTTCCATGCTTCAACTTCCTTGCATAAGACGTCTCGATTCCATCCAAGGCATGTTTAACTTCATGAGCAATAAAGTCAAACGATTTATTATAGCCAATATCCCCTAAAGGAGCCCCTCCTTGAGGAGTAAGGGAACGAGCCGCGAAGAAAAATGCCGCGAGATACAACCGCCCTAAACATGCTTCAAGATACAGCTTTAACTGCGGTTCTAAATCTGCATAACCGTTATCTCTGGCACACTCGTCAATGGTAAGACCAACTTTTCCACGGTATTTACCTACAAAAGAATTAATCGTGTCCACCAACGAATTAAACCCTTCCAGAAGTCGATTATAGGTAAAACCACTTTTACCTACCTTTTCTGGATCAGCCTCGTCATTCTCTTGCTTAAGATCCCTCCAAAGCTGATCTAGCATATACTTCATTGAATACACCAGGTCTCTTGACGGAGCATACGGATCCCTGTTGCTGTTAGGATCCCGCATATCGTTGTAGATGGTATAGCCATTGGCTCCCTCAACCATACGCTGAATTACAGGTTTGCTATAAGACGGTTCTCGAATCTCGTCAGACATAGAATTCTCCCTCCCTAAATAATGTTGCGTAATCCTTTAATAGGGAGATTACAATAAACTTATCCTTATTCTTCCGGATCACGCAGGTAAACTCTGGTGGCGAACAAGCGTCAAAAATAATGGCTTGACTTCCAATCAAAGGAAAGACAAAGCCATCTGACGGTTGATCCAACCACGCTTTATAAATCTCAGTCTTTCTTATATCTTGTTTTAACAAGTCATGCAAATTAAGCTGCCATGCTTTCTTTACACGGAAGAAACTGAGATCCGGAACCGGAAGATTGCTAAAGGATAAACGATCTCTACACCAACTATAGTTTAATACATCTCCTAAATCACTTTCTAGGAATATCTTTTCTAATTTACTAAAGGATAAATTAGGAACCCAGACTTTCATCAAAGTACGAATACATGTACACTCAAACGTCTCTTCTGGATTATGAGCTTCATAGTCGTATTTAGGAGGTTTATACGTCAGGTTGTCTAATTCAAAGTCATCCATAATAAAATATGCTCACTGATAACAATGAGCATATATTAATCTATTAAAAATAATATCAAATACCATTATTAGCCTTACGACGATCTATCTCATCCTGAACAATTTTAGCTTCTTCAGGACTTAACATGCTTTGGGCTAATACAGTTACAATCTGTTTGCTCTTCTTGTCGTAAATAACAGGGATAAGAGTATCATCAACCAGAAGAACTGCTTTGCTGCGGGTCAGACTCTGCTTCTCAAGGAAACAGAAATAATCTCCCCGCTGACACATCTTGTTCATTTCCTCATACTGTTTACGACTTGGAACAAACCCGAATCTCTCAAGCGTCCTCCTCTGCGTGTGAAGAGTCCTCGACCTCGATTTCGTCTTCCCGCACTTCCTGCGCATCTTCGTCCTCCATGGTAGGGTCGTCTATATCAATTCCGTAGTAGTCATAAACGGCGCCAGTAGTCCTGGGGAGAGGATACTTGTCAAGTTCAGTTACAATTGAACACATGAGAATCATCTCAATGTTCTCACGCACCATCTCATCGGTAACTGCCGCTTTAGGCCAGACCTCTTCCAAGTAAGTACGAAACACCTTTACGACATCAGCGTCAATTTCCATCTTCAGTTTCCTCCTTGTCTTCTGAAACTTCCTCCTGAACAGGTTCCGGTTCAACTACAAACAATTTCTGATTTACCGGTTCGGGCATAAAGCCGTCAATTAATCTTGACAACACCGCAACGGCTAAACCAGTAATAAATACTAATAATACATTTTTCCACACAGAATCATAAACTGGAGCCCCCGGTAAGATAACACATACTGCTGACGCACCCCACGCAAACCAGTATCCCAGACACATAGGACACGTCAACAGGGTAAATATAAACCACTTGTACCACTTGTCCTTCTTCTTCTTCAAAAGACACTGAAGTAGAGGGGAGAACAGCGTACTGTCAAACCACAAATTAATCAGTGAAAGCTGAACCAATGTAATAACACACAACCACAATACATAATCAATCATTCTTCTTCTCCTTATAAGATGCAAAACATTCTTCTTTAGATAACGGACACTGACGACACTTGTTATGATAACCATAAGGACACTCTAGCTTCTGTGCCCTAAGCCCAATAATATGCTTCCTGTTAAACGCAATTATGTCATCGTCATCTACAATCTTTTTAAATATCTTAGGGTTCTCCGCATAGCTAGACAACTGAGCCATGGAGAATAATCCCGGAAAACAATCCTCTACACGACCAGCTACATACCGACGTCCATTGTACCCACAATGATATAGTATCCTGTCTATATACCGCTTGGTAAAAGGAAATACTATAGTTCCCGGAGCATAGTGCCCAGTCAACACCCTAATTACTGTTTTATACTTATTATCTTTGTCTATCTGGAAAGACTCAAACTGTATCTCCTCCAAAGCCGTATAATTGAACTTTGAATAGAATAATGCTGGACTATTCTGCTGAAGCTTATCTGCATTAGCACACAGTCTCCATACTGTGTTTGTAATCAACTCTAACGTAAAAGGTTCCTTTCTAAGATTATCACAGCTTGCTGCCAGCGTAACCTCATTAGACCTGAACTGCTTAGCCAGAGTTTTCATCAACCTGTTAAATGCGTCATCTGATAACTCTAATCCTTGATGTACCTGCAGATATCCTTCCAGTTTCTTAAGTATCTTATCCGTATTCTTTTTAATTGAAACGAACTTAGGCATAACAAAAAAGGGCGGGTTTCCCCGCCCCCTCTCCTCTGGAAAAATACTACATCACGGAATCAACCAGGGAACTAACCTCAGCCTCCTCCTCAGAAGTTTCCTGCTGCTGTTCCTCCTTAGGTTCTTCCTTCGGAGCCTCCTTTAGCTTCGCAAGCCACTTTTCTTCCAGCTTAATCGTCTCGATGTCCGCCAACAAGGTTCCCAGGTAGTCCAACGCTTCGTTAATATTGGACTTCAAGGAATACAACTCTGTCAAGGCATCTTCATCCAAATCATCCAAGTTCTTAAGCAACTGAACCGGAGCGGGATTTTCATCAGCCTGCCAGACATTGTGGAAGAACTTTCGGAGCATATCCAGAGGCTGATTCATCTTCTGAAGCAATCCAGCCTTGGAGTCAGGCTGCTTGACTTTGCCTCCATGACCCGCTCCACGATCATACTTGAGCTTAATCTGACGATACAGCTCTGCACACGTCCATCCTTGCAAGCAGATCTGCGTGAGCCATTCCTCACGCTCTTCGTTGGTAATGTAATTGGTCAGCAACCGCTCCCAGTGAGACCAACAAATTCGAGTCTTGGCCCTCGGGAACTGTTCATGCCAGTGATTATACCGTTCAATCTCCACTTCCGTGTACAGTGAAGCAAAAAGCATAACACGGTCAATCTCTCTCTTGCTGCTGATTCCCAAAGCAGACATCAAGAGCTGTGTTGCGTTAGATCCATACGTCTTGGGATCCTCGCTAACATCATTGAAGATAGCTCCAAGCTGATACTTGAAGTTAATCGTCTGCTCCGTGTTATCTGCATACAACGCCATCAACTGGGTATAGCGTTCTGACAGCGCCGGCGTCATTCCTTTAACAACGTTTCCAGTAACCTTCTGCTTCTGAATAGCAGCCTTCTGTTTCAATGCTCTTGGCATGTATTAATCCTCCTCAATACTAATCTCATCCTTAACAACATCCTTGTAAAGAGCATTGCTGATTGCTTGCAAATGCTCCTCTTCTTCTTTCCTAGCCTGGTCAGACAACTCATTCAAGTTATCGCCACTGGAAAAACAAACACTATTCGTAGTCAAGAAGAAACCTCTCAGTTTCTCCATAAGCTCCTCATTACTATGAAGAATCATTCCAGCTTCCTTAATAGTCGCTGGTTCCTCTTCTGGAATACCAAGGGCATCAGACCATACTGCCCCTTCAGTTCCAATCTTGGTTTCATGAAGGTCAACAATGGCCGCAACTGCCTTCTTGCGTTCAGCCCCGCCTTCCTTACCTTTAAGCTGATCCAGCAGAAATTCAATATCTGCGGTATCCCAATCCCATTCTACCTGAAGAATCGATTTCTCCGGGTCTACAGGATCAGGCGTCTTGGAATACTTGAGTCTGACCAACATCTCTTTACCCGCTTCTTGAATTCCATTCTTGCGGACCTTGATCTTGATCTTACGAGTCGTTCCATTAACTCTCTTTTCTTGACCAATATACTTTAATTCAAGCCGAATCAAAGAATAATATTTAACTGCTTTCCCACCAGGGGTTTCCGCTTCATCTCCAAAGCCTGCCGTAGCCCCAATTTTCTGCTTTGCATGATTTACAAATATCAAACAAGCTGGTTTGTCCTTAATTCTTCCAGGAAGATTACGAACATAGCTAGTCAGTCGGTTAGCCAACTCTGCAACGCGCTCCGTGCCACAGCCTTCATCCTTGAATTCCTCAAACGCTCTCTCAGTGCCAGCAGAGGTTACAGCGTCAATACCATAGACAACGGGAAAACGAGGACCATACTTATCATACAGCTTATCATAATGATTAATAGCCTCATTGAGCTGGTTAACCCAACCTTCAAGGGTTACGTCGTGCTTAATGGATATACGGTCTAACATTGACTTATTCCATTTACATATGGCACGACGAATATCAACAGAGTCCTTCTGTTCTGTCTCCCCCAGATAAGCAAATCCATCCGCTTGCAGAGACCACCTCATAATCTCATATAAAAATGTTGACTTACCAGCTCCCGGAGCCCCAAAGATCTCAATCATCTTAGAGAATGGGAGAACTCTGGAATTAAGCAAATACTGCAATGCTAGTGAAGGAACCTCAATGCCACACATTGCAGTTTCATCATTCCCCAAGGCTTTCTGCACCTCCATGGTCAGAGCGCCAATGTCAAAGGGTTCATAAGTTTTCTTTTTTGCCATAAAATTGGTGGGATATTACTATCCCACCCCTCCTTCTAAATAAGTGATTACAGTCTAACTCGGTTATCCGTCAATCCGTCATCATCGTCGTCGTCATCGTCTTCTTCATCCTCAAGCGGGATTTCATCCATCATATTGGAATAATTAGGCGGAACAGGAGCATAACCCTTATTCTGACCGAATCCCGGAATAGCGCTAGGCTTATTGCTGGGCTTAAATGACGGAATATCCTCAATCTCGATGTCATCAGATTCCTTTACCTGTGGCTTAGCTGGTTCGTCCAGCGAAATTTCCTCAGAAGCCTTGGGCTTCGTATTAAATTCCATAGTAGGCTGCATTGACATCTGATACTGATTCATCTGAGCTTGCATACGCTGCTGACGCTTCTTCCAACCTGCGGCTTTACCCTGTTCCAGAGTACGAGCCATATCCTCGGTTACGAAGCTCATATAACCCTCAGCGTCGCTCCATGCTTGAGCCAACATATCCAACGGCAGAGCCTTCATAAGATAACGAGCTTGCTGTTCAAAATCCGGGAAATAAATCAACTGAGACCAGGAATCCATCAAGTTAAGATAATCATCCAACTCAGCGGAAATATCACAGCTAATCTGCGTATTCGGCATAGTCTTGAACAACTTGACGTTATACCGACGATTGTTTGGATCGCCAGCTTCTCCGGTATACGGATTAGTAGCCGCCCCAGACCACATGGAAATGAACGGGCCAGTCTTGGCGTCAGTCAAGTCAATGGGCGGATCCTTACGGCAACACTTTTCACACAGATCAAACAGCGACTCCGACGCCAGTTTCTTCAAACAGATAACATGAAGCTTCTGTTTGGTAAGGTTATGATCGTACACACCTTTGTGGGTCCAATAAGGAACGCAGAAAGCATAAGTACGCTCCGACACCTTAGGCATCGTAGCTGGACGTGTAGCATTGCCATTCTTGGTCAGAGCTACCCAATCACTAATCCGCTGGAACTCATCAGCGGTTTCCATACGCTTACACATGTTATAAGCCAAGCCATACGGAGTGGAATCCGAGGACACCGGATCCCAATAATCCACCTGATCACAATACTGGACTCTCTTATCCCCATCTCCACAGGAGACTATACGGACACTGGTTTGCCAGCTTCCCCAATCGCCGTTATCCAACAGCATTGGATCAGTGGTTTCCCCAGCATCGTCCGGATTCAAGCCCGGCAGGAGCTTGAACACGATATTTCCCTGGGAGAACGGGACAAACACCTCATAAACATCCTTCTTAAACACGTAGTTGCCCCAATTGGCGGCCTTGTTCGTGGAAGCCGTGGAACGACTAACTCTTCTTTCAATTTGCTTCATTCGTTTCATTGTAAAATCCTTTCAGTTCAGAAATCTACTACAAAATCAACTAAATACCTATACCCTAGACAAAAAAATATCCTGTTTTTGTACGGAATACTCTCCGCTGCGGAAACAGGATAAAAACGCAAAACCGACGAACTGTTTAATTATTTGAAGAAATCTTCCATTCCCGGAAACGACGCATGAACATGGCAAGAACGCTTGCAACAATGATTTCTCTTGTTGAACGCTTCCTTTTTCTTCTGAAGATCTGCGAACGCCTCGACAATGCTTTTTACAGCTTTGTCAACATCAAAGGAATCCTCTTCTTCACAATCTAGAGATTCCCCTTCAGATTGTTCATCCTCTTCATCAACTTCAATGAAGGCTACATCCGTAAAATGGGCATCCGCCCCACTGGGCATAGAAATGTCGGCGCACAAAGAAACCTGATACTGGTCTCCTGCCTCCGTGGGAATAGCTCCAAAGTCCTTCTCAAGGGCTTCCAGAATATCTCCCACATTCTTAGCCGCGTCAAATCTCCACGAAATGCTAAACGGTTCACTAGCAACCTCAGCAACATTAAACTGAATAGCTGTAACCCGAAAATCCTTCAACGCCTTGAGAGTACTGTCTACATACTCCTTAAGATATTTTGACAACATAATCTGTTTTCTCCCGCTGATAACAGCCGAATTAAATAACCTCTGCCAAAGAAAGACCGTACTCCCGTTGACATATGTCTTCAGTGAGTTCCTCTCCCCAATGGCAATAACACTCAGAATCTAATCCATAGTAATGAGGGACGCCATCCACTACAACAGGATTGTCTTCCACCATACACTTATGAATTATTTGTTTAAGTAGTTTAACATATTCTGCCCTTGTCTCCAAGACGAGAGCGTCATGAATCTGCATATTCAATGTAAATGGAAAGTCTGAGTGTTCCTTGTATTCCATCAGGTTGTAAATAGCGTTATTGATGCTATCAGCAACCGTACCCTGAATCGGAGCATTACATGCTTCCCGCTGAGCTTTAGACGTTTGTTCATACGTCATATACTTGGGAAAACGCCTGCACCGATTAAACAACGTCTTAACGAAATGTTGCGATTTAACCTCCTCTTTTCTCGCTTTCAAAAAGTCCTCCGTTGCCGGATAAAGTTCAAAGTAGGAATTCAATAACGCTTCCCCTTCTTCCTGCGATAAATCAACTCCGTCTCCTTGACATTGAAGTCTAATAGCTTTTACGCCGCGCCCGTAAGGGATGCCGAAGACCACCGCCTTTGCAGCAACCCTCAGATGTTTCTTATGAATAGAAGCCAAACCCTTCTTGGTTGGCTCACAATTCAAATGAAACGCTTTGACCGCAATATGACTGTGTATGTCATAGAAATCCGGATCATCCTCTGGTAAAGCGTTCCGACGAACATGCTCAATCATATTCTTATCCCCCGAAGCCCAGGCCATTACAGCAAGTTCAGCCCCAGTGAAGTCAGATTCAATAAGCACATTACCCGGACGAGCTCTCAGAATCGTTCTGCAAGGAAACTTATACATAGGCTCTGGGAATATCTCTGGATAATTAGACGGGATAACTTCTTTATTGTCCTTATACCCCAAAGTATTCTGTAAAATCGCCTCGGCAGACTTACCGATGTTCTGCATTGGCGGATCCGACGAACTGGCTCTACCTGTCTTCTTTGTCTGAGAAAGACGAGTATGAACTGTACCGTCTGGTCTCATATAGGTGTAAATACCCTTTTCCCATGTCATTACAGTCTCACCAGACGGAGACTTTACTGGAACCATAGGACGGATATTACCTGCCAGAGTTCTGCCCAGCTTACAAATATCCTTAAACATACGAACTTCTGGGTGAGCGCACGCCAAAATGCTCATTGTTAAGGAATCTGTAGACGCTGTAGACGTAACCAGTTCATCATCCTCTAAATCCTTCCACTCCTCCTTTTCTGTGGAACGAATAGGCTCAAGATCAAATGAGATAGCGTCTTCAGGCATTGAATAGGTTCCATCCTTCTTCTTGGACATTTCTCTGCCAAACAGAAGACCCCTTCGCTGATCAGACGAGTTCGGGTTAAAGTCAGGCCAGTTAATGGAATCCCTGAAGTTTTCAAGCATAGCGTGATAAGCGTCTGTAAACAGAGTAGACAAGGCCCTTAGACGTTCAACGTCCAATAGAAATCCTGTACGCTCCATTTCACCAAAACCCCACGAGGCTCTGTGAGCTCTCCAGAAAGGCTCCCAACTAGAATTACCATACCCGTCGTCGTCCAGCAAAGGCGCTCTGGTATCGTCTCCATAGAAACAAAGATCTATAAGACGACGAGTAGCGTCAGCGTCCCAAGCGGCATACTTGTACAGAATCATATCCGGGATACAGCCAAATCCTTTTGGCTTAATCTTCTTGGGAAGCTCCTTTAACTCCTTCTTACGCTGCTTAAGGTTCTCCGTTAAAGTATCCAGTAGAGCCTTGTTTTCCTCCTTGGCTTTCTTGGTCTTATACAGCGACTTAGCTTCCTGAAGCTCTAACTCAGCTTGAGCTACCTTCTGCTCTGCCTCTAGTCGGGGAACTCTCATAGACGCATAGTCGTTGTACGCTTTTAACAAGTCAGTATCGTAGCGTTCCAAGCCACATACACTCATTGCCAACGCTTTAAGACCATAACCTTCCTTAACTTCCTCGTCATCCCTGTAGGCATGATATGCCAATCCCGTATCCCAACCGCCTTCATCTCTACATTTCTCCGGAGAGTCTGCCGGTTGGTATGCATGTTTGAGCCCCATCTCTGAGATTCCCAGAGATAGAAGCCAGGGAAGGTCGGCACGGAGGAAATGTCCACCTAAACGAGGCTTCCAGTCTGGTTGTTCTGTAAATAGGGATTCCAACAGTTTAACCGCTACGTCAACTCCTTCCTTGAACGCAACTTCACCTTTGGAATTGTACAGGGGCACAACTGTAGCTTCCCCAGGCGCAGCGCTAAATTGCACTGTAAGTACATGAGCGCCTTCTTGCTCAGGGTACTCGCCCTCCCATTCCAAGTCAACCGCGATAATCCTGTACTTGGGATCCTTCTTCGCTTTACGTTTAATCTCATTGATCGCTATCTGTAAAGATTCCTTATCAGCGGCTAGAGTATGATTAACCGTTTCTGAATCTTCAGGATAAATATCCTTATGAATCAGATTTAACTGACGCTTAATATAACCCTCCTGCTCGAAGTCAACTGTATAACCCATAGCAGGTATGCCAACTACCTTAAAATGTATCTCTTCTCCAGACGGTAATACTATGCAAGCTGGAGTTAATACACCATTGGTCTTTGTTAAAGTAGCCGAAGGAGACAACATCTTCTTCAGAACCTTGTCTCCTACACACACTATATACTTTGGACGTACAAGAGCTATCTCCTGATAAAGCCACGGAATATGCCCGTTGATCCACTCAGCGGACAGAGTAGTATCTCCAGGAATACAGAACTTCAGCATTGAGGTTACATACCACTTCGCCACCTCTTTTCGCTTAAACCCTACCGAAGCCGCTAACCGCATAAAGTAATCCCTGATACCCGGTGTAAACGGATACAGATCCTCAGATTCATCTTCTAGTTCTTCTGGGGTTTCTGCCCCATAATTGATGGAAACCATCTTGGGAGTAATCACCAGTACAGTTGCAGGTTTCTCGGGCCCTAATGGATCCTCGAAATGGCTATTACCCAGCTTACGTCCAACAGAAAACAGGGATTTTAACTCCCCGTTTTTACCAATAATCCTGTGATGGTTGCCCTCTGTATACAAATACTTCAGAAACTCCGCCTGAAGCCAGTAGTCTCCCATCCAACCTTGCTTCTGCGCCGATTCTATAAACGGCGGATAAAGAGAGTCCAGACTCACTTGAATCGGTTTTACCAATCCTTTTGAGTCTAGACTCCCTGATAGCGCATAACGAGACAAGACGCTATTAATCGCCGTCGCTCGCTGTGCTAGATCTCGCTTCATTAATTAACCTCATTAATTCTTCCTCTTCCATAAGAGCGGCGTCTTTAACGCCCTCAGGCAACTTAACAACGCATACCTTTTTACAATCTCGCTTAAGATTATCAAATAGCTGCGCTGATTCCTTCGAGGCGTCTGGATCCAATAACAGACAAATGTCCTTATTTCTCCAACCTTCCTTTATGAGCCGTATCTGCTCATTAGACGCTTTCTTTCCAAACAAACACACTCCAGCGGCGCCTACCCGCCAGACATCGGTAACTCCTTCGCAAATAACCACATAATCCTGTTTAATCGCAATATCATAGTTGTAAATAATCTTGGACTTTCTCATTCCCGGAGCGGTACAATACTTTATACCCCCAGCCTTACCATCCCCTATCTTACGAGTCTGCCAGCCCTTGTACTCGTTCTTGAACCATATCGGAATCACAATACGTCCAATAGCCAATGGGTTTGTAAGAGACTCGCTACAGTAGGAAATACCATAATAATCCAACAGAGATTTAGAGAACCCTCGGGTTTTACATAAATAAACTACAGCCGGATGATCCTCTGGAAGTTGACTAATTAAAATCAACTTACCCGGTGGAATAATCTCACGCTGTTCAGGTTCAGGTTCCGTTCTAACAATATTAGCTTTCAACCGTCTAGGCAGCGGAAACGAAAACAGAAGTCTGTATAACGCTTCCCGGTTATCTGCATTTTCTAAACAGCCATGAAAACAATGAGCTGTTGCAAAAGATCGAAAGCCATCATAATTCTTTTGACCATATGTATAATTGATATAAAGATGGAATCCATGATCGTTGCAAAAAGGGCAGCAAACATTATATTCTTCGCCGCCCTCTGCACGTGGAACTACCCTTAAACCAATATTATATGGACGAACTACAGCTCGTTCATCCTCTCGAATGACCTTCACTGTGCCAAGCTTTCGCTTTAATCTCTCATATAAATCTGGATTCAACATTTAACATCTCAATCAAGTTCATCTTGCCCATAAAAATGGCCTGTACCTCTGTCCGGTTGAAATTTACCAGTTACGTCATACAACTCCGCATAAAGGGGACTATGCCGTATAACAAGCTCCGACTCCCCTGCGGAAGTCCCAGAATGCCTCGTTTTAGAGAAATTCAAGAATAGACAACCAGTATCCTTGTCCTTACGACCAAGACACAAGCAATTAGCCATATTATCCGCCAAAGATTTACAACCCGCGGCGTCAGTATGAGCTAATGGAGTTGTTGGACTCTTATCGTTTGCCGTACCAGACATCTGATGAAGAAGCCATACAGTACAGTCAAACGCGCCAGCTATTTTCATTCTGACCTCATTGCCAAACGTATGCATGGCGTTCCAACGGTAATCTTTATCATATTCTTTATACTGACGTTCAACTACCAATCCCAGATAATCTATGAACACGGCTCTGACACCCTGTTTCACGTGATCTTTCTCCCACCTCTGGCGAATAAGAGACTCCAAGTCATGAACAATCTCGTCAATGCCACCTTCCCCGGCATGCATCTTACGCCGCTTTAACTCCTCAGAATCTCCTAAATCCGGGACGCCGGACATGTTTCGGATAAACCCGTGATTGTTGAAATTAACCATCTCAGCATAATAGCGTTCATACTCTGAAAGCTTATTATCATGCTCATAAGGTTGTCGATCGCTGCCCTGAGTAAAAACCTTCTCAAAGTCAGTACCCGTCTTTACACGATCCCGCTTAATATGACAGGCGCAAGAAATAAGCTTCTCCTGCCGTACTTCAGTAGCGCTCTGCTCATAAGTGTAAAATACACAAAAGCGATTATCGTTACCAGCTTTAAACTCTTTAGCGGCTTCCCGTATATTTGATATAAACAACTGGCAACCCAAAGTGGTTTTACCTGATCCAGTAGGACCAAACAACCCGTTAACTTCCCCATATCTCTGCCCGTCATCAATACGAGCGTCTATCCAAGGAGTTCCTGTTGGAATAATCTTTGTACGGTCATCCGGCTTAAATGCGCTCAAGTCCAACCATAATGGCTGTATTTCAATCTCTGTTGTAAGCGCTTCAACCCGAACAGCGTCCTCCGTAAGCTTCTTAAGAACTTCAGTTTCATCAGATCTACTATACCCGTCAAAGTCATCCTTCAACTCCTGATAATGATCCTTAAACTTCTTGATAATGCTCCGTTCACGTAAGAATTGCCGAGCTAACTCAAAACCGGACTCATAATTAAGCGTCTTACGAGACTCGTCATATAACCTAGGAAGAATTGAATACTCCAGATCATCTCCGAATATAATCTCTTCCACCATATCATCGTTATCTACGCTTTTACCATAGTCTCTTAGCGTAGACCGTATGTATATTTCAAGCCTCGCTCTGTCAGGAACTTCCTTGATTCCCTGAGAATCATAATACTTTTTTAACGCCTCCCAGATGTAGGCTAAACACGTTTCATCCCCCTCGCCGTAATACGCAACATGATTAAAGTGCTCCTCTTTAATACTGTTGCAAAACGTATTATACAGAGAGGGAACCCATATAAAATGGGCTAGCATGTCAACTACATCAGAAGGAGTCAGATCCTTCACAAGATTCATCTATGCTCTCCGCTCGCTTTCTTAAATTTTCTGGAATCCTATCCTTATAATACCGTTCATAGAAATAACGTTTCTCAAAATACTGCTTAAACGCTTCTTCTTCCAACGGTCTGACAATATACTCCATTCCGTCACCCACGCCATACGCATACCTAGTCAGGGGAGTAACCTGAATAGTGTCATCCAATAAGACATACTCGAAAGCCTTAGCAGGCTCGTCAAATAAGTCAACCTTAAGCGTAATCTCTGTAAGAATTCTGTTAATCTCAAAATCCCACAAAGAGGGTGGTTCTTCTCTCTGAAGCTCCTTCTTGTACTTTTCCAACAAAGAAGGAGACTTCAGTATGTTGGGACTGGCAACTGTAGCGTTCCGAGAGAAAACAAACTCAACGTAGCCTTCTACGTCAATCTGATTCTCACTAAGAACTTTATAGACGCCATCCCAAGCATTTTTCTTATACCGTTTCCCGTCTTCGGCTACTCCACCGTCAAGACGAGGCATTATATAAGTCCCATAAGTTTTTTTACCTCGGCGTCTCATCCCCAAGCAAGAATGCTTTCGTACCAGTAGACCGCCTGGAGATATACCTGACTCAAATGCTATAAAAGGTTCCTTTTCCATAATTCACCTCCCGCTGTTATCCGCGGGGTTTAGTGTAAAAACCATCCTGTTCCCACCCTAGCTTTTTATAAAGGGCATATCTGGCATGAGAAAAACCCGTATAATCGCCAAACTTGTCGTTAATGTCTACCACCTGACCATACTCCTTGCCCGAAAAGAGTCTGGAAGCTCTGCCAGCCCCTTGTGTATTCAGAATCTTGGAAACTCGTCCAGAAACGTTATACACCACAGCAAGATCCGGGACGTCAATCCCGGTGTTCCACACGTCGGTTGAAATGACCCGCGTAACTTTACCAGAGAGGAAGTCCTGAAACAAACTGTCCTTGTCCTTCTTCGTTAAAGGTTGATAATCAGAGGTTACTAAACCCTTACGTACCAAGTCTGAAAGCGTGTCCGGAGGTAAGGTAGCATAATTGACCTGGAACTCCGGAAGATACTGCCTCAAAGAAAAAGCATGAGCTACAGTAGACACCAAAATCAGAATCTTGGTGTCCTTATCATAATTCTGATGAATGTCGTCAGCTATGAGCTTGTTCCTGTACGGGTTCTCCCAAATACAATAACGATCCCTGTATACCTTAGATACACAGTGCAACCCCTTAGCCGGAGCTTTAGAACATTGGAGCCATCGGACTTTAATCTTAGATACCAGTCCATGCTTAACCCCATCGTCGTAGGTCATCTTAAAGATCAGAGGGCCAAACAGGGCTTCCAGTATATCGTCAGCCCCATCTCCACGACCTTTAGGAGTTGCAGAGAACCCATACCTACGGGAATACGGATACAGTTTCATGATCTTCTCAATATAAGAAGGTCCTGCAGCTGTATGACATTCATCGTAGATAAAGATCGCCGCATCTCCATTGGAATAGTCAAGCGAATCCACTGTAAACACAGTAACCCGCTTGTCCATATCGTGGCTTCCTCCGCCTACCATCCCGATAGAATCAACGACTTGACCCAATCTCTGGTAGATTTCCTTGACCAGCTTTACTGATTTAGTGCAAATATGAATCTTCTCCTTTGGAAACGCATTGCACAGTAACCCCAGTAAATAGGTTTTCCCAAATCCAGTAGGAGCCTGAATAATTCCATACGGATTCTTGATAATAGCATCAAAGCAGTCCTTCTGTCGAGGACGAAATAAGCTTTCGTCAACATTGTCCAGTACAGGACGGAGAAGGTCATAACGCTTCTCCTTGGGTGTATTGTCCTGGAACCAGACATTACATTTACGGGCTTTAAGCTTAGGAACAAGACGGTTCATAAGACAATATGACAGATAAATGTGTTTTTTGTCCGCAGACTCCTTACACATATATCTTGTTTCCTGCTCCAACGAACCTCCCTGTCCTCGGTACTTGTAAGTATAGGACAACTCTGACTTAACTAATTCAATTAACCCATAGTCAAAGGGAGCCAAGTCAGCCCGAGTCAAGTCCAAAGAGTTTCCTATTCTTGTCAGCAATAATTCCATTATTTCCTCCGTAACTTCATTAAAAGACCTGCTGAAGACGGAACCAGGAGTCCTTCCTTAATAAGAGCCTTATAAACTTGACCCCAGTTTATACTGGAATAAAGCCACTTGGCTATTTCTCCTTGAGTTATACGGGTGTACTCCTTGGCCCGGGCTCCATCCTCCTTGATATCCTCTTTCATTGGTTCAAAATAATACTCCGCTCCTGAGGTTCCTTTTCGGCATAACCCTTTTAAAGCGTTTACAAGGCTTTCTTTCTGCTCCTCTGGCAGATTCATAATGCTTACTAATAATTGAAAATAGTCCACAATAATCCTTTCATAAAATAACTTCCTGTTATGCTACTTCTTGCAGCGACGCGACAATCGCCTCGCGTCTTTAATTATAGATGTACATCTGGTTGTAAGCTCACAAAATTTCCTTTACGCATAATGCGTTCATAGCACAGGGTAGATTTATTACTTTCACAATTTTTATGTGTCTCCTTAATAACCTGTAAAGTTACTGGAGACCAATAAATATCCAGAACAACCCCGTCCTTCATTCTCAGGTTGTCCAAGTTGTAGACCCGTTTAAGAAACTCCCCACAGTAATACATACAATAAAGGTCTGTATCCTGAATCTCGGTGATAAACCACTCCTGTCCAGTTGACGGCTTGTAGAACCTGATCCATGCAAAGGATTCACTGGCCGAAAGCTTGAAGTTAAACGGTTCCTGCATCTTAAAGAGATGACCCGTCTGCTTGTTAATGGCGTCAATTACCTTGTGGTTCTTCTGACGGATCAGCATGTCAGCCGCTAACATCTGCTCCGGCGGCATGTATTTCAGAATTCTGGGTCGAGTAAGCATGATAACTCCTTAATAAAGGGATACGCTTCCCCCACTCTTCGTACAAACAAGAGTATCCGTAGGGTTAAAGCTCAAACAATATAGCAACTCGCCTACGGATACCTATACCTTTTCAAGAAATTTTTAGAAGATTTTTATTTCATCAAATCCTCCAGAGTTTTATCATATCGGTCTTTAGAGTCTACTTCTGGTTCTGGATCTTCCCATTCCTTAAGAAGTTCAAAATCCCAAGTTTCCTCTCCACTAACCTCGGTCATATTATAATCATCAAATCTCCCTTGTTCTATTAGGCGTACAGCTTCCTCATAGCTGTCAGCTGTAACCGTATAAATACCATAGCAAACGTCTTTAGCGTTAATCTCAAAGTGTTTTGCCATCTTCCCTCTCCTCATCAAACACATTGCCAATCACTTTAATATTCCAATTTTCTTTTCGGACACAATTAAAAAATCGACTTCCCCAATACCATTTAAGCTTATCACCTTTAACAATTATGCAATGTTCGTTTTCGTCGTATTTAACGGTTAATATTTCAGTCTCTTCTTCTGGCTTATCAGCAGAAAACGTACCGTTCTCGTATACTAACTGCCCATCTGTTGGTTTCTGAACAAGTAGAATATCATTTTCATAAATGAGTTTACCGTTCGAATCCCGAATACCAGTACATTGGCATAACGTTTTAGGGTCAATCCAAGCAGGGTCATATTTGCTATTGTTTTCATCTATCAACAACCAGCGCAACAATTCTTCTGAATTATCAAATCCAGCGTATAACCATTTCTTCGAATTGATTCTTTTTGCCTTAAATCCAAATCTATCTAGGCTCATCGTTCTTTTCCTCTTCAACTCGTTCAACAGACCAATGTAGCTCCATCTCAGGAATGTCCACTTCTTTAATTGCTCGTACACACTCCTGAGCATAATCGTAAGTGTCCATCATATCTGCTTCCCACGGTATAGTAATGTTAATCTTTATTAGTTTCTTTCCCGCTAATGGCATCTTTATCCTCCCTGTCCCACTTATTTCCCACAACGAAGCATTTTGCTCCTTGATTCATCCAGATTATCAGAGTACTCAAGGAATAATCATCTGCTTCACCATGCATTTCAAACGGTTTAGACGGTTCGTGAAAACAAATAGTAAAGTAGCGACTTGAATAATTATCAGACCCCCAACTTCCCTGTATAACTTGCACAGTATCGTTTTCGTAAATCAAATCTCCGTCAGAATCGCGAATACCCGTACTTTGACAAAGCGTCTCTAATCTTATGTTAAGATATGGACCTATTAATAGTTCACCCTCACCCATACCCCATACCATACCGTAATAATTTTCATCTATTTTTTCATTACCTTCTCCCTTATATTGCATTGAAGAATAAAACCAATGCCCGTAACTATTTTTTGCCTTAAATCCAAATCTATCTAGGTTCATTCTTCTTCTCCAATAGGCTTAGGGTCATCTCCAACATTTACACTGACGTTGTATTCGCTTTTTCTTCTAGGCGAGCCGAGCTTTCCTGTATAAAACATTTTTTCCACAATCTTCACCGCATTCTCTACATTGTCAGCGGGAACGATTCTTGTTCCAGCTATTGTGTAGTCATAACTAACTTCCCATTTCTTCTTCTTCATTTTCTTCCTCCTTAGCAGATTCCCACATCTCTCTCATTTTAGCCCACAGCCAGTTAACACACTTAGGACAGAATTCAACCCCCGAATCTTTCATATACAAAGACAGATCTGATGCCGGTGTAATCTTCCCGTAGGGACCAACTTGATCCACTTTACACCAATACTCCCCCTGATATTCCGGAAACGGTAGCTCACTACCACACTTGGCACAGACATGCTTTGGATTGGCTACCCACGTTTCAGATTCTTCGTCCCACGTATCCATATGAACCAGCTTAAGGTCGTTCTCATCACCTTCGCTATCAGCGTTAATAATCTTGGAATCATATGGATGAAAGAACGCGTTTATACGCGCCTCCCTTTCCGAGTTGGCATAAACTTCATACTGATAAGTTACTCGCTCTTCCCCAGTAAAGAAATAACGATGTTTAACATGCTCACTCATTATTCTTTCACTACTCCTGAAATTGATGGTTTTTCATAAATAACATCTACAATTTCAACCCGGGGATCGCACTCATCAAAGTCGTCATCCGGCATAGCCATTTCCAAGACTAAAGCTTTCTCTATTGCTTTCTTTGTACTAGAAGCTTCTATAGTAACCTGATTTTCACGTTCACGAGTGATTCTGACATTGTATGCTTTAGGAACTAAGTCCACTTCCCCATTTTGAGTAATGGTCATTTCTCCCTCTGAGCTGTCATAATTAAACACATGAGCGTTAATACCCTTAGCATATTGTTCTCTAATATGCCTTTCAGCGTCCGCAAAAGTCTGAGCATTAACCTTTACCTTGTAATTAACCGGTCTCGTTATCGTAATATCAAACTGCTTCATCTTTCTTATCCTTCATATGCATATTTATGTGATACTCCACAAGTGAAATCGTAGTCCCAATCTTATTAAGGTTATCCTCAATACCCTTAACAGTTTCTGTAAGTTTTCCACATTCCCAATGAAGCAGATTTATGAAGTCTATACAATCCTCCAGCTTATTCATTGCATCTTGTTTGTTCATTCTAAAAGATCCTCTTCACTCATGTTCTTCACAATATTCCACATACGCTGATGCCGTTCATCAACATGATAGGAAGTAAGTAAATCTGCATTTTCTTCTTCCGCTTTCTGAATACTGTCGAGCTTTTTAATAGCATTATCAATACGTTTAATATGGCTCTGACACTGCTTCGCTAAATGCTCAAAACTACTGCGATTACTTTGTAAGATATGTCTTACTGTTTCTAAATACTCTTCATTCATCGATTATCCTCCATCGGATCCCCCGGAACGTTCTCGTTGTCCATCTCATACACTTCCCTAACAAGCATACGGGGCTTTATCTGTTCGCTCGGTATACCAAACTCAGCCCCTAAGGGTTCTCTCGTCTTGGTTAGAATGTCTATCAAGGCATCCAGCTTCTCATTGATAGCCCTTAGCTCCCGATTGTTTTCCAGAGAGATACCACCAAGGTCGTTGTATATTTCCCCTTCGTCTGGATCGTCAACCAGTATTGATCGATCAATGTCCTCTACTCGCCACAAAATGTTTTTCAACAAATCCTTCTTTGACCGTTTCATTATATCTCCTTATAAATCCCGTATATTCCTAGCCTCTTCCCAAAGAATCCTGCAATAGTGTATAAGCTCTTCCAAGTAGTCTTTATCGTAACCAGTTTTACCGTTGGCGTCTTCTTTTAACTTAGACAGCGCATTAGGTATAATCACGTTTACATACTTCTCTACAGTTTCCAAGGCTTGTTCACTATCTCTAGTCTTGAGTTTCCTCTGTTTTACTTTCTTTCTCATTTTTCTTTGCCGGTCCCCTAAACCAAGAATGCTTCTTGTCAAATTTTTCTGATCGTGCCTTGTATATGGCTTCACCTTGCTCCAATATCGCCTCCAGCTCCGGATGTCTACGTGAACCACACATTACGTTTAAGCGAGCAAATCCAAGCCATTCTCTAACGACCTTCTCAACCGCCATATCAATATACCAACGAATAGCAGGGTCCTCTGAAAGATCCTTAGCAAACTTATGATACAAGTCATGGTGATCCCACATATACTCAAGCATAATGATATCTATTAAATCATCGTCAATCTCAACTTTCATTTATTCTCTCCTCAATCTTGTCCGACTTTCTAGCCCTAATGAACTCCACGTTCTCCCTCTGATACTGGCGAAGATGCTGTCCTCCGGATCGATCTAGTAATCCAGCGTCATCTAATTTCCTGATATATTCATATATACAGAACTCAACCTGTCTACGAACATCCTCCGCAGCCCCACACTCCTCTGGATACTTGGCTGGATGTCTACATAGAGCAAGCAACAGAGCGTCATCAATCTCTATTTTCATCAGATACCCTCTCACTCAAGTCATACGTATTGTACATACTCGCCAAAATAATCGAATAGACTGCCAGATCTTTCAGCGTATCCGTGATGGTTTCGTTTTCTGGTTGGCTACCTTCTTTCATAAGATTAGATAAACGCTTAATCTTATCTTCCATACGGATAGCTACCGCTTTTTCTGGAGAAACATCAGGACATAACGGACCTGTATTAAAGACAGAATCTCCATAATCAGCGTTTTTAGACAAGAACAACTCCTTCAAATCATCAAATGTCTTAACAATGTACATCTTAGCACACTCACAATAACCTTCTTTCTTTTTCATTTAAATCCTCCTTATAACTCATGACGTTCAACAATCTCTGGTTCCCCTACACCATCATATTCCCATTCAGTAAGTTCGGCTCCTGCCCAAACATCACCACCCTTACATAACTCTAAGACTTCTTCCTCAGAATCAGCCTCAACCTCAACTTGTTCATAACACTTTTTATAAACCGGACGTTCAATGTAAAATCTGTACTTTTTATCAGTCATTTAATTCCTCTTATTCTTAAGCTGTTCTAACGTTTGTTTTGCCCTCTCTTGCACCTTTTCCCAAAATTGAATCCTCTCTTTTAACCTAGGGTTCATCAGGTCGTAATAAATGTAATCCTGCCACTTAACAAAAGCCTCTTCTAAGGTAGGAGCCTTGAACTTCTTTTTAAACTCACAATCCGGGTTGCCACAATAGACTACCCACTCATCACCCTCATGTTTATGAGAGGGGTATCCATCACAATAAAAGCAATTGTGAAGGATCATCCCTTTCATTTTATCAGAACTAAAAGTCATTCTAGGACGCTCAGGCATCACTCTTCTCCTTTCAAATCACTTACAATAACGCTCCCCAGTCATAAACTTAATCCAATTTACAGCCTGTTTCTTAGTCTTAAATCTGGCAGCGCAGCGAATACCTTGATATACCCCAATACTACATCCTTTTTCTAAAAGTTCTGGTTCGGTTTCCTCATGTATTTCCATAGGCTCAACATAAAAGTTCTTATGTTTATATAGAGTCCTTTTACTCGATACAGAATCAACACGAATAATACGCTGCACAAGAACACCCATACCACCATGACTACGTTCACTAAATAGTAGAATAGGTATACTATAAGGACCTGTAGTTCTACTAAGATACCCTATAATATCATACTCTTCATTCCAGGACCTACCATCAGGATCGCCATACCAAATACGAACACGCTCTTTATAATTACGAGCATACTCACAAGCCCATATAATATCAGCCATTTCAGACTTGTCTCGTTCCTCATATGTCCCATCCTTCAATTTAATGGCATACTGATAACAAGTTCCATTCTTCACCACATAATAGAAAGTATTACCGTTATCTAATAGAAGCTCTTTATGTTCTAACTTATCTAAGTCAATACTATTCATCTTCTTCACCCCATAATTCTTCCCCAGTAATATCAAAATAGCTGCGAATATCGTCTACTGCATTTACAGCCGCTAACAGCTCTCCCTCTTGAATAGCCTCTAATTTCCACAAGTCTGTAGTCATACTCTCTTTAACCCTGTCAATTTTATCTTGTGCTTCGTCTATCTTGTTGTAGACATCCCTCAACATTTCAATTATGTTTTGTTTCTCTTGTTCATTCATAATAATAGTCATCCTCTGAAACTTTCTCTATGTCATCAAACTCATAGTTTCCTATTTGCAAACAATCATCAATGTTATGACAATACCATAATTCACAATCACGAACTTGAGCCTCAAACTCCTCCTTCGCTTCTTCTTCTGATTCCGCAGAAATAATTACAGACCCTTCACCCAAACAAGTAAAATAAACTCTATAAGCAGGCATAAACTATCCTTTCTCGCTGTTATCAGCCGATTTATTCTCCACTAACATATAATCCTTATCCCACAATCCTGTACGCTCTAGCTGAAATCGTATAGCCAACGTATTAACCTCAAATTTTTCAGCTAACTCTACAGGGTCATTACCCACAGTTTCAATTTGTTTAACAAGCTCTTCTCTTGGCATAAGCAACGCAGCCGCAAACTCCGTTGCTTTCCAGCATTCTTGTTGTTTTTCCGTTACTCTTCTACAGAGGTAATACGCCTCATCACATAAAAATATGCTATGATAATCCCTGTACAGAAAATAATGCCCAAGTAAATGAGCAATAAGAAACCGCTGTCGTCTCCTATCAAGCTTTTTCTGAATATACATAGTCCAGTCAATACCCTCTGCACGACTAGATAATATTCCAGCCACTTTAATACCATGAACTTCAGCTAGGGTCTGATAAACAATTGGTATACTCAACTGTTTACACAGAGCTTCCAGATCTAACGGAACTGTAGTTATGTTATGCTCCTTGGCATACCACAATAACCTTGAGGGATTTTTAATCGCCTCAAGGTTATCTATGTCCACGCCCTCCGGTTTACTATAAAGTATTCTGTTCTTGAATCCCATTGTTATCCCTCATTTATCCTACTCATTATTACACATCTTATCATAGCCAGCCCAGTAATCGTCCCAAGCTCTAAAAGCTTCCTCTGCAGTCGTGCAATAAAACAATGGATGCGTTGGACATTTCTTGTTATAACATCGTACTACATACCCAGACACCCAAGGTTCAACACCCGGCTGCTGCTTGCAATATTCACAGACATGATGCAGAGGCTTAGGTTTTATTTCTTCCTTATATGTAATCTCCGGTTTTTCATAACGCTCGACATCCCATTCATCTGTAATAGCAGAGTCATACCAAACCTCGGCATTTTGATCTTTACACATCTCTAACGCTTCTTCTTCAGAATCCGCCTCTATAAAAATCGTTTCGTACTTCCAGCATAAAACAGGACGATCAATTGTAAATCTAAATTTCTTTTCACTCATTTCTTTCCTCTCTCAACTTCCTCAATCTGTACATCAATAGGTTCTGACCCGTTATCAAATTCCCGCGTTGTTGCAAGTATACAACGACCCTTCTTTACTATATCAAGAGCATCTTCTGAGTTATAAGCTGACACAAGATGCTCTTCTTTGATGCTATACAGACGTATAAACTTTACGGAGAATAACTTAGCTTCACTCTCCGCTTTCTTTTTCCTCGCCATTAATCTCTGTCTCCCCAGCTGTGATAAACTTATGTAATTCTTTTAATACATACCAATATCTCAGGGCGCCCCTTAAAGTTTTAGCCTTTGGAGTACATACGCGACAATACCCACAGCTAATATACCAATCATCATGACCCCAGCTTACATCAATACACTTCGACTTATGACAAAACGGGCAGTCCTGAGCTCTAATATGCTGTAAAAGAATCTCACCCAGCTCCTTTTCTACGAGCCTGCCCTGCTCATACAGATAACACATATCCCGGTGGAGATCTTCAGCTTCGTCTATCCAATCCTTATATTGGTTCATTTCTCCTCCTGTTGATTTCCAGTACCCACCACGAGCTCCCTTTTCTTGGCAAAATACTCCCGGCTGAGTTCCATATATTCCAACATATCCTTTACCGTTGCCATACGTGGAGTCTGATACTCACAGGGATAGTTAGTACACTGCATTTGCCAATCGTTATATTCAGCATACCGAAGCCACATATCCTCAGCTATATACGACGCTCCACAATGAGGGCAAGTAAAATCTTCCAATAAACATTTAAGTTTACTAATCTGTAGTTTCTTCAGCTCTTCATCACGTTTTTCCAAGTCATAACGTTCCTTAGCAATCGCTTCGATTTCTTCAATCAATTTTTCATCCTGCATTTAATTACTCCTATAATCTAATCACTGCATCAAACAACGGTTCCAACGCCTTCTCATGCGTAATAACCAAAACCTGTAAATTTCTATCCCTAGCAGCTTCCTTAACCTGCGCCATCACTTGCGTCAAGTTCTGGATATTATTCTCATCCAAGTGATTCGTTGGCTCATCCAACGTCAGGAACCCACAAGACTCTTCCGTAGCAAACGTGTTATGCAATGCCAGCCGCCACGAAATAGCCAGCACCATCTTTTGTCCCCCTGATAACTCCGACGCCATAAACGTTTCTCCATTGTTGAATACACAATAAAGCTCCGTTGAGGAATTATCAATCATTACCGTAAATGGGGCTGCAAACGTCGTCAGATAGTAGTTTATCTGACTGGTCAGCATTTCCAATAGCCCAATCATTACATACTTCGGAAAAGCGTCAGTAGCCAAAGTCTCACACACCTCTGAAACTACCTCACGATATTTCAGCTTTTCCTCATCATGTTTAACCAAGCTTTCCAGCTTATCAATATTCAACTGGAGATCCCGAATCTGATCTTTAATCTGTTCAGCTCTTACAGCGTCATGAAACTGAGCTTTAAGCTCCTCAATACCCTTCTTAAACTTCTCAATGTCTGCCTTTATCTGCTCCTGAGAACGCGCTTCTGGAGGAAGCTCTGGGGCATTAGCAACTAATTCATCCCACTGTGTCTGAAGCATCTTCAAAGTAAAGTTAAGCTGATCCTGAAGAGCTTTCTGCTGCTTCGCCGGTTCAGTTTCTTTTTCAAACTGAGCCAGATACTCCTGATTAGCCCTGAAAACCTTAACAAGTTCAGCTATCTGCGTATAGAGCTGAATATGCCATTCCTGTAAGGACTGAGTAATCTCCGGAAGCTGTTTCATTGTTTCCGAAATAGCTTTGGCGGAGTCATTGTAAACCCAAGAGGAAACCTGAGTTTTCAAACTATCATACTTATCCTTATACCTCTGTTTAAGTTCTTTATACTCCTTCTCTTTAAGCTGATAATAATTCCTAATTAACCTGGATTCATCATAATGCTTGTCAATAGCATTGAATTGCTCCGTAGCCTCTTCCAGCTTCTTTGCAAGATCGGGAAACGGTTGACCACAAGTAGGGCAACAACCGGTATCAGCATACTTATCCAGATCGTGTACCTGAGCTTCACAGACGTGCCAGTTTCGGGTTAATACCTCAAACTCCTCGTCAGTCTCTCTGGGCTTGTCAGCCTTCTGGAACTCATGATACGCAACCAGATACTTCTGCTGTATATAAAAAGTCTCCCTAGCCAGCGCCATAATACTGTCCGCTAACTGAACAGCATTGTCCTGATAATTGATAGTAGCCCGGAGTTCCTTCAGTTGAGCTTCCATACGCGCAACATCTGGAACCTCTCCAAGATTCTTCAGCTGGTCCTTAACCTTATCCATCTTCTGAACCGTCTGACATTTCTGATTGACAAAATACTCAATCGTCTTGTAGATGTTCAGAAGCTCCTTTGCCCCTTCCAACTGCTGGTTGTTCTCATAGATGTCATCCTGAATAGCTTGAGATGAATCAATATCTTCGTAGGGCTCCAGAGAGCGCTCAGCCTCGGCTAAAAGCTCTCTGTAAGCCTTTAGCTTAGCCCCATTCTCGGAACTGTCCTTAGTTGACACCAGTATCTGCCGAAGAGACTCCCTGGCTGTCTTAAGTTCCAGGAAACCAAATAAGCGCGTCAGTATCTCAGCCCGTACAGACGGAGTGGATCGAAAGAAAGACACAAAATCCTCCTGAGATACCGTGAGGACATTCCGGATAATATTGAAGTCAATCTTGAGGGTATCCATCAGGAAGGCATCAATATCCTTGGACTTACGGATAGTCTGATTAGTCTCTACACATGTGAGCTCTGCCCGACGCGGCTGTAAACTACGCTTGATGATGTAAGTCATGCCAGTCAGGTCAGAGACAAACGTTAACTGAGCGAAGGAACCGCCATCGGAACCCTGCTTAATATACTGGGCCAGATTGTTAGGCAAAGTCCCTGTAATCGCATATATAATCCCATTGATCAGGTTGGATTTTCCTGATCCATTAGGGCCCAGAATCCCCATTAGCCCACTAGACAAGTCAACTTGTCTGTCTTCATGCTGGCAGAAGTTCTTTAGCCATAAATGCTTAAGCTTCATGCTTACCCTCCCTATATTCTGTAATAATTTTGTCAACTAATTCTTTTAATAACTTGTCTAAATATTTAGGTCCGTTGTACAGGTTATCTAATCTATGATCGTATACATAATCCGCAGCTTTCTGGTCATACTGTTTAACCAGCTTCCAGTCAGGGGTTATATTTCCAAAAGGCGCATAACCTGTTGCTATTACCGTACTTGGATTAATTTCATAAATATCACACCCCCAACCTTCTCGTCTTGTTGTATAGGCTATTGGGTTCTTGTACTGTAATAGATTCTGCAAAGTACAATACCCTGTCTTAATAACGTAGCAATAACCTGCCATTATGTCTTTTTGTTTTGTTTTAAATTTCATACTCATTTTCCTTCTCCTTGTAATAAGTCATTGTTATAAGCATCCCAAAAGTTCTCTGCGTAGTATCCAATTCTTTCAAGAATATATTCTACACTAACGTCTACATGCTCTTTAGGCATTTTCTGCTTTCTTCCTAAAAGCAATATTCCTTCTAATTCACCTTCCCAATACTTCAACATATTTCGTGAATAACTCTTATTCATTTCAATCCCTCCTTCTTCAACAAATAATCAACAATTTCATCTCGAAGAGAATCTAATCCTGTAGTAGTTGCAGGTTCTAAGACACCATTATCATCATGAAACACCTCGGCATCTAAATTGAGATCGTCTAAAAGAGCCTTCGCACAAAAAGCAGCATTCCGTGCAGAATTAGTATTTTCGATTATGCACTTTAAGTTATCACGTATCCCTAAATGACTAGTATATCGTTTAAGATACTCTTTAATTTCAGAGTCACCCGTATCTCTAGCATATTCCTGCACTAAATCAGACATCTTATAAAACTGTCTGTTATACGGCGTTATCTCCCCAAGACCCCGTAAATCCTGAATTAACCGATCTTCAGGGGTTTTTAACTTATTCTGTAAAGTTTCAAGGGCTTCCTTCTGTAATCTAGCAGCGTCTTCTGTACGAATAGGACGTAAGCACCCATTCTCTTCTATAAAATAGTCATCCGTTATGGATTCTTCCGGAATATGCCGAAGAAGTTTCCATACGTCTTTCCAACCCAATGCGGCTAAAGTCTCTTCGACCTCCTCGTAAATCTCAATACATTCACGCTCCTTACGGAACTGCAATAAACAATCATCATCCGTATCGTCATAATACTCGTGTATAACTCCTAACAGCTGCTCATAAGCCACCAACGGCTTTAAATTAAACACATCAACCGCTTTAATCTTGTCAATATAATATTCAAGCTTCATTGTAATTTCTCCTCGTACTCTCTAACCATTCTTACATACTTAACAATATCTTTTACTACGTCCTCTATAGGATCTTCACAGTCCCATGCTCTCGCAATCTCTCTCTTTAATTTTGCTTTCCAATGCCTGAGCATCTCTCTTGCTTGAGCACGGGAATCTGACTCATTTAGCCCCTCGGTATAGTATTTCAGCCTTTCCTGCCACTCTTGTAGCATACGCTTACTATGAGAGAGATCGAACTTCTCGTCGTATGTAAGCTCATCTAACTTGCTAAGACGCTCCACCTTTTCTTCCCAATAACTAAGGCATGATTTACAAGTCTCAATTCTGCTTTTCGCATACGCCTTGTTCATTTAACTTCTCCTCATAATACTTTAGACTCTCTTTACTTCCCTCTAAATGTTTTTGACACTCTTGATACCACTTCTCCTGGTCAGCAGTTCTTTGTGTATAGCCTTCATACCGTTTAATCTCGGCTGTCCAGTATTTGATATGCTTTTTGAAGTGTCTTATTCGTTCCTTAGCATAATTCTTATTCATGCTGATTTATCCTGTTTTCTTTTTCTCTTATCTTACGAATATCTTTTTCATACAACTTTTCTAAACAGCGTGTAATATGTTGTATACAATCAGCTATATTTTCATCTACCCAGCGTTCTGAATAATCGTACATTTTAGCAATAACTATAGTCTGCTCTATCATATGCTCCCAATACCTTATTGTAGCTTTTAAGCTACCTTTTTTCCTCATGATAATTTCTCCTTATAATAATTAATCTTATCTTCGTATTGCAGCTTTAGCCTAAACCAATACCAACTTACCGTGCCATGAGCCCAAGCAGTGAACGCTTTGTTTATAGAAGAATAAAAACCCTTCTCAATAAGTTTATTTATACGACCCATATCATTAATATCTTGGAAAAGCTTATCAATAAGCTGAAGTTTCCTTTCATATACCTTTAGTTGTCTCTTGGCATAATTCTTATTCATCTATCTTCTCCCTATAATATTTAAACTTATCCATACAAACAGCAGCCTTGTCCTCCCACTCTTTAAGTAATGGATGAAACTCTGCTATACCTTCTTCTATTGTTTTATAATCACCTAGTGCAACACATTCCTTTATATACAATTCAACCTGTTGTGTATACAAGAACATGCGCTGATACTCCTCTTGATAATGCTCTGCCTTCTTCTTTACATATCTTATACTCATGATAATTTCTCCCTAACAGTTTCAATTAACTTGTCCGGATGAGCCAGGTAATCCTGAATCATTCTCTTGGCTTCCGGACTACATGGATACTGTTCCAACATATCCAGCAGATAAGCCTTAGAGCTTCTGGCTGCGGCTACAGTAGCCCCGTCAACCGTAATCTCGTCCTTGGTGTTAATCTCCGGAACGAACAACAGATAAGCCCGATCATTGACTTCAGACGTCCAGTACTCCTTAACGTCTGAATCAATCTCTCCTCGGACAACAATAATCCCCTTCATCAAAGGTTTCAGATACCAATAATGCTCCCATGGATCGTCATACTTGACATCAAACTTGTCAATAAACTTCACAAAGTCCTGCCCCTTCTGAACATTTACCTTAGACACCGTTGCATTAACATCAGCGTCGGCAGAAACAACAACCAAAGGACGATTTAACAGAGAAAACTCATGTAAGTTATGGTCATCAATTACAAAAGCTTTCCCACCGTCTTCAGCTATAGAGCGTCGGTTAGTAGACCCTGTGCTATAAAACGGGTCATAACATACAAACTTATGGTAATCCCCTGCCAGTACACAGTTAAATAAGTTCATTGGAGAACTGTCTAAGGAACCCGGCAAACTATTTGACAGCACATCCAACGTCTGATGTATTACCAGATAATCGCAACCCGGATACACCTTAGAAAGAGCGTCTGGGAACTCCTCCGCCAATTTGAAGTCAATGCCGCAGACAACTTCCCCACCGGGAAGCGTATGCGGTTGAGCTCCCAGATGAAACGAATTACTCCAGAAAGAACACCAGGAAGGCTCAATCAAGTCATGATTCCCGTTAATATAATAAATAGGTATATCTGGATACTCGTTCCTGATTTCCAATGAAGCCGTCAATAACTCCGGCGTCATCTTAACTGAGTCAAATACGTCCCCACCCAATACCAAAGGGCATACCGTGTTATGTAGCTTTGAATACATGCTACATATGTCTAACAATTGCTTAAAACTAATAAGAGAGTCTTCCCGGACTTCAGGAAGACTCCTCCATGTATTAAGCGACAGATGTAAATCTGAAGCGTAAACAAACATTAAAATTCTCCTTCTACACCCATATAGCCTTCAGACCAGAATCGACCGTCTTCATATATTTCTATGCGGTCTTCATTAAACAACTGCTGAGCAAAACAGTCAGCAGAATCAAAATACCGTTCCTTTTCAGGGTCATAAATAAAATCGTCTTCTTCCGTATCAATAGGCGCATGACAATAAGCACATTCTACAATCATTTCAGTTTCCCCTTTCCGCAAATAGGACAAAATGCCTCGTATTTATCATTAACTACAACCGTACCAACTTTACCTTCAGTACCCTTTTCGCAGGGATAATCAGTCAGGTCTTTACTCATATCAGGATCTGTATTAGTATCCTCTAGATGTTGTACATTATCATAATCCCAATAAGAACCACACTTTGGACAATAAATACTCCCACCTTTCCAAGGATCGAAGTCTGCGTATCCGCCGCCTCTAAACAGAACTGGTCGAGTAAATCCCCCTCGAGCATCACAGCCATTATGAACTTCGATAATCACATAACCAGACCGCTGGCACCACCAAAAGATTATTTGCTGATCTAACAGAGTTTCACAATTATAGGTATACTCTGAAATCCATTTATCTGGGGTAAAATCATATTCAGTCAAAGCCGGAAGTTCCTCTAAATGTTCTTCCCAGCTTTCATCTTTCTCATACCACTGTTTTCTCCACTCTTGAAACTTCTTGTCAGCCTCTTCATCGTATTCCAGCTGATTAGCTAACAATTTATATGTATTAAGCCAAAGAGATACGTCTAGCGTTCCATCAGAACACACATAAAACTCTGCACGAGAGTCAGGTTGTTCCCATATAGGATGTTCCCGGTTATAGTCAAACAAATACCCATACGCCATACCGCTATCCAGAAAACTTGTCGGAACTCGTTCCATAAACATTTCCGCTAACTTACGTTCAGTTGCATTTAACCTTTCCGGTATACTAGGCATTTCAACTTTCTTATTAAACATTTTCTTTCTCCTCTTCTTTAGTCATACCAATATATTCAAATAAGTTACAACAAGCATTAGCATTCACATAACGAACGCCCTCATTCGGATAACTTAAATGCTCAAACCCCATTATCTTCTTAAAACTATCTGAGTAATAACTGTCTGTATCCTCACTAGCGCCTTTATTAATCTCATCAATTACAGTCTGTAATTCTTCTTGGGATAAACCTAACAAACAATAATAGTCGTCATGAACTCCATCATCTTCAACCTCCTCTATACAAAAGCAGTTAATACAATGACTACACATTCGAGGACATACCTATTTTCTGTCTTTTAAGCTAGGCATCTTTCTTTTCTCCTTCTAAAGTGGTTCCGTATCTGGTTCAAAAAACTGACATCTCTGTAAACAGGAATCAATATACCGTTCTCCATCAGTTAAATAATCGTAGTAGTCCTTTAGATTCATAATCTCTAAAAACCTGTCTGAATAATCACTACAATCAAATGAATGATACTCTCTACCTTTTAATTCATCACGCACATACTGTAAATCCTCTGGGGATAAATCCAATACACAGAAATTCTCACGCCGTACAATAGTATCGCAAGCATGATCACCGTATCTGACGAGTATAGATACACAATGTTTACAATCTTGACAGCTTCGTAATCGAATAAATTTTCTATCTTTCAAACTAACCATTCTTTTTTCTCCTCTTTTCATAAAACTGACAACATTGGTTATTACGCACTGAACGAGAGCTTTCATCTAAATATTGATACTTCTCATTCTCAGACTTCATTCTCATAATCTGATTAAACTTATCCGTAAATCGGACTTCAGAAGCATATCCTTCATAAGAATCAATCTCGTTTTCAACGAACTTACGATCTTCCGCAGAAACACCTAACATACAGTGATACACTTTAATCCACATTTCCGTATAAGCATAGCCATCATCATTCTCAATTTCTGAAATCATGCAATGCTTACAGGCTGCACAACTAGGATTCGTAACTAACTTACGTTCTTCAAATCTTGACATAATTACTCCTTTTTAAGGTTCATAAAACTGACAACAATTATGTTCCTGTACAGACCGTTTATTACCAAATATATCTCTGGATTCCTTTATACCTACAATCTTGAGTAGCTTATCTGAATAATCTGCTCCATAAAAACCTTTTTCTATAATTTCATCTTCTACATACTCAATATCCTTATCAGATACATCAAGCATACAAAGACGGGAGCTATCAGACTGCTCCCAATAATGATCTTCCCCCTCAAACAAAACACAATGCTTACATAAAATACAACAAGGATATTGAGTCATCTCCCGTTTATTTAACTTCTTCATTATTCATCCTCCCACTTGTTTAACTCCCAAAACTGACAAACACAATCCGGCTCAATCCGGCGACCACTATCATACCAATCACCATTCCCGTTAATCTTCAAAAGCTCAAACGTTTTATCATCCCACGTATTCCAGAAGGAGTCATAAACATGTTGTCGCTCCTCTTTGGATAAGTCAAGCAAACAATAAGCATGATCCTCGTCATCGTCATCAGAAACATAATGCTTACACGTCCAACATATGTGCTGGTACTTCAACTCACGCTCTTCAAATTTCCCCATCTTTCAACTCCTCTTTTAATTCATCTAAATCAATTGTTTTTGTCCCCGGAATCCCATTAAACTCTGGAGCAAATGCCCCTTGCCAAAATTCGTGAGCAAACCATTCAGGAATAGTAGAACTAGCTAAATAACCATACCACTTATTAAACCGCTGAAATACAGGAGTTAACTCCTTAACTAACTTCTCGTATTCCTTATTAAACAGTAATCCCCACTCAATATAAGGTATCAGCGGAGTCATATCTAACCCATCTAATACTTCAGTAGCAAAGAAACGTGCACGAGCTATTATTGTATCCGTAGCGCCAAATTCATTACTTTTAACAGAAACAATATCCAAACCCAGGTCCAAATATTTCTCCTTTTTGTATCGATTCCGATGCACTTCCCGATTATGCTCCGAAAAGAACTCATGCCTACGTATATCGTTCATTAACCACTCTGGCGTTTTAGGATATTCACTCAGTGGTTTACCTAAAAGGATAATATCCTTTGAAACCTCATCACTCATCTTGTTCTTCCTCTTTACTCTCTTTCTGATCTCCAAACTTCTCAATAATAAACTTATCCCAAGAACGAAAACCTTCTTCAGGGCTATCGCAAAAGACCCTAATCTCAGGATCCAACAAACAACCGTCTGGACACCTAACCATATAGTCAGGATACCGGTCTGGATGATCGAGAGCATCACACGTAAACCTACAAATAGGCTGTTTACCACACTTTGGACAAGGTTGATGCTGTATGCTCGAGGTAATTACCAACGCCTCCCGTTCAGCTTTCAATTCCTCACTCAAAGGAACACCGCCAAATGGTTTTGGATAGCTTACAAATTCAGCTATCTTACGGATTCTGAGCCCCAATACCTCGTCTATATTTCTAACGTGAACTTCCAAACCACCCAGAATCATCCGAATATATGTGTAGTCCATATCGATCTCATGGGCTTGTTTCTTATATTCGGAAATCTCAGTTTTTAACTCGTCAACAGACTGTTTAAGTTCATCAAAATCACTCATCTGTAGCTTCCTCCTTTTCTTCTAAACCATTAACACTTAATAACTTAGCTCGTTCATCGTGTTCAATTTCTCTGCCCAGTACAGCGTTACGATGTGTATCGCACACCTCCTTCAGCTGATGTACAAACACTGGATGTAATTCACCCAGCAGATCATTCTGAACTACAGGCGAGCTGAACGAGCCACACTTATTCCCATTGATGATTGCATTTGCAATCTCCCTACGATCCTTGGCTGGCAACTCAGTAATGTCAATCTCCATACCCGTACTGTCGTAGCACGTCAACTCACATTCAAACCAGTTTAATTTCATCATTTTTTGCCTCCTTTGCACTTTCTGTTCCAGTCCTCAACTACTTCGTCAAGAGTTCTGAAATAGTCACGTCGATAGCCACAGTCATCCTCGTCTTCACAAGCGGCATAAAACCATGTTTCTCCCCAACCAGTTGGATCGCCAGTCCAGATTCTTGCAGGTTCTCCACAAGCATGACATGGAACTAATTTGCGTTCACAACGTTCTCTGCGATCATCATTTGGTTCGCCATTGGGAAGGAAGTCATTTTGACATTGCTCCCAGAGGGCTACAAACTTCTTTTCAAGCTCTTCAATCCGTTGTTTCAACTCTTCAATTTCAGTCATCTTGTTCATCTTCCTCCTTGTCTCTAGGACATGTACGCTCCATAGCTTCTACGATACTGTCTATACATTCCCACGCTTCTTGGTCATCATCGTATTTCATCCAGTCATTATTGGTCATCCAATCAAACGATAGCTCTAATAGTCTCAAAGCATTTGAATGTATAGTCTTATTGTCTTGCCAATCAATCTGTCTTTCCATCTTCCGCCTCCTTACTTTCTTTCCACAACTTCAAAGACCCAGCTCCTAAATGCTCGTAATGGTCAATGTAGTTGTCCAAATTCAACACACCGTCCTTCATTTCTTCACCGTAGTTCTTAAGCCATTCGTAAAGAATGTGCTCAACTCTGTCTTCAATACTATCCCCGACTCCCGGTAACGGTATATGTGTCAGTGCATAGTATAAAGACCAATGTATTGATACGTCCCAACGGTCTCTCATTATTTCTCCTCATCATGATTCCAATTAGGCATAAAATGATTACAGGCTTGTTCAGCCCTTACAAAACGTTCCGATTCGCCAATTCCTTCTTCCCCGTCAGCAAGTCTAACAAGCTTCTTAAACTCTTCTGAAGCGTTAGGAAGGAACCAAGGAGAACGAGCGTCCTGCATTACTTCCAGCAGCCACTCGTCGTCCTCTGGCGAAATAGCCCCGTCTACGAAACACAAATGAACGCATTCCTCCACGCCTTCTTTTTCATCGTAGACATAATAACGATTACAGAATTTACAGTTTTCACAGCAAACTCCTATACTCATTGCCCGATCCTCCAGCCTTGGAGCCGGTCGATCCTCTTTCTTTGGTCTACTCATCATCTTCCTCTCTAAAAAAACATCTCATAATATTGACATACCGACATAGGGTCACTCACATAGCGTAAAGACTCCTGATAAGGCTTTCCAGAAAAAATACCTAAAAGTGAGTAAACATCTGGAGAATAATTAGTATCCTCAACATGTTTACCTGACAACCCTTTGTTAAGAGTGTCGTAAGCCCTTGAAAGCTCCTCTTCACTCTCCTGAAGATCACACAGACAAAAACACTGTAGAACAGTACTGTTGTCTCCTGATTTCATTCTAACACGTCAGACATTTGCGCAGTTTGCACAACAACGATGTGGAGTAATTATGCGGCTTTTTAAAGTTGCTCTTTCTGCGTATCTCATTAAACTACTCTTCCTCCTCTCTAAAAAAACCTGTCTTCTTTGTAAACTGCTTATCCACAAAGCAATTCAGAAAGAAGGGAAACTCCTCAGTAGTTAACCGAGGATACAAATTACACGACGTTGAAAACTTAGACTCAACTATCTTCAGAATATCCAGCATATTTGGTGGAATCGGTTTACAAGTCATTACAGACTTCTGTCGAGGGTGCCAAACCCTTTCATAAGGTCTTTTTCCGGGCCAAGTAACTGACTGAAACTTTTTATGATCCTCTAATTCATCATATTTCTCCTTTACATAGTTATAGTGATCCCGAGTATCCAAAAACAAACTGTCAAGCCGAATCATAATAGTGGACTCGTTCAGTAAAGAAGGAACCATCATAATACGCTGAACAGAACCCATACTATCTCTGAAAAGCCAATCAAGACGTTTCATACGGGCCTGCAGCTCCACAATAATGGAATTGTACACTGGGTCAGAAATGCCTTTTTTGATATTCGTTTTGTGCATTTCATGAACCGTAATCTTTGAGTTCCTTATTTTATCCTGATAGCTTATTTCCCATGTAGGATAGTTATTCATCTCAAAAGGACTCAGTACAAGTTCAAGACCGCCGATAGCCCTCCAAGTGTCAAAGAAAGCTCCCTCGTATCTGTCAGACAAGACATCAGGATCATCCTTATAAGAAGCCCTGCCATCATTATCCAGAAACTTCCACACCCAATACCGGGAATACTTGGATCCTACAGGAAGCTCATACACGGGATTCAGGCGTCGGTCTATCATGGGCTGTAAGGCTCCCTGATAGTACTGGCTCTTGTACATTCCCCTTGGCATAAGAAACGTTTCCTGTCGGGATACTAAACGAATCTTTGGATTGGTTTGTACAGCCCGTTGGAGAACCTTGGCTACTCCATATCTCCAGAAACTCAGACAGACGGGACATAAGTTCTTATTGCCACAAACATGCCTCTCTTTACATTCACTTGCCCGTTTCAACTTTTTAATGTTATCTTCCAGCCGATGAGACCTGTTCACTGGAAAGATTCCGGAATCCTCATACAAGATTCGGTATAACGTCTCTTCTATCTTATCCTGAGGACCACATTCGTCCCATAATCTCAACATACCACGAACGTCATCATAAAACTCATGCAATTTTTCCTCATTCTGTTTCTGATATTCCGTGTTCTTGTTTACAAATGCTCGATATCTATAGCTATTCATATACTCCTCCTCTCTCGCTGTTATTAGCCGAAAACAGAATCATAACCTTTTTAATTTAGAAACAAATACACTGAACAGAAATAGTGTACTACTGTGAACTATATCCAACTGTGAAATATTACTTTAGTAATATACTATAT